>Ga0307510_10007374_pt1 | contig 13107 bp, 12 predicted proteins | sample 12_EM_MG_FD_207224 | JGI IMG/M metagenome (GOLD analysis project Ga0307510, IMG submission 207224) | Populus trichocarpa ectomycorrhiza microbial communities from riparian zone in the Pacific Northwest, United States - 12_EM | ecosystem: Host-associated > Plants > Roots > Unclassified | place... | reverse complement strand
GAAAATGACATTGGGGAGGACGGCGATGGCGACATCGTCGTATTTGGAGCCCCCTCAGCCCGCCCCGTAGCGCGCGATCATCCGGCGATGGAGGAGAGAGGTGTTGCCGTTGTCTCTTGGAGTCCGGCTCCGGCATCGGGCGCGACGACGGCGACCCGCTTCGGCTCCCGATATCGTCTTCATCGTCGGAACTGAGTACCAGCTGGTCCTCTTTGTTGTTGTTGTCCGAGCCGTTACCTTTCGCAAAGCGCGACATGGCCCGCGCCGCCCCGATCGCGTTACGCCAACGTGCACGCGGGTCAAAGTTCTCGCGCAGGCCGCAGAGGTCGTGTTCCGTCGGAGCCGCGAAGCTCGTGAGCCATGTATGCGACGGCACTTGCTCGGCGATGAGTCGACGTGCAGAGTTGGGATGGAGAAGGGCACGGATGAGTTTCGTTGTTGTGATGGACAGCGCGAAAGTCAGATAAGCGCGTTCTCGACGCGATTGGTCCCAGGCGTACCTTCATTGGAGAAGCGCTTCCAGTATCTATCGTGGAAGTCGACCCTTGCCTCTGTTGTCTGCCGTATCACTTCCTTCATGTCATCTGCCCTGAACGGCGTGTATCCGCAGAGGAGCACGTAAGTAATGATTCTGCAACGCGTACTCAGCGTTCCATCGTATCATGAATGACCAGCAACCCCACCTTATTGACCAAATATCGACAGGCTTGCCGTGCCCCTTATGGTTCAGCACCTCTGGAGCTACATATCCTGGACTTCCTGCAACGGAAGTGAGCGGTGCCCCAGTTGAATCGAGATGTTTAGCACTGAAAGGCGTATGACGCGTAGGAGACGTGCTTCCGGCGAGCAAACTCAGGCGACCCACATGCCAAAGTCGGCAATAACGATATCTGATGATGGGTCCTTGGTGCGGAAAAGAATGTTCTCCGGTCTGTTCACAAGCCGCGCGTTGGATCTCGCCGATGTTCGGGAGGGTGAATGATAAAGGGGAGGGGCAACATAGTTGAGAGCCCGGTGGACGATCCCAGTACTTCACGCCGGACAAGAGGTAACTAGAGATAAAATGAAAGGCATCAGTCTCTCGTTGTTATCACCGAGTGAAGAATAATCGACATACCGAAACACTGCTACGGCATCTCATTCTAAGAGGTGGCCACGCTGACTGAGGTGCTCAAAGAGCTCGCCGTCGACAGCGAGGTTTAAATCGACATCGTATTTTGTCCCAGACTCTAACCAATCGTAGAATTTGACCTACAGAAAGACAACCAAACATGTTAGGAGACAAACGAGGGCCCGTGCGCCGGCGATTCATGGAGAAAATGCGGGGTGGGGAAATGAGACTCACCATGTTGAGATGATGGGGCCCCTGAAGCACCCGCATCTCGCTCCACACGCTCTCCTCATTCTCCTTGACTTTATGCTTCGGAATTGCCTTCAGTGCGACCTCGCGCAGGAGGTCCCCAGGGGCAGTCTGGCGAGGGATTTCGCGTGGCCGCGGAGGACAGCGGGGTAGCGGCGAGAGAGTCGGGGGTGGCGGTGGGGCGAGGCGAGGCGTGAATGGACCGGCTGCGCGCTCAGCGAGGGTCTACCGTTCTGATGGTACGTGTCATGTCCCGCTCTGCTACATGCGATGACCATGATGCGGCGTTTGTGCTTTTAGAGTGAGTGTATACACCCGAGAGACCATCGCACGTACCACGACTTTTCCAAACGAGCCAGTCACGAGGATGTCGCGGATGTCGTACTGCTTTTTCTTGTTCGCCGACGATGGACTGTCGGTGGTTGCACCATCACCTCATGGGAGACAAGCGAGAACATCTCTTTGTCGTTGTGCTGATAGCATCCAAATCGGTGACTATGCTCTCTCTCGACTTTTAGGTGGTTTCTTCGGTTGAGCAGGAAATGAATCTGCCCGGTGCAGAAGTGGTGAGGGGAAGAGAAAGGCCGAGCGCAACGAGCCGAGGGCTTTCTGGTGAATATGGCAACTCGGAAGGCCAATTCCGCCCGCCGTAATTCCGGGAGCACCACACCGGTCTCTGTCCCTCACCACCGCGACGCCAGTTTTGACGCTTATCGCCTGCTAACCTTCTCCTTGTGCTTGTGCACACCAAATGGCTTTACATGGCCACGGTACAGCATAATACTGTATGTACGCAACAGAGAAAAGTATCTGCACCTGCCGGAGGAGCTACACCGCCGCTGCCCTCACAGTCAAACGACCCAATGTATTCCTTCGTTCTCCTCGTCCTCCTCGTCCTCCTTGTTCTCCTCTTTTTTCAAGGACGGAACGCCGTCATGTGCGTCCTGCTCCTGCTCCTTTGGGTCTTGGCAATAGCCTTGGCCCTATGAATGTAGGCCCCAGAAAATGTCGCCATCATCCGAGTCTGTGTTTGATGTGCTGTCTTCATCACTGAGTCTTGACAGTCTGTACCATGCATGCGAGCATGGGCGATGCCGTAAGGTTCGTAACACTTGTTGTTGTCGTCTTGGTGTTCATGACGGGCGACGCAAGCCACGATGTCCCCATCCGTTCTCGATTTCTGATCACCTACTTGTCAATGCCTATTTTCACTCAGACTATTCGCGAATGGCAACAAGACGGGCCCGGCACCAGCCACATGTCACGGAGCTCGTGCTACATAGGGCAGAGCGAAGGTCGTATTCCACGAGTGGCTCCGCTCTGAGGGAGGGAACGCGCCACGTCTGCATTGAGCAGACTGAAAATAAACCCGTTCGTTGTGGGGTGTCGAATCCCAAAACCTGAAATTCAGACGCATGAATCTGCAGAGGAGCACGGAAGCAGTGATCTGCAACGTGCGATCAGCATTGTCTGGGAGGGATATGAACCGCTCTCCAGAAGAATCGAGGCCTTGAGATTGTAAGGGTACATGACACGAGCGTAAGACATGTCTCCGAGAAGGAAGTAAAACTAACGTTACACCATTGTCAGCGATGAAACGGGCTGTGCAGGGAGCGTGAGCACTTTGAGGACACAAGAAGGATCAAGCGGCTGACGGTGCCACGCTCGAGGACTTTGAGAAATATAACAATGGAAAAGTGACTAGGTTCACACAGCGACTTACGGGCTCGAGGTGGGCTTATATTCCTAAGGAATACATAAAGCGTCTCGTCCAGGGAAGGGTCAGGACCATCCAGAAAGGGGAGTTGGAGGAAAGACGACACGAGGTGCGAGACCATGAACACGGACAAGCGGGAGTCAGTAAAGGGGAAAAAGAAACGAAATTGGACGATAAAATGTCGTACTGTTACTACATGGCTGCGGCTAACTCTAAGCAACGTTTTCTTGGAGCGAGAGGGAGATGAGATGGGGGAGGCGAGACGTTCACAGGTTCTGTGACCTCAAGTCATCCTTCCGACTTTAATGTTGTGATCAAGAGGCGACGGTGAGGCCTGTGCGGCCATGTGAGGGCTGAGAGAGGGGGGGGGGGGGCATGGCCCGTGGGGCACTCGACGAGTTTCTGCTATTCCGGAAGTGTGCAAACATTGCGCGCTGCGATATAACTGAAGATGTAGAGTTGGGGTGTAAGCACAGGGACCCTGTAGGCTGTCGCACGCACTGCGGCGTTTCTGAAGGAGCCGATCCCTATAAACCTCAAGTAGCGCGTCTGAGTGCCAGCAGCGATCGAGAACTTGAAATGGCATAGGCTTCGCAAGTAGAGGATTGTCTTGCCTATCTGCTGAGAGGATATTAAACACAATAAGAGTCGGCAATTTTGGTTAGCATTTTCATTGTCACCTTACCCGTGGCTGTGTGTCGGGGCTCGTTGAGGCTGTGCAGAATACACAAAGACAAACGACGCATGTAAATAAAACAACGGCCTGTCACGGTGCATCCGTCGTCTCCTGATTGATTCCTCACTCACCAGTCTCTATCCTGCCTCCTCGAAACTTCAAACTGAGCCCCAGTCCCATCGACAACTACCCATCACTCAACGCATCGCTAATGAATCCTGTCAAGGTTTTCAATGGTGGAAACCATGTTGCACGTCGACGAAAGATGTTGTGGGTCGAAGAGAGCCGTGGTGAGTGACGAAAAGCAGGTCCTTCGTAGGATGACTCGTACTGAATTGCGCGGAGCAGACCGGCTTTACCCGCGGGTGACTATCGACGCGCTCCCCGACAATGTCCTCCTAGACACTTTCGAGTTCTGTCTAGGTAAAGATGATACCGATTACTTTGGCATTCATAATTACGATGGATGGCAAACGCTGGTACACGTATGCCGCAGATTCCGATGTATCGTGTTTGCTTCACCACGTCGCCTGGATCTCAAACTTTACTGCACTCGACAACGATCGGTCAACTCGAAAACGCTGGATATCTGGCCAGAATTGCCTATTGTCTTATATGCCCACATGTCGTTCAAAGGTGGTGTGACCAACCTCATTGCCGCGCTCAGGCATTACAATCGAGTGTGTAAAATCGATTACTTCGAGGACTTTCATGATCCCTTTTTTGAAAAAATTGCGGCAATAGACGAGCCATTCCCGGCGCTGACAAGTCTGAGGCTCACCTCTTGTGTAGAAAACGTGCCAATCCTTCCCGATTCGTTTTTGGGTGGATCTGCCCCACGTCTGCGACATCTCTGCCTGGATGGCATTCCTTATCCGTCAATTGGAACACTACTTTCATCTACCACCAACCTTGTCTGGCTTTCCCTTTGGAATATTCCTCATTCCGGATATATTGCACCCGAGATGATCGTCCCTTGTCTGTCCATGTTGCCCAGACTCGGATTACTTGAACTTGGATTCCGACACCCCCGATCTCCGACCCGTCGAGCAAGCCGACATCCGCCCCCGCTTGCCCGCGTAGTCTTCCCCAGTCTCACCTATCTCCAATTCCAGGGCGCTGTCGAGTACTTGGAGGACGTCCTGTCTCACATCGAAACACCCGTACTCAACCAATGCGAATTTTATCTCTTCAATCAACTAGTATTCGACGCTCCACTACTCGGGCACTTCATCCGTCGCACGGAAACATTCATGACCATCCGTACAGCACATGTAGAATTTGACAGTTCGGCTGTCTGGGTCACATTTTGGAGACAAGAGATGGCTAATAACGACGTGACAACCCTATCTTTGGAAGTCCTTTGTAACCCGTTGGATTGGCAACTTTCTGCTCTTCCGCAGGTCTTAAACTCATTCTTGCCTTCCCTTTCAACCTTGGAAAGCCTCGAGATCGCAATAGATCATGAAGATTGGCAAGACGAAATCGACGTCATCCAATGGCAAGAATTTTTTCACCCATTCATCCCTGTGAAGAAAATGTCTCTAAAAGACGACGCCTCAGTTCGACTCGTCGCACCTGCCCTTCGAGAGCTCGCCGGGGAAAGAGCAACAGAAGTGTTACCTGCTCTACAAAATCTTTCCTTAACAACTTCTGGCTCGTCGCCATCGGGACCTCTCAAGGAAGATATTGAGGAATTCATCGCCACACGACAACTCTACGGTCACCCTGTAACTGTCCACTACGAGGACACCGAAAACCACGAAGACACTGAAAACTATGAAGACACCGAAAGTGAGGAGGAGTAGGCGTGTCGGGAGGTTGGTGATCGGTATGTCTCTGCTTCAAGTTTGCTATACTTTGTGATGGGGTCAGCGTCATGTGGCGGTCTTGCGCCGTCCGCACGAATAGATTATGTTTGCATTCTACCGCAGCGACGGTCCGTTCAAAATAAAGAACCAATCCTTTATTTTGTAAAGTCGTACAGGCGTTTGTAACAGTCCATTATTGCCAGCATGCCTCTAAGTGTCACTTCATGTCCAAAGGCCAGTGCTTTGGAATTTCGGGGGACTTGCATTGGTCTAAGTTCTTTACGGTAAGATTCGTGCTGATGCCGACAAAATATACAAGGGGGACAACGAGCTATATGGACCGTACAATCAGAACCCGAACCAAGCAGAAGGAAAAAACTAAAAAAAACTAAAAAAAAAAAACCCAAACAATACGCGGTGGGACGGCGTGTAATCGTAACGGTAAGTGTAGATAAAATCGAAGGTCTAAATGGGCGGGAATACGAAGCGCAGGGTGCCCTTGTCCGCACCCTCATCCCACCTGCATCCGCCGCCAACCGAGCATACCGACAGCATCGAACGGATCGACAGTACCCGCACCTGGCGTCTCACCCGCGGTACCACCACCCTGATCCCCAAAGTCGAAAGACACGGGCATACGTAGTCCCTCTTCCTCTTCCTCATCTTCCTCCATATTGCGCGGCTGGGACGCCATCATCGTCGTCTGTGCATCCCCCTCCCGCGTCTCTTCGGTCTCTGCGGCAGCCTTGGCCTTGTTGAGGGAATCAGAAAACGACATTGGGGAGGATGATGACGGCCACGACGTCTTTGAAGTCCCCTTTGCCACGAGTCCCGCCAGCCCGCCCCGTAGCGCGCGATTATCCGGCGATGGAGGAGAGAGGTGTTGATCCAGTCTCTTGGAATCTGGTTCCGGCATCGCGCGCGACGACGGCGACCCGCTTTGGCTCCTGATATTGTCTTCATCGTCGGAGCTGAGTACCAGCTGGTGGTCCTTTTTGTTGTTATTGTCCGCGCCGTTACCTTTCGCGAAGCGCGACATGGCCCGCACCGCCCCGATCGCATTGCCCCAGCGGGCGCGCGGGTCAAAGTCCTCGTGCAGGCCGCAGAGGTCGTGTTCCGTCGGAGCCGCGAAGCTCGTGAGCCATGCATGTGACAGGGCTCGCTTGGCAGTGAGCCGACATGCAGGGTTGGGATGGAGAAGGGCCCGGATGAAGCTCTTTGCTGTGATGGAGGGCACGAAAGTCAGATAAGCCCATTCCCATAAGCCGCGATTGGTCCCAGGCGTACCTTCGTCTGAGACGTTTTTCCAGTATCTATTGTGGAAGTCGACTCTCGCCTCTGTTGTCTGCCGTATAACTTCCTTCATGTCATCTGCCCTGAACGGCGTGTATCCGCAGCAGAGGAGCACCTAAGTAATGATTCTGCAATCTGTAATCAGCATTCCATCGTATTATGAATGATTAGCAAGGAGAGAAAGGAACCTCACCCTATTGACCAAAGATTGACAGGCTTGCTGTGCCCCTCATGGTTCAGCACCTCTGGAGCTACATATCCTAGGCTTTGTGCAACGGACGTGGGCATCTCCCCGTGGAATCGAGGTGTTTGGCACTGAAAGGCGTATGACACGTATGACACGTGTTTCCGGCAAGAAAACTCAGGCGACGCACATGCCAAAGTCGGCGATAACGATATCTGATCATGGGTCCTTGGTGCGGGAAAGGATGTTCTCCGGTCTGTTCACAAGCCACGCGTTAGATCCAAATATCTCGCTGAAGATGGGAAGGGGAATGATAAGGGAGAGGGGCAACATACTTGAGATCCCGGTGGACGATGCCGTGGTCGTGCAGGTACTTCACGCCGGACAAGACGGAACTGGGGATAAAACGAAGCCCATCAGTCTCTCGTTGCTATCACCGGTTGAAGAACAATCGAACGTACCGAGGCACTGCTACGGGATCTCATTCCGAGAAATGGCCGCGCTGACTGAGGCGCTCAAAGAGCTCGCCGCCGACAACGGGCTCGAAAGCAAGGTAGTATTTTGTCCGGGACTCGAACCATTTGTAGAACCTGACCTACAGAAAGACAACCAAACATGTTAGGGGACAAACGAGGACGCGCGGGCGCAGGCGCATCATGGAGAACAGCATTGTGAAGAGGGCGCACGATATGGGGATGATCGAGACCCTGGAGCACCCGCATCTCGCTCCACATGTCTTCCCTCGTTCCCCTTGACTTTCTCCTTCAGAATGGCCCTCAGTGCAGCCTCGCACGTGACGTCCCCAGGCACCGTCTGTGTGGAGGGACTCCGCGTGGCCGCGAAGGAGAGCGGGGTAGCGGGGAGAGAGTTGGTGGTGGCAGAGAGGGGAGGCGTGGATGGGCCAGTGGCGCGGCGCTCAGCGAGGGTCCACTGTTCTGGTAGTACGTGCCATATCGCGCGATGCCACATGCGATGACCATGATGCGGGTTTGTGATGTATTTACTGTATCGTGTTAGAGTGTATACGCCCGAGAAGCCCTCACACATCACATACCATGGCTTTCCCGAACGTGCCGGTCCCGAGCACGTCGCGAATCTCGTACTGCTTTTTCTTGTTTGCTGACGGCGGTTGCATCACCACCTCTTGGGAGACGAGCGAGAACATCTCGTTGTTGTTAAGCTGATAGTATCCGAATCGGTGACTATGCTCTCTCTCGACTCTTTGGTGGTTCTTTGGTCGAGCAGGATATGCAGTGGAGGATGTAGATACCAGATGGTGATGATCTGCCAGGTGCGGAAGTGTTAAGGGAAAGTGAAAACTTGTAAAAGCCAGCTTTCCAAACCAACGAGGGCAACGAGCCGAGCGCTTTCTGGTGGGAACCCAGAACCATTCCGCCCGCCGTGATTCCGGGAGCACCACACCGGTCTCTGTCCCTTACCACCGCGACGCCAGTCTCGACGCTTATCGCCTGCTAACCTTCTCCTTGTGTTTGTGCACACCAAATGGCTTACATGGCGATGGTACAGCATAATACTGTATGTACGCGACAGAGAAAGGTATCTGCACCTGCCGGATGAGCTGCACCGCCGCTGCCCTCACAGTCAAATGACCCAATGTTTTGCTTTGTTCTCCTTGTTCTCCTCTTTTTTCATGGATGGAACGCCGTCATCTGCATGTGATATGGGTCCTACTCCTGCGACTTTGGGTCTTGGCAATAGCCTTGGCCCTATTACTGTAGGCCCCAGAAAACATCGCCATCATCCGAGTCTGTGTTTGATGTGCTGTCTTCATCACTGAGTCTCGACAGTTTGTACGATGCATGCGAGCATGGGCGATGCCGTAAGGTTCGTAACACTTGTTGTTATCGTCTTGGAGTTCATAACAGGCGACGCACACCACGGTGTCCCCATCCGTTGTCGACTTCTGATCACCTACTTGTCAATGCCTATTTTCGCTCAGACTATTCGTGAATGGCAACATGACGGGCCCACGAGTGGCTCCGCTCTGAGGGAGGGAACGCGCCACGTCTGCATTGAGCAGACTGAAAATAAACCCGTTTGTTGTGGGGTGTCGAATCCCAAAACCTGAAATTTAGACGCATGAATCCGCAGAGAAGCACGGAAGCAGTGATCTGCAACGTGCGATCAGCATTGTCTGGGAGGGATATGAACCGCTCTCCAGAAGAATCGAGGCCTTGAAATTGTAACGGTACATGACACGGGCGTAAGACATGTCTCCGACAAGGAAGTAAAACTAACGTTACGCCATTGTCGGCGATGAAGAGGGCTGTGCAAGGAGCATGAGCACTTTGAGGATACAAGAAGGGTGAAGCGGCCGACGGTGCCACGCTCGAGGACTTCGAGAATACATAAAGCGTCTCGTCCAGGGAAGGGTCAGGACCATCCAGAAAGGGGAGTTGGAGGAAAGACGACACGAGGTGCGAGACCATGAACACGGACAAGCGGGAGTCAGTAAAGGGAAAAAAGAAATGAAATTGGACGATAAAATGTCGTACTGTTACTACATGGCTGCGGCTAACTCTAAGCGACGTTTTCTTGGAGCGAGAGGGAGATGAGATGGGGAGGCGAGAAGTTCACACGTTCTGTGGCCTCAAGTCATCCTTCCATCTTTCATGGTGTGATCAAGAGGCGACGGTGAGGCCTGTGAGGCCATGTGAGGGCTGGGAGAGAGGGGGGAGGGCTGGCCATGACCCGTGGGGCACTCGACGAGTTTCCGCTATTCCGGAGGTGTGCAAACATTGCGCGCTGCGACATAAGTGAAGATGTAGAGTTGGGGTGTAAGCACAGGGACCCTGTAGGCTGTCGCACGCACTGCGGCGTTTCTGAAGGAACCGATCCCTAGAAACGTCAAGTAGCGCGTCTGAGTGCCAGCAGCGATCGAGAACTTGAAATGGCATGGGCTTCGCAAGCAGAGAATTGTCTTGCCTATCTGTTGAGAGGATATCAAACACAATGAGAGTCGGCTATTTCGGTTAGCATTTTCATTGTCGCCTTACCCGTCACGGGGCTGTGTGTTGGCCTGGGGCATGAGTCAACACGTTGAGCTCGTTGAGGCTGTGCAGAATACACAACGCATGTAAAACACGGCCTCACCGTGCATCCATCGTCTCCTCATTGATTCGTCACTCACCAGTCTCTATCCTGCCTCTTCGAACCTCCAAACTGAGCCCTAGTCCCATCGCGAACTACCCATTACTCAACGCATTGCTAATGAATGCCGTCAAGGTTTTCAGTAATGGAAAGCATGTTGCACGTCGACGAAAGATGTTGTGGGTCGAAGAGGGCCGTGGTGAGTGACGAAAAACAGGTCCTTCGTAGGATGACTCGTACTGAATTGCGCGGAGCAGACCGGCTTTACCCGCGGGTGACTATCGACGCGCTCCCTGACAATGTCCTCCTAGACACTTTCGAGTTCTGTCTAGGTAAAGATGATCCCGACGTAGGATTTGACGACGACGACGACGACGACGCCGACCATGATTATGATGAATGGCAAATACTGGTACATGTGTGCTGCAGATGGCGATGGATCGTGTTTACTTCACCACGTCGCCTCGATCTCAAACTTTACTGCACTCGACAACGATCGGTCAACTCAAAGACACTGGATGTCTGGCCAGAATTGCCTATTGTCATACTTGCCAAGAATATACAGTCCAAAGAGGATGTGACTAACGTCATTGCCGCGCTCAGGCAGCACAATCGAGTTTGTAAAATCGGTTACATCAAGTTTCAAGAGTCCTTGTTGGAAGAATTTGCAGCAATAGACGAGCCATTCCCGGCGCTGACAAGTCTGAGGCTCACCTCTTGGGTAGAAAACGTGCCAATCCTTCCCGATTCGTTTTTGGGTGGATCTGCCCCACGTCTGCGACATCTCTGCCTGGATGGCATTCCTTATCCGTCAATTGGAACACTACTTTCATCTACCACCAACCTTGTCTGGCTTTCCCTTTGGAATATTCCTCATTCCGGATATATTGCACCCGAGATGATCGTCCCTTGTCTGTCCATGTTGCCCAGGCTCGGAGAACTTGACCTTGGATTCCGATACCCCCGATTTCCGGCCCATCGAGCAAGCTGACATCCGCCCCCTCTCACTCGTGTAGTCTTCCCCAGTCTCACCATTTTGACCTTCTCCGGCGATATCGAGTACTTGGAGGACATCCTGTCTCAAATCGAAACACCCATCCTCAATGAAACAATATTCGATTTCTTCAATCAACTAGTATTCGACACTCCACTACTCGGGCACTTCATCCGTCGTACGGAAACATTCATGAGAACCCATACAGTACGGGTACGATTTCACAGTTCTGCTGTCCAGGTCGCATTTTCGAGCCAAGAGATGGCTAATCACGACGTGGAAACCCGAAGTTTGTCAATCTCTTGCAAGCCGTTGGATTGGCAGCTTTCTGCTCTTCCGCAGGTCTTGAACTCATTCTTGCCTTCCCTTTCAACTTTGGAAAGCCTCGAAATCGAAGTATCTCATGAAGATTGGCAAGACGAAATCGAGGTCATCCAATGGCAAGAATTTTTACACCCGTTCATCTCTGTGAAGGAAATGACCCTGAAAGGCGAGGCCTCCGTTCGACTTGTCGTACCTGCCCTTCGAGAGCTCTCTGGGGAAAGAGCAACAGAAGTGTTACCTGGTCTACAAAATATTTCCTTAACAACTTCCGGCTCGTCGCCATCGGGACCTCTCAAGGAAGCCATTGCAGAGTTCATCGCCACACGACAACTCGACGGTCACCCTGTAACTGTCCACTACGAAGACACCAAAAGTGAGGAGTAGGTGTGTCGGGAGGTTGGTGATCGGTAAGTCTCTGCTTCAAGTTTGCTACACTTTGTGAAGGCTCAGCGTCATGTGGCGGTCTTGTGCCGTCCGCACAAATGGATTATGTTTGCATTCTACCGCAGCGACAGTCTGTTCAAAATAAAGAACCAATCCTGTATTTTGTAAAGCCGTACAGGCGTTAATAACAGTCCATTATTGCCAGCGTGCCTCTAAGTTTCACTTCATGTCCGAAGGCCATTTCGGGGGACTTACGTCGGTCTAGGTTTGCTTTACGTAAGATTCGCGCTGACGCCGACAACATATACAAAGGGCACAACGAGCCATACGGACCGAACAATCAGAACCCGAACCGAGCAGAGGGGAAAATAAACCTAAAAAACCCATGCTACAGTATGCGATGGGTTGTAACCGTAACGGTAAGTGTAGAAAAAAATCAAAGGTCTAAATTGGGGGGGATACGAGCGCAAGGTGTCATCTCACCTGCATCCGCCGCCACAAGTTCGCGAGCATACTGACGGCATCGAACGGATCGACAGTACCCGCACCCGGCGTCTCACGCCCAGCACCACCGCCCTGATCCCCAAAGTCGAAAGACCCGGGAATACGAAGCTCCTCTTCCTCCTCGTCTTCCTCTTCCTCCTCCATGTTGCGCGGCTGGGACGCCGCCGTCGTCGTCTGCGCACGGGGTGCATCCCCTTCGCGCGCCTCCTCGGTCTCAGCAGCAGCCTTGGCCTTGGCCTTGTTGAGGGCATCAGAAAACGACATTGGGGAGGAGGACGATGGCGACGAGGTCGTCTTTGGAGTCCCCTTTGCCGCGAGTCCCACCAGCCCGCCCCGTAGCGCGCGATCATCCGGCGATGGAGGCGAAAGATATTGCTGTTGTCTCTTGGAGTCGGGCTCCGGTGTCGCGCGCGACGACGGCGACCCGCTTCGGCTCTTGATATCGTCTTCATCGTCGGAGCTGAGTACCAGCTGGTCCTTTTTGTTGTTATTGTTCGCGCCGTTACCCTTCGCGAAGCGCGACATGGCCCGTGCGGCCCCGATCGCGTTGCGCCAGCGTGCGCGCGGGTCAAAGTTCTCGTGCAGGCCACAGAGGTCGTGTTCCGTCAGAGCCGCGAAGCTTGTCAGCCATGTATGTGACAAGGCTTGCTCGGCGGTGAGCCGACGCGTGGGGTTGGGATGGAGAAGGGCACGGATGAAGTTCTTTGCTGTGATGGAGGGCGCGCAAGTCAGATAAGCGCATTCCCATA
>Ga0307510_10007373_pt1 | contig 13108 bp, 4 predicted proteins | sample 12_EM_MG_FD_207224 | JGI IMG/M metagenome (GOLD analysis project Ga0307510, IMG submission 207224) | Populus trichocarpa ectomycorrhiza microbial communities from riparian zone in the Pacific Northwest, United States - 12_EM | ecosystem: Host-associated > Plants > Roots > Unclassified | place... | reverse complement strand
AAAGGCTATCTACTGGGAGCATGATTTATGCCCTGAGCTGCAACTTAGGTCCATTTCCTTTTCATGCACGTGAGGAAGACATAGATGGACTTTGCTCCAATCACCAGCAAAGAAACGTAGTTCTCTTTCAGTACCAGCACTTCCCTCTTTTGTTACAAAATGGTGAGATCTTACTAAAAGATGGGCATTTACATTGGGAATGGTGAGGCATGGAAGGACTTCAACATTGAAATCATGAAAATGTACACCACTTGCACCCTCATGCAGCAAAACAAGAAGCTCAAGAAAGATGTAGATTTTCCAATACTAGGAACTTCACATGAAAAAGTGAAGTCAAAGATGCACAAATTTAACTCAAGGAATGCAAGGATCCCAGGAAGTGCATGATAGACACCCAAGCAGAAAAAAGAGTGCAAAAACTCATAAACAAAAACAACTAAAGAGAGTTGATGCAATAAAAGAAATGTGTCTCATAACATTTCACAGTCTTCATTCATAATCACAAAAAAGTTGGTTTTTCCATAATATTCTTATGAATGATAGATTTCTTCACTTCGGGTGCTTTTCAGTAGTGTTTGGATCCCTCAAACCATCTGATTCCTCTTTTTTTTTTATCAATACCAGCAGCTTCCAGTCTTGTTTGATGTTTTCCATGATGACTTTTAAAGCGGAATGGTCTTTAAAGAAGCTAGAGAATCATGATAGTTTGGTCGTCCTCGAAACATGTTGTATGCCCCCGAGTTGTCTAGTAACCAAGACGGGCGTGTAACTAACATATCTAGTTATCATAATTAAATGCACCTATTGTCCTTGCCCACAACCCATCAGACAATCTGTTGTTCTCATCCACAGAGCTTTCCATTTAACTTCTCCTTGCGGAATTCTCTGGAGTTTTGTCTTCTATTTTTCTTCACTCAGATCATTCCACTCTTCCTCTTTAATTATTTCTAATGGTGTTTTGACTAAACCATCAGAAATTGTTAAATGTTGGTTTTTTGGTTTCTATATGGCTAGTTAACCATATGTATAGCAGTTGTTCACAACGTCTTATTGATCCTTTGTCAATCTTCCTGCGACGATTGATTGTTAGGATAATATTAACTTTCTAGGAAAATATTTTTATTTTCCGTGAGGTAAATTCAAGGAGTGGGTGTCTTTATACACCAGTCACCAGCTAAGAAGTTCTAGGTTGGAGAGTTGAACTATGCACACTTAACTCCTTCAATTTATAAAAGCATTAGAGAGCCCCCTACACCAACAGAGGATTTATTTTACAGGTCAATTATTAGCCCAGGACATACTCACAACTTCATCAAAATGCATCTTCAAAGGTCTTCAATTTGGATCTAGTATCTACACATTATCCTTGGAATGGGACTTATGACCTCCTCCCTCCTGGATAATACTTTTTCCTCTAGAATTCAGAGCAAGCTTTCCAATCTTTAACAACTTTCATTGGCATATACACGGAACATTTGATATATTTCTATGGAAAATGCCATTTATATTGTGCATAAGTTGTGCCCGGTTGGAAAAGGAACTGGAATGCACCCTGCCAAAATGGAATCAAATATCAATCGCCTGGTGTATGAATCACCCGTGGAAGTAGCAATGCATTAGACGATGCCATTAAACACCAACAATCAATATAAGTGTCGCTCCTTTCTTAATATTGATTTGGTGACAATAATACGCAACGTCTAGCTTTTATAAATATGTAGCATGCATGCAGTGTTTGCCATTTATAGCATATATTTTTTTCGGCAACTCGGATTAATGTGTGGTTGTCTCCTTACTTCCCAAATTGTATGCACTTCTTTAGCTATTTCTTTTCTACCACATAATTTTAAACCTGATATTATGGAGAACCACGGTAAAAAAAAGATTGGGTTGTTAATAATTGAATATCATAGTTTCAATTGGCTTGCTTTCAGGGTTATCCCGATATCACGACTTTGTCGCAAATTTGCTAGCTCAGATAGACTCGAGTTAGTTTTTTTTATACATTCTTAAAAAAACATTTTCAATATATTTTTATTTGTTTTATTTAAGTTAGTTGAGTTTATTAAATGAAAAGAAATGATTGAAATAAAAAGAGAATTACATTCTTGTATGGCAAGAAGAATTTAATTTTGACTTTAGGGATATGTGACCTAATCTCAAAGAAACCTACTTGCATTTTATCACCAATTGATCAAGGAGTCTACTATGCTTACTTTTTCTTATATGTTTTCCATATCACGCCACCCTTATTCTCTCATTGGAAACCCATCTTGACAACTGCAACATTATTCTCACTGCCAAAACAGAAGGCTTGTATCTTTTCTACAAAATATCTTTGCAATGAAATTTCCAGCTTCACAAGGCACATTTGTTACCTTTTCCTTCAAATAAAATTGTCTTTTTTTTCAAATGAATTTATCAAGCCTTTAACTTCGTAGCTTTTTTATTTGATTCTTAGTTTCTAAAATTGTTCCCTTTTTTTTTGGTGATATTTGTCCTGAATCCTATTTTTCTTCTTCAAAGTTGAACTCTCTAATTTGACTCTTTTTAAAACAATTTAATCCTTGGTTTTATAATTTTGCAATTTTGACCAATTTTACTCTAATTCTTACTTTTTCTCTTCAATTTCATCCCTAATTGAATTAATTGAACCTTTAATGTGGTTTTCTTTTCTAGTTTTGTCATTGGTCGTTCAATTCTTTTAGTTAAAGCCAAATTAAATATTTTTTCCTTAATTACTTTTCAATTGAGTTCCAAATTACACCCAAAATTATTCATGATTGTTTTTCTTGCACTCGTTCTTACACTTGTCAAATTCAATTATTTGTCTAATTTTATCCCTAACTCCATGATTTTCCTTTTTTTTAATTTAGGTTTTTTATATTTATTTATTTATAATTATTCCTATCTTAATTTGAAACACAAAACTAAATAAATAAAATGATAAAAAAAAACTCACTAAATTTATTGAAAATAGAATATTTGGAAATTTTTCTACTTTTTGAAAAGAAAAAATAGGATTTAAGAATTGGGTTATGACAGTGCTCAAATCTTTTTTTTTTTCATTTTAATTGCACAAGAAAATCAATCTACACATTCAAACTTTGATACCACTCTATTCCAAAGGCACCAATATAACAAAATTCACAATAACAATAAATCAATACCAATATTTTTATGTGAAAAATCTCGATGTGGGGAAAAACTACGAGACCGTAGTCGATCTGAGAACTTCCACTATCAATAATAATAATAATGGGTACATAAGTGTTTTTTATAGTTAAAACTAAGATCTACAATACAAATAATCAAAAACAACATATTCTTGCAATACATCAACATTAAAAAAAAATGTTCTGAAGGATCACACAAAACTAACTACACTTTTGTGAAGAACAAACCAACTTAGACACCTCTAATATTAAATTCAACTATACATAATAAAGAGTTATGTGTTCGGAACCTATTGTTAAAAATTCAGATTGATCCATTAACAAATCAGTTATGATGGGTCATGGTTTCTAAAAACCTCCCACAGTTTAAGGCCATCACACGAAAGTCATAACCCAAAATAGGGTTATGTTTTCTCCACGCCCAATCTTGTATTGGGCCAGAGTACGCTCGCGCCTAATCTAAGTTGGGCCATGACGCGTCCACGCTCCTAATGGGTTCAGCTTACAGCTGAACCTAACCACACTTGGGTTCAGCGTACAAGCTGAACCCAAATACACCTAGGTTCAGAATACAGCTGAACCCAATTCCTTTTGAGTTCAGCCTACAACTGAACCCAACCACACTTGGGTTCAGCGTACAAGCTGAACCCAAATACACCAGGTTTTAGCGTTACTCTTTTTAGGTTTTGCGTGTTGCTGGACCTAAATACACTTGGGTTAAGTGTATAGCTAAAAAGTAACCCCACTCTAAGCCTCCCCTACTCTGGGCCTGGGCTAGTGATTATGATACCCATCACATCCCATTAATTACGAGCAAGCAGCCCATGCTTACATTAATGAGATGTGATGGCACGAACAATAGAATAATATTATTTTACCATTACGAGATTACATCTTTACCCCTCACATATAGTATGAAGCAAGTCAAGAGAGATAATATAAAAGGACGTTTGAGGACATAGAAAAAAGGTTCAAAACCTTATGCTCTTAGTCATAAACACATTCCTTCTCTTCTTCCGTTATATCTACATCTTCTTCTACCTCTTCTTCTTATCTATCTTCTTAAAAGCTCATTAATACCTTTATTAATATCTTTCTATCATACAAAATATCTCGTACTGACTTAATCATCGAAGGGTCCCCCAACAACACCCCCTTAGAGGTCTCTAAGAGACTTTGTGCAGGTATCCATTCAAGAGAAGATTTACAACCCCTGAAGGTATCCATTAAGGAGGAGGTCGAAATCGTCTAAAAATAAAGATCGTAGAACACACTGTAAATGATCTACAAAGATCTTGAGAAATAATTTCTTTCATAATATTCCTTGTGATTTATGTAGCCTCATCAGTTGGGACATCTATGGGAACTCTTACAAAAAGTTATTTATTTCTCCAGCAAGAAACTAGTCTTTGACAATAAATTTAAAAGAGAGGGGTTGCAGGTTGAGACATAAACTAGAGAGAGATGCTCTCTTTCTTGAAGATCTGTTCCTCGCTATGATGTCTTGCAACTCCTGCACCATTTCGCTTATCTTTCTTCACTGTTAATTATTGGCTCGCTATGTGGCCATTAATACGCAGAATTTTGAGCCAACACTCTCTTGTATTACGCTAATTCAAGAGGGGTTCCAGTTTAACCTAATTAGATCGAGTACGAACTTGGTATCGCCTCCAGCCTACCAAGCATCCACTCTTCCCATTTATTTCAATCTTCGTTCTTTCTCAACCCCTAAGAACGGATCTGGGGCTGAGATTTGGTCTTCCCTTAAGATGTGTTCTCTAGTGGATGATGGTCCTGATGGGTCAGGTGTCGTCCTTCTTAAAGGTTAAATGCTTCTTCCCTTCTTTGAGGGTGTATTCTCTGGTTTGGCTCTGGTTTCTGTTACAAGTTGAAGAAGATAATGGCGGCCTTAATTCAAAATAGGTTACTGTGCCAATGTACTTTAAACGCATCGTTTTGTTCTGCCTTTAAAACTCATCGTTTAGATGAGTCCAATACGCACCGTTTTATTAAGGTATCCTCATTCTGTTACAAGAAGGGGAATCCAACACCAGGCAATATAAAAACGTGTAACAGTCTGCATGAAAAGGGCAGAAAATACAATGAGAAATGAATGAATTCCTGGAATTAAGGAACACCCTGCATGCACCTCTTCCCTTTCACTCTCACCCTCGTCATCCATGGCTAAGTAGTAAAACGGACTGTGTTCATCCCACAGCTCTTCATTGCAAACAGAAGCCTCTGTTGCCTCACCCAATACAAATAGGTTCTTTAATTGTGTCACCCGTAACAACTGGTATCAGAGCCAACAATCCACGGATCTCCACCATGCCTCTAGAGACAAGAGCAACAGATCTTAAACGCATTGAGGACTCCATTGCAGCAGTGTCTCAGGACCACATCCAGAAGTATGAGTTGTTAGTCGATATGTTAAAGGGGCAGTCGCTGAAGTTAGATCAGACAATCGAGAATCAAGGTGGTCAGATTCATGACATCAGGAACATGATGGGCACCATGGCACAACAACTAGAGTTTACGCTGCAAAAGATTTCCCAAGCTCAGGGCAGCTCAAGCAGTAATAGGGAAAGGCCCCAGCTGCAACCAGACAGAGTCGATGTGAGAAACAGGGAAATAAGGGAGGACAAAGTGGCAACTTAAAAGGTACATAAACCCAAACATTTCTTTCCAACTTTCAATGAGGGGGATGTACATAAGTGGTTGTTCAAATGTACTCAGTATTTTGAAATTGAGGAAATGGTCGATTCTGAAAAATTACAAATAGCTTCTTATTACCTGTATAGGGTGGCCTTATACTGGCATCAAAACTTCCTAAGGACTCTGGGAGATCAAAAAACATCTTGGGAAGAGTATGTCGAGGCTATTTGTTATCGGTTTGGAGAGAGACAGGATCCCTTGGAGGAATTGATGGAACTAAGGCAGAGTGGGGAATTAGAAGAATATATCCAAGCTTTTGATATATTATGGAATAAGGCTGAGATTAATGAGAAACAGGCTTTGGTGATATTCTTAGGGGGTATGGAATTGGAAATTAAAAATATTGTCAAGACAACAAATCCTACTAACAGTACTTATTCAACCCCCAGCAAACCTACCAAATTTATCCGAAACCAAGAGTTTGAGGACCGAAGGTTGAAGGGTCTGTGCTTCTGGTGTGATGAAAAGTTTGTGCTAGGGCATAGGTGTCGTAATAAGAAGGTGTACTCACTCAGTGTAATAGAGGAGGAAGAGGGGTTCCAAGAGGAGGAGGTGGCAGAAGAAGAAGTCATTAGTAGAGAGGTCACACCTCACATTTCTTTGGACGCATTGGAAGGAACCGTGGGTCTAAATACAATGAAAGTCAATGGAAAAATGGACAAAACTACTGTATGCATCCTAATTGATTCGGGTAGTACTCATAATTTTTTAAACACAACAGTAGTTAGTAAGTTGCAGTATCAGCTAACTCTCATCACACCAATGACAGTTCAGGCTGCTAATGGAGATAAGATGGTCTGTAAGTTCATGTGCAAGGGCCTCAGATGGAAGATGCAAGGGATAAGTTTCCAGGCGGATGTTTTTATCATTGACATCAGCAATTGTGAGATGGTATTAGGAATCCAATGGCTTTCTTTGTTGGGGGACATACTATGCAATTACAAACATCTTTGGATGTCCTTTGACTGGCAAGGACAGAGGGTCTTGTTGAAAGGAGAAAATCCACCCAAGTTTCAAAGCATTGAACTCAAACAATTAAGTGCTCTAGTCAAGGATCACCAGCCGGGAGAGGACTATCTACTTTATAGCCTACAGCTCATAAAATTAGAAGAAGAGTCCAAGTTTCACAAACCACAGTTTTAGGGCATTACAGATGCAGTCCTATAAGGCCTATTAGAGTCCTACCAGGACGTGTTTCAGGAACCTAAAGGATTGCCACCCTTGAGAGATCATGACCACAAGATTCCACTCAAGGCAGGAAGTGAAGCAGTGAATCTTCGACCTTATAGATATTTGGGGCTACAGAAGGATAGTTTAGAGAGGATGGTGACAGAAATGTTGGATACTGGAATCATTAGGACTAGCAACAGTCTTTTCGCGTCTCCAGTCATCTTGGTGAGGAAAAACAATTCTACATGGAGATTGTGTGTGGATTATCGAGCTTTGAATCAACTCACAATCAAAGACAAATATCCTATTCCCATGATTGAGGAATTGCTTGAGGAATTGGTAGGAGCTACTATTTTCTCCAAGATCGATCTCAAATCTGGTTACCACCAAATTCGTATGGCTGCAGGAGAAGAATTCAAGACTGCATTTCGTACCCACAGTGGCCATTATGAATTTTTGGTTATGCCCTTTGGGTTAACCAATGCTCCAGCTACTTTTCAAAGCCTCATGAATGAAATTTTCAGGAAACATTTGCGTAAGTTCATTCTGGTGTTCTTTGATGACATCATAGTCTATAATCGGACCTTGATTGACCATTATGAGCACCTGGAGATGGTTTTGGAACTATTAAGAGCTAATCAGCTGGTGGCCAGAGCTACCAAATGTTTTTTGTCACACACAGGTGGAGTACTTGGGACACATCATTACTGATCATGGCATGGCAACAGACCCTCTCAAGATACAAGCAATTGTGGATTGGCCGATACCTCAAAGTTTGAAACAGTTGAGGGAGTTTTTGGGACTGACGGGTTATTATCGCAGGTTTGTTAAAGGGTATGGAAGCATCAGTAAACCATTAACACTGCTGCTCAGGAAAGATGTTAAAGGGTGGAATGAGGAAGCTTCTAAAGCATTCAACCAATTGAAGGTCTTGATGACTAGTGCTTCTGTGTTGGCACTTCCCGATTTCACCAAGGCATTTGTGGTAGAGACAGATGCTTCCTTGACAGGTATATGGGCAATACTGTTACATGAAGGCCACCCCATTGCTTTCATTAGCAAATCATTGGGTCCCAAACAACAAACTCTTTTCGTTTATGAAAGAGAAATGCTTGCTATTTTACATGCGGTTACTAAGTGGAAGCATTATTTGTGGGGCAGACACTTCCATATCCGCACAGACCACATCAGCCTCAAATATCTTCTTCACCAAAAAATGACTACCCCAGCTCAACATCTATGGGTGGTCAAGCTACTGGGATATGACTATGACATTGAATACAAACAAGGACGAGAAAATGTGCCAGCCGATGCATTATCCAGGATTACCAGTCAAGAATTATTTGTTCTGACTACTTCCACTATTTCTACAAGCTTGATGGAGGAGATTAGAAGTTCTTATGAAACCGATCCAATCATTCAGACTATTATCAAGGACCTACAACGTTTGGCGAATTCTCATCCACACTACAATTGGGTTCATGACCATTTGAACAGAAAAGGAAGGGTGGTAGTCGGTAATAACAGGGCATTGAGAAGTCAGATCATCTCCTTGTTTCACAACTCAGCCTTAGGAGGTCATTCAGGAATGACAGTGACATCTAAGACTGTAAGCAACTTATTCTACTGGAAAAGGCAACAGAAGCATGTTAGGCAGTATGTGAGTGAATGTCATGTGTGTCAGAGGAACAAGCACGAGAATGTGGCCAGTCCTGGACTTCTCCAGCCCCTGCCTATTTCTATCGCTCCATTCATTGATATTAGCATGGACTTCGTGGAAGGCTTACCCAAATCAGAGGGAAAGGATGTAATCATGGTCATAGTGGATCGTTTTAGTAAGTATGCTCATTGTGTTGCACTCAGCCATCCCTATACGGCACCTACAATTGCCAGAGCATTCATGGATCATGTCTACAAACTTCATGGAACACCAGCTACCATTACCAGTGACAGAGACCCTGTGTTCCTTAGCAGGTTCTGGAAAGAATTGTTCAGCAACCAGGGAGTCAACCTTCACCATTCCACAGCGTATCACCCCCAAACTGACGGTCAAACCGAAGTGGTTAATAAATGCATCGAACATTATCTATGGTGCATGACGGGGGATCGTCCAAATCAGTGGGCAAGGTGGTTGCCTTTAGCTGAATGGTGGTATAATACCAACTACCATTCAGCCACCAAGATGACACCCTACGAAGTGTTATATGGTTTTCCTCCACCCATACACATTCCCTACTTTCCTAAGGATTCAGCAGTGGCTTCTGTGGATGAATATTTAACAACTAAAGAAGAAGTGATTCAACGAGTCAGGACACACCTTCAACTCGCGCAGAACAGGATGACTATGATTGCAAACAGGAAAAGAAGCGACCGAAGTTTTGAGATTCAGGATTATGTTTATCTTAAACTACAACCATACAGACAACAATCAACATCATTCAGAGCATCTCAAAAATTAGCAGCTAAACATTATGGGCCATACCAGGTAATTGTCAAGGTGGGTGCGGTGGCATACAAGCTCGATCTGCCATCTTCTTCCATGATTCACCCAGTATTCCATGTCTCCCAACTCAAGAAACATGTAGGTAATCGGGTGGTGCAACACTCTCTTCCTATTATGAGGCCAGGACCAGCTCTGCAACCCCGGGCTATTTTGGACAGACGGATGATTCGGCACAACAACAGGGCGGTCACGCAAGTTCTCATACATTGGGAAGGGTTGCCACTTGCGGAGGCGACTTGGGAGTTCAAGGAAGAATTGAAGCTGCGATTTCCAGAATTCAACCTTGAGGACAAGGTTGGTTTCGAGGGGGAGCAATTGTTACAAGTTGAAGAAGATAATGGCGGCCTTAATTCAAAATAGGTTACTATGCCAATTTACTTTAAACGCATCGTTTTGTTCTGTCTTTAAAACTCATCGTTTAGATGAGTCCAATACGCATCGTTTTATTAAGGTATCCTCATTTTGTTACAAGAAGGAGAATCCAACACCAGGCAATATAAAAACGTGTAATAGTCTGCATGAAAAGGGTAGAAAATACAATGAGAAATGAATGAATTCCTGGAATTAAGGAACACCCTGCATGCACCTCTTCCCTGTCACTCTCACCCTCCTCATCCATGGCTAAGCAGTAAAACGGACTGCGTTCATCCCACAGCTCTTCATTGCAAACAGAAGCCTCTATTGCCTCACCCAATACAAATAGGTTCTTTAATTGTGTCACCCATGACAGTTTCTACTTGCAGAATCAGGGTCACTAGCCTATTTGAAGACAGGATGGCCAAATCTTGCTCAATCATGGAACCGCCCAGCTTTTGCACTGATTGGATTTGTAGATCTTCTGGTGTTACTGTCCAGCATGCTAATGCTAGTGATACTAGAAGCTCTCCTAGTTCAAGTACTCCCTCAGATCTTTTCCTAGGGATATGGCGAAGCCGTCTTTGCACTGGTTTTGGTTTGAAACTATGGCTTTCTCTGCCCGAGCATGTGGCGGTGGTAGGATGTCTCCTACCCCTCCCACTCTATGATGTTCCTATCTGCTAGCATTTCACAGGGTTTTGTACCCTTAGAATCAACATGAGGCTTTAACCTCATGATTTTGGTTTTCTGATGATGCTGATTGGCGTGGCGTCAGATTTAGTATTGTTGTTTGTTGTGGCTGCTTTCTGTCTCACAGACCAATCGTCTGAGTTACGGTTAGCTTGCGTTTGCTGTCTATGTTGATTGTTTACTGGTTCTCAGTTGTGTGCTCTATGGGTTTCTTCCTGCTGGGATGTTTCTTCATCCTGCAGTGTGTTGCTGCTATATGCAGCTTGGTGTGCTATGCTTCATCTTTATTGAAGTTGGCTGGCAGTAGTGTTAGTTGCCTGCACTCGCTGATCATACAAGTGTCTACGGGAGTGTTTTATCAGTGGAAGCCATCCTTGTGTTGAATCTGCAGGTTGTTAATGTGGGTTCAAGCTGCTTTGCCCAGTCTTCTCTTGCAGGGTGTTCTGTTGGTTAGCTTCTGCTGTGTTGCTATTTAGCTCTTGGTGGAAATCTGGTAGTTTGTTGTTGGAGCTTAGCCTCTCCTCGTGATTGCTTGTAACAGAGGAGCTTGATGGAGCATGGTATAGTGGCAACTTTGACGCTGCTGCAAAGTTGATATGGTTGTAAGACTAGTTGTGGCTCTCTGCTGATGTTGCCTTCTGGTTTGCGAGGATCCCCTGATTTTGCATAGGCTGTGTTTAGGGCAAGATTACCGCACCTTGTTGGCATCCTTGTATGCTAGCCTGCTGATGCTAACTGATGTTGTCTGAGGAGGCTAGTTCTTAATGTCTCATGTAAAAAAACATAGAACCTGCTTGTAGAATATATGTTCCACAATTAAACATTGTTGTATTAAGACATGCTCAACCCTAAAAAGCATCTTGTATTGCAGGACTTAAGGCTGATAAAATGATCACCATTAAAAAGATGAACTCTATTGAATACGGGTTAGATTTCGAATCCTTTGTTAGCATAGAATTGGCTGAGACTAAATGATAGTAAATTGCCACCCATCAGAAACGTGAGTTGCTTTGAAAATGACTTGAAAAAGCTCATCTCACGTATGAAAAGCATCCGCAAGGATGAGTTTTTGAAGAAACATGAAAAGTTAGTGGAAATCATAAAGGTGTCAGTGCAGAATTCAGCAATTACATCCTTAATGTATTTTTTGGACCCCAAGTACTAGTGCTTCACTTTTAGGAATGTAGACGTGAGATCAAGACTATTGAAATGAGTCGATGAACATGGTTGATGTATAACGTGGACTATAAACAAAAACAATTGATAAATAAGTGTAAGGTTGATGCAAGCACTGACCACAAGTATCATATTATATCAAAAAAATGCATAGTTGACATAAAGTACGATTACGAGTACCGAAAAGCAACAACAAATATGATTATAAGGAAACATGGGCCCTAATGATTGTTGAAATGGATTGATGAGTTCAAAAATTCCTAAAGCATCGGTCATGATTAAAAGATGGGTCAATTAACTCCATAATTAAATTAAGGCCACAATTAAGATTATTAAATTGATTAAATGAATAAGGTCACCTTTAAATATAAGCCACGATTATTGAAAGATGTAATGAAACCATAATCAAAATAAGGTATGAGTTAAATGTATTAAATGGGAATAATAAACCCACAACTTAAGTTAAATATGATTCAAGTGTGGTGAACAAGGTTGATAAACCGATAACCGAAGTTAAATATACGTTACATGTATTGAAAAGGGTTAACGAACTATAAGTATTGTATAGGGTTGAAATAAAACATATATGGAAGATAATGAAATGATTCAACAAATGTGGTTAATGTAAAGCATGACCTATAATTATCAAAATAAATAAATGAAGACATAATTGATGTAAACCATGAGTTAGGGGTATTGATGCAATTTGATGAAAATAGTCAAGTTAAAGTATGAACTTTGATTAATTAAAATGGAGAAAGGAACATATAGATGATGATATCTTGAAGTATTCATGAGAATCATAGTCTAATATGTATAATGTAGGAATTGGTGGTTCCCGCTTAATGATGAGGATGAAATGAATTGGAAATCAGGCCGGGTTTAAATATGCATATAAAAGGTCTAATGATGTTGTTTTTACTTCTATTGTCCAGTGAATAATGATCGTATATTATGGTAGTATTTATCTCAAAAAATTTTATATGTTTTACAAGTATCTTTCCGTCCAGAATCTCAACCTTAACACAAGGCCCTCGTTTTACTTAGTCCTTTTATATTAGGAGGAATTTTGTAATTACCATTTTATGACATGTAATTAACTTAATGTTTATTAGGTTTTGATATTACAAAGTTGTAAGAAATTAAAAGAATGGTGTGCGTGTGTGTGACGTAAATAATATATACTCAACATGTGTATAAATATCATGGACGATTGTAATTCATGAAATTGATTGGGTGGTATGCCTAAGGCTACCTGATTATTGGTGATGTGAGTCGAAAGTGATTTGGGTTGTTGTTGTTGTGTTCTACATGTACTAAT
>Ga0307510_10007372_pt1 | contig 13109 bp, 9 predicted proteins | sample 12_EM_MG_FD_207224 | JGI IMG/M metagenome (GOLD analysis project Ga0307510, IMG submission 207224) | Populus trichocarpa ectomycorrhiza microbial communities from riparian zone in the Pacific Northwest, United States - 12_EM | ecosystem: Host-associated > Plants > Roots > Unclassified | place... | reverse complement strand
TATCGAGGTTTATAAATATGTGTTCTGTTGTTATGGATAGGGTTCGGTATTGATTCAGATTAGTTCTTACTTAGTATTTAACTGTAATGTGATCTTTATTCTCTCTGCTATCATCTCAGTTTGGCTGCTTATTTTGATGTGGGGAAATGTGGTGAGGTTCGATTGCAGGAACTGGACTTTGTTCTGAACAAGTAGATTCATTGTCTTGCACTAGTGGATATTTTTTTCCCAAGTCTCACATTGAGTGTCTTTGGCCTGTGATCATCTCACCGGTTTTGTTAAATTTTGCCGATGATGATTGATTATGCTTTATACTGATTATGCTTGCATTTGTGTATTTACCGGAGAGCTTTTCCTTGCAGATTTTGAAGGATTTCTTGTTATGGGTTGAGCAGGATCTCGGGCCTTGGGGTCCCCTCGTACTGTAAGTCAATTTTGTGTACCCATGTTCCTTGTATTTTTTAATTTTCTTGATATTAAATTGTTTTGTTCTTGATTTCCTTTCCACGCTGTGTATGGCCTTAAATAGTTCCAATTCCTTTTCATTGGGAAACCTGTTGCCTTATAATTTCTCAGATTGTAATCAATCACTTGAGTATTTATGTTTGTAAACCCTTTTTTGTTGTTGTTGCTTTAAATTAGTCAGACACACCAGTCACACAGCACATTGAAATCAATTGACCTTGCAGCTCACTTTTATTTTGCCACTTGCAGGGCTATTGCATATATTCCTCTAACAATCTTGGCTGTTCCAGCTTCAGTGCTTACTGTAAGGATTTATACCATTTCTGGTGCCTTTTCCTGCTTGGTTATCTTTCCTTAATAATTTAAATAATCAATCCTTTCATCCTATTGGCTTCTATTTTGCTTATCCGCCCTTTGTTTGTTCTCCCACTTCTGCTATCAAGATCATGCACTCCCAATTCTTTGATTTGGATCTCTCTCCACTTGCATATCTTCAAGTAGTTGTGGAAGAAAACTTATCCTGTATAAGCTCTATTTCTCTTGTAACTTGGTCTCCATATTTCAGCTTGGTGGTGGATATCTTTTCGGGTTGCCCGTGGGCTTTGTTGCTGATTCTATCGGCGCCACAGTTGGTGCTGGGGCAGCATTTCTTCTAGGAAGAACAGTAAGTTATTAGACTCTTGCAATGGTATATACTTCCTAGTTCCAGCAGCATAATATGCATAGAAGGAGAAAAGGCGCATCCTTTTGTTACTTGTGCTTAATCACTCACCTGAGCTTGCGTTTGTTGTTTACTATTAAAGGCTTGGGGAAAAAAGGAAACATACATTTTTTTTTTATGTATTTTCATTTCCTTTTGGTTTTCTCTAACTAGCTAGAGGATTTGTAGTTTCTGTGTTTGATACTGCAAGTGAGTGTTTAGTTTATGTCTTATTCTGGTGCCTTCAGATTGGTAGATCTTTCGTTGTCTCCAAGTTGAAGGATTACCCAAAGTTTAGTTCAGTTGCAATTGCTATTCAGAAGTCTGGCTTCAAGGTTTGTGTACTTCATATTTGATCCTCAAAACTTCAGTGGTTTTGTTGCTACATATATTTGCAAGTTCCTTGTTATTCCTCTCTTGTCCATAATTTCTAACATGGCTTACTCTTCTCTGAAATTTCTGAAGTTTCTTACTTTGTTGTGCAGATTGTTCTGCTGCTTCGACTTGTTCCTTTACTGCCTTTCAACATGCTGAATTACCTGCTGTCCGTCACTCCTGTTCCAATAGGGGAATACATGCTGGCTTCCTGGATAGGAATGATGGTATGTTCACTCATCCAACTGTACTTGGTGAATTAATTTTAATGCTGTATCGAGATACAAAAGTCTTATGAAATGCCAAATATGTATTTGAAAGAGATTTATTTTCATGTGGATCAATTGAAGGATAGCATTGGTGCTTGATGGGCCTGTTTAATCATGTTTTTGATGTGATGTGGTCTCCACTTTGATTGCCCCTATGTGATATAAACATTAAAACATGTTCTGACATGATTTTTACTGGCATGTTGTGCACTGATTAAAATTTTTTAGTGTGAGGATTACTGACCAAAGGGAGGGAGTCCTCACCCCATAGAAGAACAACTAACTTGTTATTATTATGGGTGGTACTTGATGATTTGTGTAATCAGTTATGCTTAGTGCTTTCATTAAGCTTAAGCAATGTTAAGTTTATGGACCAAACATTTCAATTGCTGGCTAGTTTGTCTGTGTATATCCAGAAAACAAAGAGAGAAATTAAATTGGTGTTTAAAAAATGTGAAATTCTAGGTTTTCTTTTGTTTTCAATTCTTTTCCAAAATAGTCATGGAAGAACATAATTGAGAAGGTAGTGCTGGTTTGAATCACTTCACCGTATCTAACATGGTATTTCTTACAGCCAATAACCCTTGCTTTAGTGTACATTGGAACGACACTCAAGGATCTTTCTGATGTGACTCATGGGTGGAGTGAGTTTTCAACTACTCGTTGGGTAAGGACCCTATCCTTTTCTTACATGCTCGAGTTCGGTTTTGAGTCATTTTCTGATATAGGTCTCCATTGTTTATTTCTCGCCCTGTTTTTAACCACCACTTCATCTGTAGTCTGATATATTTGTGACTCTTTTACTGTGGATGTAGGTTCTTATTGTATTGGGCCTTGTTGTATCTGGTAAGTTGCAATGATCCGCCAGCATGCCTCTTTATTTTGCTTTGCCTTTCTGTTTTTATTTTTTTGAATGCCCAATTGGAGTTTTGAGTGGTCATAATTTTTTTAATCATAATGGTCACAAAATATTAATGCCCTGTTTAGTGAAAAAGTCACCACCAATTGTCAAGTGCCAATTATAATTACTCAGGATCACTTATCAATTTTGATCATTTTTGCCATTTTGTTCAAGATTTGAGAACAATGAGGAGATGATGGTACTCACAGGAGTTGGCGGCTTTCATCATATATGAAATGAGTTAAATAGAAGTGAACTCGGAGAATGTTTCCATGTTTTGTTGAGTCTTGTTTACTGAAAATGTCAACATTGTTTGGTGCCAATTATAACTACTTGGGATTTGTTTATCAAGTTGGATCCTACAGCCACGTGGTTCAAGGCTTTGAGCTTTTAGGACAATAGGGAAATAATGGTATTATAAAGTAGCTGGCGATTGTCAACATATGTCAAGGAGCCAAATGAACTCAATGTATGTGTTGTGTGGTCGTGTCCATGTCAGAGTCTTTTCACCGATTAAGTGATAGTTGGGTGGGATATAACTCAGTGCTATGATGAACTGATAAAGAAAATGACATGTGAAACAAAAGGAGAAAAAAAGTAACAAAATTGCAGAAGGAAGTGCTCAAGAATTTTTATATGAAACTCTTCTTCAAAGCTATCCATTAGATGTGATCATGCAAGTGAAACTTAGAAACTGACCAGTAATTTTCTTTTAACTTTTGAAAATTGGCTCTTAGATTTATGAATGTTAGAGAGTTGCATGGTGGCTTTAGTATCATACATTGCCTCAAATTGAAGTCTAATGACAACTTTTGTTTGACCTGATATCTTGTCTGAACTCTGCCTATGGTTACAATTTTCACTTCTGTTTCTTTGCTTTGCAGTGGTTCTTATGTTTTGTGTTACTAAAGTTGCCAAGTCTGCTTTGGATAAAGCTTTGGCTGAAAACGAGGATCTAGATGTCATTTTGGCATCACCTCAATTACCCATTGTGGCAGATTCTTCTGTTAATCTGAACCAGCCTCTCATTATCAAGATAGACCCGTCTGAAGATAACCATGAACAATGAGATTCTTAATTTGTGTAAATTCTTTTCCTACCTCATTTAAAGGCAATGCTCTTAATTTAGTTTGCCATTTAGTGCCTGTTATTTGTTATTCTGCTTATTTGTACAGTAGAAATCTTTTACAAAAAAGTTAAAACAAATAAAAATGTAGGTTTGGATGTAAGTGGTTGATCGGCATTTGTTGAAGTGAGCCTATAAATACCTAAGAATGAATGATATAATATTGTCTTCAATGCGATTTGCCGCATTTGGAACAATTTTGGAGTGAATCATGTTATTTCAAAGCAACACGAAGGACTAGGACATGTCCTTTCTGTTCCACTCTATTTCCCGAAACAGTGTTTGTGTTAGAACGTATGCTTTTATAATTTATCTAACCTGAACTCAGGGTTCTATTCTTAACAAATGTTGTAACCGAAGTTATGAAAAGAAAATAAAGACCATGCATGGTCTGGATCTCCTTGGATCATCGCATTCTTTCAACTATGGATTCTTGAAGGTCAAGTTCTGATGGCTGAGTTTGTTTATAAGAGTATTTTGGTCATTAAATCAAACAAAATTTTTAAGTATAAACGTGTTTCGTTTCTCTAAGCTATACTCTTCACCCATTTCTTCAACAACACTCGAATCTTTGCATTCCAATTTTCAACGCTCCTCTCATCCTTCAATTTGCAAAAAAATAATTAAACACCCACCAAAAAATGGGCCTTTCATGGAGCAATACTAGAAGAAGAACCACCACTTTTTATCACCCACCGCCACCGCCACCACCTTGCTGTTATCATCATCACGCGGAACCCATCTCTCTCCTTCCTCCTCCCCCACCACCACATCAAAGTCACTACACCACCATGCACCAACCACAACCCTCACAATCTTATCCTCCACCCAACAACCCTTATCCTACCCACATTCCACCTCCAGTTCACCACTACCGCAATTCCCAACATTACCACTCATGCAACTATGCAAATCACCAACCTTTTTATTATACCTGTCATCATCAGCCAACTAGTGGGTGGTCTCCTGTAATCAGACCTCACGTGGGTTTTGCTTCTACTATTAATGCTGCTACTGCACAACCAATTCTGCCGGAGCCAGCTCCTTTTGTGGATCATCAGAACGCAAAGAGGGTTAGAAATGATGTCAATGTTAATAAAGATACTTTAAAGGTTGAAATTGATGTTTCAAACCCTGATCATCACTTGGTTTCTTTCGTTTTCGATGCATTATTTGATGGGAGGTTAGTGTTTGATTTGCTAGTGTTAGATTCTTGGTTTTATTGTTGAATTCTTGATTTTGCTTTGTTAAAGGAGAGGTTTCTGATACATTGGTTGTTGGTTACATGATTCTTGATTGAGGGTTTTGCTTCTGTTGCTAAATTAACATGGAGGATTTGTTTGCTTAAGAAAATAAGTCAAGATTCAATCTTGTAATTTTTATTAGCTACGAGCTCGGTGATTGACTATAATGAATCCCTATAGTAAAATCTGAGGGTGAGATTTTCTAGTGTTTTGAGTGACTGAATGAATTGAAACAAGATTACGAGTGACCATCTCCGATAAGGAATGATCTCAATTTAGATTATCAGGTGACCTTTTTATGTTGAAAACATTGAGTTGTGCAAATCTTACTGAGTTTTCACAGTGTGATTTTGATGGTAATTGGGGCTTAGGATGATGTCTCAAGTGATAGTGTGGGTTGACGGAGGCCTTGATATACACCATAGACCTCATGCATTTTATCTCTTAATTGTTGACTGTCCAGAGTGGTTTTGACGGTGGAAATGAGAGTAGTGAAGGGTTTCAGAAATGAAATTTGCAAGAACGAGCCAAACAGGGAAATTTGAAGGGATTAAACGTAGACTGACAAGACCATAACCAAAGCCTGAGTTTTTTTTTTTCCCGTTAATGATGTTCTCGTTGCAAATATATAGCTCTAGAGATACTTGGAGATCGTGGACTGTGGTTGCTTATACGCTACACAAGCTGCCCATTTTTTTCATATGTTTTGAGATATAAATTAGTAAATTTAGGTGAATAGTCCTTGTTGAGAGGTGATTAGTGAGGAAAGATAGTTTAGCCTAGCTAAACTGCTTGATTTACCCTTTGGTTTCAGCATCATTCTTTGTGTTTATGGTTGTATTACATCATAATGTACTACAATTGTAATCAAGGCTTTCTTGGTCTGTATACTGACTCGAATACTGTTCAAAAGTGCCATATGATGCCTTGATTTTTCATTATATAAGCTCAGTAGAAAATGTTTTAGTTTACCCTTAGGTTTCAGCATCATTTTGTGTTTACAGTTGTATTAAATACAGCGTAATGTACTACAATTGTAATCAAGGTTTGCTTGATCTGTATTAAATACAGCGTGTGTAACTACACAGTTTTTTCTCATTTTAGAAAGACTGGTCACCATCTTGGCTTTATGATATCAGAATTAACTCATGCCAAACGATTACCACAAGATCGATATGAATGAAATCGCATTGTGTATCAGTTGTAATATTTAGGATGACCGGAAATATTCACACATTGATTAGTGAATTAGCTGGATATTAGTTGGATTTTGTTCTTCTCTCTCCCCTCTCATTTTTGACCTTTTGAAAGGAGTATCTTCCTTTTTCGGGTGGGCTTCACTGGATTGTTGTGCTGACTGGAAGAAACTTATCATTCTGCATGTATGCAATTTCTATATGGTGATTCTCTTTAGTAGTTTATTCTCCATGCATGATAGACAATAGCGATATTTTTTTTTTCCGGTAATTTTAAATGTATCCTATGGCAATTAGCTATATAGTCAACCTAGGACAGAAGAGTTAGAGATCATAATCGTACCACTTAGGCTCGAGCTTGTCATAGACCTTAATTATAATGTTCTGTCTCAATCCAGTTGACCTCGGATGTAAGCACAGGCACTCGTTTATTCTAGGAAGACATTCACATATTCTAATAAGTGAAAATGTCAGCTGCATTTATTTTGATTTTCCCAGATCTTTTCTAGGAAAGCATTTATATGTGGACAATACCGATGTATTACTGCTGCAATGTTAATTTTCTGAAGTGAATTTTGTTCTATTAAAATCTCAATAGCATCAATCTGAATTATGGAATTGGGTGAGAAGTTTGCACTTCTAAAGTAGCAACTTCAAACTCTGCATGTTTAAAAAGAAAATCCAAATGTTACAACATGAGAATCTCATTGGGGTTATTTCATACGAGAACCAAAGCACTGGATCCCTTCAGAACACTAGAAACACCAGCAATTAACAAGAAGCTGTGTGCCAGCTTGATTCTCTGAGTTTTCTAATCACACACACAAGAGACCTTGCAAGGATTTTTTTCTTAAATCTAATACCGCTTGTTTTGTTTTGTTTTTAATAACAGCATTACGATTTTCTACTTTGCCAAGGAAGAGCAGGATTGTAGGTTCGTTCCTGCATTTCCTGAAGCCCATTTGCCTGTGAAAATCTCCTTCCAGAAAGGTCTTGGCCAGAAATTTCATCAGCCTTCAGGAACAGGCATTGATTTAGGCTTCTTTGAGTTGGATGATCTCTCAAAATCATCACCTGAAGAAGATGTTTTTCCACTTGTAATAGCTGCTGAAACATACTTGCCAGTTGACTTAACAAATGAAAATGATGATTCTGTGCCGAACACACTTCGCCACATGCAGATTACTCAAGCTGTTCTCGAGAAGAAAAATGATGACAATTTCCATGTCAGAGTAATAAGGCAGATTCTATGGGTTGCTGGAGTTCGATATGAGCTCCGTGAGATATATGGAATAGGAAGCTTGGCAGCTGAAGGCTTTGATGACAGTGACCCAGGGAAGGAGTGCGTGATTTGCATGATTGAACCTAAGGATACCGCCGTGTTACCTTGCCGACATATGGTGAGAGTCTGCCCTTTATCCTGTTCACTATTTTAAGACATGGCTATCAATCATAAGTGAGAAGCACTATGTAGTGCTCTCGCATTCAAGCATAATGATTCCACACACTATTAAGGGTGATATCAGGAAGGTTGAATCTCTTATGCTTGAACTACACATCTTAAATTGACTGTTTAATTCCAGGCACATGAGTGCAAGTTATGTGATCTCTAGAGTTTATTTAGTGGATATATCTCTCAGTCCCTCTCTCCCTTTCACTTGAGCAGTCATTGTCCATTTATAGCGATAAGTTCGGCTGAGTATTAATATTAGTTTATGTGGAAATCTAGACTAGAGAAGTTTTTTCTCTATTGTTAATATTCAGCAATTGATTTGCATGGAGTTTGTTCAAAAAGGTTTTTCTCAAGAGGTAATATTCTTACTTCTTTCTAGTGTCTGAATTCCTTGAGGAAACATTTCTGTACTCTGCATGTTGTTACAAGTTCAAATCTCTGTTTCCCTTTCCTTTTTATTTAAACCTCTATTCCTTTGTTCTCAAGTCATGTATGTTGTATCTTTTCAGTGCATGTGTGGCAAGTGTGCAAAAGAATTGAGGCTTCAATCAAATAAGTGTCCGATATGCCGCCAACCGATTGAGCAACTCATAGGGATCAAGATAAATAGCAGTGATCAATGAGAAACTGTGTTTTCTCATATGAAGTTGGATTTATGGTATAATGGTTAACTTTTTTTCCCTTATGAATGTGTGTTCTAATTTATCTTCTTCTTTTTTATACATATATTTTTATCCTTTTTGTTTGTTCTTATTTTATATATATATAATTTTCTTGTGTCTTTGTACAAGAATACTTTGGAGATCCAAATCTTCCAAAGAGAGAATTTACTAACAGTAAACATTAAACGAATCTTTAGCCACTTGTATTATTGCCTTTATTTATTTGTCCATGAAGCCACCTTTATTTCCTCGATCATCTTATTCTTCCAAAACGTGTTTTTAAAACCATTGTATGGTATGCATCAATTTGGACATCATGTACATGAGGTGAAGTGGCAATCATTTTCCATCTCATCCCAAAACATGGTTGATGTAGTCCAGGAATATCAAATATCTATGTTTTTGCATGTCGGTGCCAGGACAGTTTGAAGTTTTCCATGAATATGAGGTATCTGCATTAAAGTTAGGATTCGTGGCTGTTTCTTATTTCTCTTGACACAGTCCACACTCCCAACCTTCATCATTGAATCCAGTTCCTGTTGACATGTATCCATCATGTGTGTCTGTAAAATTGCTATTTTCATATGTGAGTTGAACATGGAGATTCGAAAGGAAGAAAGAGAAGCTGCAAACAGTTTGACTGAATGAACCCACTTGTAGCCTGTAGGTCGACAGTAGCAGCCTTTTCTCTTTGAGCTTACAGCCGAAAAGAGAGGCTGAGAGGGAATATTTGCCATCGAAGATAGAATTGAAGGGGAAAAATCGAGAATCTTCAAAGCTTATTTTTTACCTTTAGTGATATGTTAACGATCAGAGAATACAAAAGCTATGCTTTGATATCATTGTTTGCGCAGTATTGCTTGCCAGCGAAGGATGTAGATATTTCTCCTAAATTGCTTTGATTATGCATGCAGGTGTCTTGTATTAATTGCGCCTTTTAGAACGCCAGACTGGACTCATTTTTCTGCAGTTTTTTAGACCTTGAAACTTTCCCTTTGATGTCTTCTTAAGTTTTGTAAGATCTGATGTGTACCTGTAGCGTGTAAATTGGTCTAACCATTGCACTCGTATGGTTTTGCATAAGTGATCTGCATGCAGTTCATATCATTTCTTTAATTTTGCAAGATACTTTAGATCATTCAGGACATGGTTAACGTTTTATGGAGGGAATCAGGAGACCTCTGTTGCACTTCATTTAAACTTATCCGGATTCCTTTCATCCTGTTGAACAAGTCTTGTATTGATGCCAAATGAAGTCTTGAACTACTTGCTCTGCCCTGCATTATGCTGTTTGATACACGGTGCGCCTTTTCTTTTTACATCTGTTTTGTTTCGAAAGAGAGGTAAAAGGACAAGGGAGTGGTGGGGGTAAGGCTGAAAAAGAAGGGCATAAACTTGTTTAAAGGGTGAGTAAAAGGAAGAAGGGCATAAAATTGTTTTCTATCTCTGTTGAAGGACTTTATTAAAGCTATAAAATAGTCTCTCATTCTTTAATTAATCTTGATATTCCACTAAAAATTGTCACAATGTTTTCTTTGCTTTCATGACCATCTAGATTAAAGAACAAGAATGAAGGTTATTTTACTGTTAGGTCTATGCCACAGTTGAAATTGTGGCTGGAATGAAAAAGTACTATTTCTTACGCACAATTCAAAACCCAGCATACCCCTCCATTTGCCAATCAGAATGTCAATGACTGCATTTTTCTTTCACTCGGCTATGTGCCATCAGCATCAAGAATGAACGAAAGCAACAAGCAACTGTCATTCCTTCCCACAAATTAATCTTTGGCTTCTGCCATTTCCAAATCACAGAATTACGTACAATGCATTAATTTGCCATGAGGAGTCGGTCATTATTAAGAATTTGTTCTTAAGTCACAATCATTTACTTCGAGAAAAAGGCTCGGAGGTACAAAATTATAGTATTAGCTAGGAATGATCATGGAAACAATTTAACTTTAATTTTGAATTCGGTACCACTCGCTCCCCCACCCACAGGACAGTGGAAAATGCCATTTTGATGGGAGATGTTGTTCTTCTTGATGCTGCCCATCTGACCACCATTGACATGCATGCGTTTGTCTGAATCAGCTAGAGATGATGGAAAAATCACTGAGATAAATATCTAGGGGAGATGGGTATCTAAAAAGGAATAGATAAAAGTGGGAAATGTACTCCAAAATGGGCATGGTGGAAAGGGTCCTTATGTGACAAGTCCTGGCAAAGATGTAAAGGAAGATAATGGAGTTACAGTGTGCAATGCCCTTGTACATATAAGTCAAACCTGCCATTAAGTTTCTCTTACCATAATGTTATGGGAAGCTTTTAATTTCTTGGATTCATATGATGATGCTGAAGAGTGGCTATGCCTAAGGGTTGTGGGTGGCTCTTGGTGATATGACTCCTAATGGGAGTGTGAGAGAAAGCATAAAAAGGAGAGAACAAAAAACTAGTCTGGAAAATTAAAGACTTCCATTATACATGGTCAAAACTTGTAGTACCTCTATTATTATTTACCCATATAGACAAAAAATCTAGAGCTAGAACGAAGAAAGATTGTAGAGGGACCATGCATGTGATGATCATGGCAGCCTCTATAGATCCAAAATAAATATGGCCTTCCAAGCCATCCATCAATATATATATAGTCGTACATATTCTTCCTCTCATCAACCAGTCATTATCCACACACCATGTGATTCCCTGAACATAAATAGCAGTTCCTGTGACTAGTAGCCTAGGTGTTTCCTCTTAAGAACTAAAGAGACAAAAGGAAGTAAAGCCAAGCTCAGAAATGGCTGTTAGGGTTCTTAAATTCATTCAAATTTACCCAACAACCGTACCCAAATATAACACTCATTGTACCAAGTGGGTATGAGTGTGGGATATGTGGCTTGTTTAGAGACTTGAAAAGGGATATACATATTGGCACACATGAAAAATAAACATACAGTATATACATTTTGACCTTCTTCACTACGACATAATTTTTAGCATGTGTAATTACCCAGGACGCAGCGTCTCTTTGCTTAAACAAGGGCAAGAAAGACACCTGGTTTATGTCATTTGTCGGCATTCAAGAACCTTTTTTTCAGGTAAAGTTGCACAAGGGCTTCTTACATCCCTATCAAACCCGGCCCGGCTTGAGGAGCTCAACTCCTTGGTCACCTGCTGCTCCGGTTTTTAAAATAAACAGGATGCAAGTTGATTTGCCCAGCCTTGAATTCAATCCTGAACCTGGTTCATCTAGTTAATATTATCTTGTATTGATCCGAATCAATCCGACTTAACCCGTTCTACTTATGACCCAAATCTTTAGACCGGAATATAAACCAAAAAACTTTAGTTACATCACGATTTATGCTATTAAGAAGGACAGCAACAGCTTGGTGGAAAAGAAGACTTGAAAACAATAAAGAGAATAGCCCTACAAACGTGATATTGTTTTCATCTTTAGGCTAAGTTCGGAATAGCTTTCTTCACCTAACTGCTCTCAAAGTAAGACATGATTAAACCAAAAGAGCTTTCATTACTTACTTAACTTGACCATGGCCACTTTCTTTTTAAAAGTTCCTTCTCTCAACAAGATAACTATGCTTGGTTTTTATTTTCTTCGCCAATCACATGTTAACAGTCCTCCTCTGCTAGACCTGGTATCCATTTTTTTAACCAATAAAGGAAAAACTGGTGCTATCTATTATATCTAGCCAACTTTTAGCTTGTTAAGCAATTCTTAAATCGCTTTCGAAGAAATTTAGCTGTAAAAGTTGATAGCAGCATGTATAATATAGTATGATTACGGGCACATCTACACCTTGAGAAAGGGCTAACGCTCTCGGTGCCTGTTTGTCTCTACGTGCTTGTTTCCGTTTTAAATTGTATTTCAACTCTGAAAAACATCATTTTAAAGCTTCTTGACTTGAATCGTACACAAACAAATTTATGAATGCTTAGTTTGAACAGTAAGTAGACATATATGTATTTATGGAATGTACAGCATTATTATTTGTAGATCGGATCCTCTCACCATGTATCAATTCGAATATAAATGATGTATTGAAGAAGAATCAATGGAGGAAACACATCGTACAAGTGGGTTCGAAAACATAGCCTTCTTGGCTTGTCATCAAGTTATAAGCACGATTGAATCCATGTACTTCTTCAGAGAGTGTTCTTCAAAATGTTAGGCCGATGTACCTCCTAATATTGACGGTGCCTTGTTGGCTGAGAGAAGTCAGTGCTGCGACAACCAGTGAGAGACTGTTAGCAAAGGGGTCACTACTGTAGCAAAGGGGTCACTACTGTACTGCTACAAGAAGATTTCATTTTCTTGACAGCTTCGAACACCAAATCCAATTGAGTAATTTGTCTTTGTTCGTGGTGACATGAAAATTAGGCCTGCACAGGTCTACTTAAGAACTTAAATGGCATGGGGTTGAAGCAACGAATGGGCTGGGATTAGGCCTTCCAGATGTAGACCGGAGTTGGAGTTACAAGATAGAACTCGAAATTCAACTCGATTCAGGACTCGGATTGAGGGATGACTCGCGGGTCGACAAATCAATTCAAGCCATGTTTATGGTTTTTTTAAAAAAATTAAAATCAACTCTAATCAAATTCTATGTTGACGAACTGTTTCTTTTTCTTAACTGTTTTTTGTAAGCTGATATTCATTAATAAATGATAGAATATCTGAAAAGAATGGGAAAAAAGAAA
>Ga0307510_10007371_pt1 | contig 13111 bp, 13 predicted proteins | sample 12_EM_MG_FD_207224 | JGI IMG/M metagenome (GOLD analysis project Ga0307510, IMG submission 207224) | Populus trichocarpa ectomycorrhiza microbial communities from riparian zone in the Pacific Northwest, United States - 12_EM | ecosystem: Host-associated > Plants > Roots > Unclassified | place... | reverse complement strand
ATTCCTTGGATACAAGATCTCTGACCATGGAATATCAATGACAACCGGAAGGTTGAGGAGATTACGGCGTGGTTACCGCCACAAAAGGTCGTTGATGTGCAAAGCTTTATGGGCTTTGCCAATTTTTACCGTCGGTTGATTAAGGGATTTAGTAAGATAGCAAAACCTTTAACCGACCTGACAAAGAAGGGTATCAAGTGGAATTGGACCAATGCTTGCCAAGCGGCAGTTGCTGAGCTCAAGAGAGCTTTCACAACAGGTCCAATATTGACTCACTTTGATGAAACTCGTCCAACGAAGTTGGAAACCGACGCTAGTGACTTTGCCCTGGGAGCCGTTTTATCGCAGCTATGTGAAGATAGGCGATGGCACCCAGTAGCCTTTCATAGCCGAAAGTTCGCCCCTGCTGAAGTAAACTATGATGTTCACGATAAGGAAATGACTCCTATAGTTGCTGCATTTCGAGAATGGCAATACATGTTGAGATCCGTGGAAGAACAGATGACTGTTTATACTGATCATAAGAATTTGGAGTACTTTAATACTAGCAAGATTCTCAACAGAAGACAGCACCGCTGGGCTGAATTCCTACAATCATTCAATTTCAAGGTTGTTTACCGCGAGGGAAGGCTAAATGAAAAGGCCGATGCATTGTCTAGGCGTAGGGACTACCGCCCTGAAGGGGGGAGTAATTCTGACCCTTACACTTTTTTCCGTCTGCATCAGTATGTTGGTCAGGAGCGGGACATCTTGCGACCACAGGGGTTGCAGTCCTGCTAAGGGTTTCGGCTGCAATCCGCATTTAGGACAGCTCTACTCAAAGCAGCCAACCAAGACCAAAGCTACTTGGATACGTTCAAGTCGGTACTCAAGGCCGAGAAGAATGTTGATACAAGTCTAAGTATCATACAGGATTTACTCTGTTATAAAAACAGGTGGTACATCCCCAAGGACGAGGCCTTGAAACGAATAATCATGGAGGCTGAACATGATTCACGCATGGCTGGACACTTCGGGACCTACAAGACAATTGGTAGGGTTAGGGCGAACTTCTACTGGCCAAAGATGGATGAACAAATCACAGAATATGTTCGCTCATGCGACATATGTCAACATAACAAGGTCATCCGGCACAAGAAGTATGGGCTGTTGGAGCCTATCGATGTTCCTATGAGGCCGTGGACCTCCATATCCATGGACTTCATTGTGGGGCTACCCAAATCAGAAGGGTATACGAAAATATGGGTCATTGTTGACAGGTTCTCAAAAATGGCACATTTTATCCCCCTCAAAACAGAAGAACACATCAAGGAACTGGCTCTAATCTTTCTGAAGGAAATCTGGCGCCTTCATGGGCTCCCAGAAACAATTATCTCTGACCGAGATACCCGGTTTACATCAAAGTTCTGGATGAGCCTAATGCAACTATTGCAAGTCATGTTAAATGTTTCCACCGCGTTCCATCCCGAAACCGCTGGGCAAACTGAACGGGTTAACCAGACACTAGAAGAGTACTTAGATAGTTACTGTTCGTATCAGCAGGATGATTGGGTGTCGTTACTCCCTTTCGCGGAGCACACCTATAACATTTCGCTATCAGAATCGGCTGAGGCTAGTCCCTTTGAAATTAATTACGGATTCACTCCCCAGACACAGTGGTCGGGGATGGTGTCAGATAATCAAGGAATACACCCAGACAGCGAGCTCGTCGTGAAGGATTGGGAAGGGACATGGCAAGAAATCCGAGAGACACTACAACGGGCGCAAGAAATACAAAGGAAATGGCATGATCAAAAAAGACAGCCTTCTCCGGAATATGTTACACTGGAGGATGTCAGCCAGGGAACGGCAAAGAAAGCAGACCGTGTAATGTTGAACCGAAAAAACATTCGCACCAAGAGGCCTATGGAAAAGCTGGACCATAAAATGTTTGGACCATTTGTGGTCAAGCGAAAAATTGGCTCCAGAGCCTATGAGTGAGAATTGCCTGCCCGATGGAGAATCCATCCAGTGTTTAATGTCGGGTTGTTGGAGCCTTACCGTGAGGATCCTATCAGAAGACCTCGGTTGGCGATGCGGGCACCAGACATTGTGGATAGTGAGCCCAGTTATGTTGTCGCGGAGGTGGTAGACAGTCGGTGGTATGGAAATCCTAAGTCAAAGTTTCCTCACGGCTTTGTGCAATATTTAGTTGCTTGGGATGGGTATGGACCAGAGGAAAACTCCTGGGAACCATTCGAGATGTTGGAAGGCACTGGTATGCAAGTCTTGGTAAACTTCCATGACAGGTACCCATCAAAACCTAGAGACCATAGGGTTATTGATGTACCTATGCAAGGAAAGAAAAGACAACGCTAAGATCTGCGGACAGATCTAGAGAAGAGGGGAGTGGTGTAACGACCATACAGATAGGTAGCTACAGTGGACTAGACTCAAGCCCGTATGGCATACTGAGTGGTAACCATATTGAGAATAGGCCAGTATACTTAGTATACTACCGGTAGACATGAGTTGATACAAGTGTCTACAAAGTGACTTGGTGACATAGGGTTAGACAGGGTAACCTAGGTAGGCCAAAGTTACCCTACTAGGCAGGGTAACCTTCGGAGGGTATGTTCGCATAAAGCAAAGGACTCATAGTAAATGTTGCACAGGTCTCCGGGGCAACATTATATGTGGTCGCGCGGACTCCCAAACGAAATAAACTCATGATAGGGTGAAGTTACCCTACTTTGGAAACATGATTACCCTACCTTGGGACCCCAGGTACCCTACTGAGGTACCCCAGTTACCCTACCTTCACCGACAAAGTCATCTGCGGACTTAGGGGAAAGTTATCCCACTATAGTGGGGCTCTTAGATGTTCATAGGGCTGCTTCGTATTGTACGAAACGGACTACTGACGGAGCAGGAGTGGTCCGAACCTCCTGTAACTTTCAGGGGATATTCCTAACACCCCCTGCGGCCACCGTGTTGGCACGGCACAACCGCACTGTACGGCTGTGTAGTTGTGTGCTTCCTAGTAAAGTGAGATCCATACGAACGCTCCCACAACACCGTATGAGTTGTGGCCGTCCAACCGACCAGAAGCTGTTCGCAGGATATATAAGGGGTGTGAGGGTGACCGCCTCCTGGGGCCACGAACCATCTCTCCTCCACCTCCGGCGATTGAAATCTCAATATCATGGGAAATCATCGTCACTTTCCCCCACCCACCTCTCTTCCCTCATCATGGCTACTGCCTAGGGGTTGACGTTAAGCCATCTATCCTCCTCTCCTGCGGCACGCATGCCTCCCCTCCTTGGGGTTCTTGTTCCCGTTCGTCGTTGACGCCCGCTCATGATGTTCGGTTCTCCCCCTTACCCCGCACTTGCTTTGCACCTCGCTTAGCATTTTGCACGGTCGGAAAGCTTGTCGCTAAGCTCACGGTCGGCGTTACGGTGCCGGACTCTCGGTCAAAGTAGGCACCGGCTAGCTGGGCTTGTACCTCTGATGGGGAAAGCCTCGGTTAGTAACATCATGGTCTCGTTCCGGTCTCGTTGTCGTCCCAAAAGCCCTTGCTATGGCCCGTTTGTCGGTTCTGGCTAGCCTGTTCGCGATCCTTCCTGTACCCTCCTCCCGGTTCTGTCTTCTGGCACCGTACTGCCCCATAAGCTGGCACCTTACTGCTAAAAACTCCTCCCCCGGCTGGCACTCTACTGCTCCCCCCCCTCTGGCTGGCACCCTACTGCTACTCACCGGCTGGCACCCTACTGCTACTCACCGGCTGGCACCCTACTGCTCACCTCCCTGGCTGGCATCCCCTCTGCTCGGTGGCTCCGCTCGCCCTTCTCCCACTCCGATCGTTCGGCCTCTCCGCGGTTACGCCTAGTCGTGGTATAGCACTGCCTCCGTGCCTTTGTCCAACGCTTGGGAACGATGGAATGACCTTCCCGACCGGACATTATGGTTTTTGGTGGGCCCTCAACTTATGAGGTTTCCCGTGTCGGCGATCATCTATCCTCTCCCCGGGGCCCCGAAAGGGCCTTAGAGCAGCCGTCGTTTCTTTTGGTTTGGGGAGCCTGCTGAAGGGTTTGGGTCTCTCTCCTGTACGTTTCTATGAGTTGTTTCCCTACGTGTCTGAGGTGCGAGTCTTAGGTGCTAGGCGGGGGGAGTTTCTTCTATGGTCTCGCGGGGTTTGATTTTTCCTATGACAAGGTGAAGCGGGCGGGATGACGTTTGCTTATAGGTTTTTTATCTCCATAGCTAGCGCTGCGTAAGTCTTTTGTACCTTTAAACATAATAACGATTGGATTACAAAAAAAAAAAAAGAAAGAAAAAAAATGACCGCCTCCTGGGGGGCCACCTGGACAACACCTGGGAACCACCTACGGGCATACTTTGACCTCCAGGTAGTTGTATGGTTAACAGTAGAGGGCTTGGGGTTGACCGAGGAAGCTGCAGGGCTTCCAGGACAACCACCCCAAAGCCAGTCCCAGGCTACCCCGTGAACTATAGCATTACCCTGGGTTATTAGTGGACTCTAGAGGTGTGAGTCTTGTCATGATTTAAGAGGGTCCCGCATGGTTGGCTGTGTGTAGCGCCCATGCAGTCAAGCAGCAGGAGACCTCTTAGCGTGGGAGCCTGCAGTCCTGTTTAAAAGCTTAGTATAGCCAAGCAGATTTGTCGATGAACTGCGTAGCCTGTATCGACGAAACCACCGCTGGGCCAGTGAGTCCCAATGGAGATTATCTCTACGGTAGGCATGTCGGTCGGCCACTGATATGCTACCGATAGGAAACGGCTTTCGCTCATGCAGATGTAGTTTGAGAGACATCACCGGAAGCACTTCCTATTTGTGGAGATAGTTAATATCCGAGCGATCGGACTGCCTCTGAGTGTTAGCCCACTCGAGGCAGGTGAGTTGGACAGCCCTGAGCTGAGCAGGGTGCTCGCGAAAGGTCAGAATGGTTGACGGGTCTTCTCTGGCTTTACATTATTCTACTTAACTAAAGCGAGAGACACCCTATTCTGATAACCAACGATCCTCGCGAGAACTTATTGAGTGAAGCTTTCAGGCTTAACGATATTAAGTTTTCCCGCTTGATTCTACTTTGAATTATCTTTAACTTTATTTTGATCCTTACTTCTACTTTGAGTCTTCCGTGCGGTCGCAATCTTAGGATCCGTCTTCCTACAAAGTGGCCCCGTTACAAGGGGGGACCCTTCGCTTATCTCAGGAAGATATGGTCCAGCGTCAGGTGGCATCCTGAGGATTAGGTGCTGCGTCCGGTGCGTCCTGTGTCTTAGTTGCTGCGTTCGGTTGCGTCTGGTGAGTTGTGTGGTACCATGGTTGCGTCCTGATTCGCGATTGGCGTTCTGGCGTCCTGTGCGTCTGATGCACAGGACATTCAGAATGCAAGCCAGAATTTTTGCTGATGCAGGAGATCAAGAGGATCTTTGACAGGGTTAGCGAGCAGCCACACGCGGATGTCATCCTCTGTATATAAAAATATGAGGTCTGAGAAGGGGAAGGGGTCGGACGGTCGCCGGCGTAACGCGCTGGCTACTTCCGCAGTTGCCGGGATGAGATATTGGGGATATAGATGGGGTCCTCCACACGGTGTCGCTTGAGCACGCCGAGTAGGGAGTGCAAGTTTGGCGATGCTAAGACTCCGCACGCAATCCCTCCGCCAGAGTCTTTGTCATACCAGGAGTAGTGCAAGAAGGGATGCCCAGCTTGCGTTGCGCCTGTTCGTTGAATAATGTGGATCCTCATCAGGGTTTGGCAGTATCCAGAGGCCCAATCGTATTGGGCCACTGGAAAAACTGTGCGTACTAGTCGTAGAATCCCATAATGTAAATGGGGGGGAAGGCTTACTCTCAACATCACAGACTTCTGCATCTATTTGATTCTCGGCCCATTCCGCATGCAGACGATAGTCGGTGGTGGTTTGTTTTGATTAATTTAATTCGGCCTAGGACACGCGTGAGGGAGCGTGCGAAACACAGTCCCGAGTGCATTTGGGTACCAGTCAGACCCGTAGGGTTCTACCCGAGCATGGTGATGTATGCTTTGACTCGTTCGCGCCATCCCTTGTACTCAGCTGTAGGCTCGCGAGCATTCAAGAACCCACACCAGCTTTTGGTGTAGGATATCTCCCCATAGCGCCCTCTGATTCCAGCTGTGGTTAGGTCACAAATTTCTGACATATGCGTTGTATGTTTGCCCCTCACCTCTAATCCTCCACGGCTGGCTCAAAGGGTGGTTATGCACCCGACGTCAATGAACGACTATTGAAGTTAAAAAGTTAGATCCTATCTGGACGTTCTGGAATCTGTGATCATGCTAAACACTGAAGATTTCTTCTGTCCTTGACACCTCACGGGCAATGGCAGCTGCACGAGTTTGGCTTTTTCCGCGTGTTGCGCTGCTGGCATCAACCCCCGGGGGCTGGATTGTTTGGCGTCTGGGAATAACAGAAACGTGAAGGTAATGCGCTCTTAACTTGATGAAGAGATTGTCCTTACTTTGACCATTCCCCTGAGGCATGCGTTTTTCTCAATAGAGTCATTTGATATACTGACGAGGGGAGAAAATGTGTGGAAGTGAACGCTAGACGGATGGTGTAGAGGGGAAGGATGGGCGGTAGGTGGCCTTGTTATACTGCGGATAGACAACAACATGTGCGGCGCTGTGGGCGTTTCGGACTGTCGGAAATTCGCCAGGCGTTTGTCTGTGTGAGGTTTGTTCTGTGATAGCCGTATGGGATACGATGTGGTGTGTCTTCATTAGGCATAATCCTGCCCCCTGACGATCACACCATGGTTTGAGCCGCGATAAAGCCGCATAGTCAATTGCAGAAGTCTTGGCGCCCAAACCTCAACTGTTTACTGGCACATCACATTCTGCACGTATACGGGACGGGAACATGATCTTGAAAGAACGAGCCTAAACATCGCTTTGAGCTACACACAGAATGATCAAACAAAAAAAGGAAGGGAAACAATCCATGGCCCTTTGAAAAGACAGTCCGGACAACTAATGCACAACTCATCTGCGTAGACATCGCCGATAGTCAGCGCACCATCGAATCCATCAGTTCTCCTGTCAAGTTCCCCTGACCAGCACCCGTACGCACTCTCTTAGACTTAGGGTCCTCTGTGGTCTCGGCGTCGAAACCAGCACAACGTTTCCACGTCTCCTCGGATGCCCGATACTGCTTGATAAGGTAATTCAAACGGCGTGTTTCGGGCGTATCCTCCATACAATAATCCTCATCGAACTGTATGCCGTGCATGGTCTCATCTTCGCCTTGAGCCAGGCAATGGAGGATGTTTAATAGTAGGTGTCGATTCTGCTCGCTCAACGATTTGGCAAGAAGGGGGATACGATTCGCCAGCCGTTTAGCGTGTCCTACAGGCGGACCTGGCCATATTGTAAAGAGGATCTAACTTCCATGCGCTGAGTCTGAGAGGCCCAAGGACGACTCAGACAAATTAGAGGTATCATCGTTACGCGCGTTGTCCGTATCACAACCCTCTCGATCAGCAGGTCGGTCCTCGAATAATTCTCCGGAATGCATCTGACCTATACGTTGCGCCTGATCATGGGCCCAGTTTCAAACGTCATTTTGATTGAGATAGTCGACTCTCCTCAGCAACGGGGTGTCTTGCCGCTCGGAACCCCAATCACGGTGACAGTACACCATGAGATCTACCGGGTCCTCGAGCACGGGATTTGACAGGAGCCAAGCTCTTACGGTTTCATCGCTGTCGATCAAGAGATAATCCATGGTATCCAACTCTCGCATAGGAGACCTACGTAACTTTCTACGCCCTTCGCCTGTAGCGCCAAGTATGCAGTGTATTCGGTGGTGAGGTATGAATCTGTAAATGATAGCTGACATTCCACGGATGTCATAGGAATCCAACTCGGCGAACCCTACCTCATTGACATGAGGGGGACGCCAATGGAGTAAGTTATAGTTTGGGGCGACGTTTACCTTATTCCTTTCAAACTGGGATAGTGCCAGACCACGTCGCGACAGCAGGTCATAAACGATACGCACGGCGCGCGGAGGCCTAGGTAGAGCGCTCCAATCTGGATCTCATAAGTCAGTAAGCAAAAATCCGAAACAAGCTGATGATTTAGGAAGTGTCTAACATGTGGGCCTACGGTTGGGTAGCGGGGGAAAGCCCCGGGCAACAGGTTGGTTTGGGACTGCCGCGGGGTCATTATGCGGTGCATCAGGTAACATTTGCGCCAGCCCCCGGTCATTATCCGGTGAACTTGAATCACATACCATTTGTGGGTGTGCAGGATCATGACCAGGTTGAACATGTATATCCAGACCCGCCGCAGGAACATCACCCGTGGGAGCCTGTCAAAGCTGTCCGGCAGCAGCGACGTTGACTTGTGCAGCAGGTACCTTTGGACCAGCCCCACCCGGAGGGGCCTGTCCGAGTTGTCTGTCAGCAGGGACGTTTGGGCCAGCCGCACAGGGAGGAGCCTGTCCGAGTTGTCCAGCAGCAGGGATGTTGACTTGTACAGCAGGTAGGTTTGGACCAGCCGCACCGGGAGGAGCCTGTCCGAGTTGTCCAGCAGCAGGGATGTTGACTTGTACAGCAGGTAGGTTTGGACCAGCCGCACCGGGAGGAGCCTGTCCGAGTTGTGCGGCAGCAGGGACGTTGGACCAGCCGCACCGGGAGGAGCCTGTCCGAGTTGTCCGGCAGCAGGCACGTTGGACCTGCCGCACCGGGAGGAGCCTGTCGGCGTTGTCCGGCAGCAGGGACGTTGGACCAGCCGCACCGGGAGGAGCCTGTCCGAGTTCTCCAGCAGTAGGGACGTTGACTTGTGCATCAGGTACATTGGGACCAGCCGCACCTTGAGGAGCTTGACCAAGTTGTTCCGCAGCAGGTACTTTTGGACCAGCCGCCCCCGGGGGAGCCTGTCCCAGTTGTCCGGCAGGAGGGACGTTTGGACCAGCAACACCCGGAGGGGCTTGTCCGAGTTGTCCGGCAGCAGGTGCATTTCGACCAGCCGCCCCCGGGAGAGCCTGCCCAAGTTGTACGGCAGCAGGGACGTTTGGACCAGCCGCACCCGGCGGAGCCTGTCTGAGTTGGCCTGGCAGCAGCGGTGTTTGGACCAGCCTCACTGGGAGGAGCCTGTCCGAGTTGTCCAGAACCAGGGACGTTGACTTGTGCAGCCGGTACGTTTGGACAAGCCGCACCTGGACCACCCTGTCCGAGTTGTCCGCCTGCACGGACGTGGACTGGGGGAGGATTTGGAGGAAGTTGACCTGGGTTCCCATTAGGCTTCACAGCCCCCCACTGATTTGGGGCACCTGGCGGTAGTAACGATGCGTGCACGACGACCCGCCCTGGGTGGGTTGCGGGATTTGGCACTACCATTTGGCCTTTGTTATTTGTGTCATTCAACTTCCGGTTACTGTCCTTAACCAGTTCCACGACTGCCTCCTCATCCTCACGACGATGCATATTATCGGCTGCCACTGCGCAGACAATGCATATCATTGGCTGCCACTGCGCAGATGCTGAGATCTCAGGCAGGATTCAATGTCCTCATGCCTGTGTATATTGGCAGGAAGGCGCCGTCAGGGAAATCTTGGACCGTTCGCCCTGCACAGGCAAAGCCCCTTGCTATCATCTGATCCTTCGCACAGTTCCGCCACTCTGTGTACATTTTCTCTTGAGCCTGGACTTGTGTACAGCCCATGTTTAGCCTTTGATCAGCTATCGCTCAACCGCCTGGGTTGGTGCGATGCAGGCTGATTGCCCCTTGAAGCCAACCAGGCGGGAGTTGATCTGTCTGTCCCGGTGCAAGGACTCCGGCATTTTGCATCAATACGTATTGCATGTTGATATTTTGGGCCATGTTCGTTGAGGGTTTGGTTATCTTGATAGGTGATTTGGAGATTCTAGTCGTGTGAATATAGAGGATTTTGTGGATTTTGTGGATGTTGTGGATGCCGGATTATCCTTGGTATGAACTTGCTGCTGTCGTGATCAAGCCACATTATATATACAACTCTCAGATATTCAAGATAGTTTGAAAGAATCATGAATTGTTTGAATTGTTATCAAGAATGAACATACATCAAGAACTGACACCTCGTGTGTCCATTAGTGTTTCAGTCGTTTCCCGTGAATGCAAGATGATAACCAGCTGCTACCACGTGACGTCGCGACATACAACCCTAAACCTGTTCGACCGCTGGTGATAGATCATTGTGCACAGCGTTAGGCCCAGCATTTCCAGTCATCTGCACGCGTTAACATGGAGACGATGACAACATCACACTACTATCACCCACACTGGACTCGCGAAATCGGCGGTGCCGAATTCCATTATGCTCGTCAAATCTTCATTTTGTCGCAACAGATACGAGCCTGCAGGCGCATACGAGACATACTTGCGAAGTGCTCATGCAAATCACGATATCGTAGTCGCATCCACCATACAGAATCCACCGGCGGACATCCTTACCAGCCGGGGGACCGAGCTATCTGAGGCCAACGAACCCATCGAACACTCTGATTCAGACTACAAACCAGATCCTGCCGGAGATACAGCCGGTAGTCAGCGCGACGCACCTGATAATACGCTTAGGCGGGAACCCGAAACTGAAGTACTTGCGGACAACACACCTCCAGTCGCTGCGGAAGAGGAGGATTATCCGCGCGCCGGGAAGCCATTGGAGAGGTTAAAGAGTATAAGGAACAATGCAGAGATTTGGGCAAGAACACAAGGGCTCTGTTTGCTTCTGCACAAGGTTTCAAACTTGGATCTTGGTTCATTGAGAGCAAAGTCTCAAAGAGGCGGATTAACGATTACATTTCGAATAGTATCGGAAACTTGACATCCGTAGGCTATAGCTCTATGCATACGATGCAGAATCTTCTCCGACACTTGGATCCGTATAGCCAGTATCTGCAATGGTTGGAGGGACATGTGGAGGACGGTCAGAGAACATTAGCATACTTCTATCGGAACGTCCTAGACTGCGTGAGCTATCTTCTTCGCCAGATAGCCTATTGTAATAACTTGGTCGATGCGCCACGCCCTGAATACGACCACAGAGGACAGAGAATTTATGCAGAATTGCATATCGCTAACTGGTTGTGGGACGTCCAAGTACTGCTGCGTAGCCTCTTTTATGTGAAAGCATACTAATAGATCACAGGAAACACTCCTGGAAGGCCCGACTGTCGTTCCAATCATTGGAATGTCAGATCCGTCACCAACTTCTCCAGAGAGAAGAAAGCATAGCTGGTTTATATGACGATCGGAAATGTTCCGTCGACAATAGCTAACAGCCCTGGATCAATGGCGATTCTGCTTCTTGCGCTATTGCCCATTCCGCCCAAGCTCACAAAGTCCTCAAAGGTCGACAAACTCCAGAGACTAATAAATGCCGACACATTTTATAGCATATCGAACTTATTTTCCCGCCATTGAACGGGGCGGCGAGCGAGGGCGGCCTTATTGATAGTGGTGACGGCAAGATCCGAGATGCTTCCCGATAATGCTAGTGTGGATTGTGGACCATATGGCAAATGTTACCCCATACAGGATTAAATCCAATGCCTGTCCTAAATGTCAGGTGCCTCCAGAAGAACTAGGAAGCCAAGCCGGCCACCATCGTGCTAGAGATTACGCAAGACATGAACGCTACGAATACGAAATCCACTCCCTAGATTCGGAGACCCAGGACGCTGCTCGTGCTCACTACACGAATGAAACTCATTTTATCAAGAGGGGGCAAAATATTTTTCAAGGACTCGTGAGAGTTTCGACGCCTGATCTGCAGAAGCCCGATATGCTCCATACAATATATCTAGGACTCTTCAAGCATATGATGGACTGGATTCCGGGATTGCTGAAAAAACATGCGCGACAGCAGGCCTTTGACGACGCCTGGAAAGCTTTGCCCCGTTACCCGAGATTCCTTGTCCCTAACAAGGCCTATAGGGAGGTTGCGCAGTGGCAAGGGAAAGAGATGCGGAATCTCGGGCGTTGTTTGTTGGGAGTTCTCGCTATGGGGTTGAGACAGGCTGATAGTACGCAGGTGCAACCCCCCAGACGTGCGCCCACCCACGCGAGGCCACCGCCCGACCCCACCATAATGGCTCAATACCGAAGTCAGACACCTGAGAGTATATCTTATATGGAAGAATATGCGACGTAGTTCCACCAGACGAAGGACATCTTCTTAGAGTTTCGCATATCCAAACGGATGTGAGAGAAGACTGAAGAGTTGCGCAAGGAGATGCGTCGTAATAGAGCCCAGATGAGGGAGCGAGTGCCCCCATCCCAACGGCGCTGGATCCGTGACGACGATTGTGAAAAAGAGAACGACCAACGTATCGAATTGATACATTCTGACTCTAATTTCAACTTTGTTAAGATGCATCTAATAAGTCACTTTTCGCGATCACATCTACATGTTCGGCAATATTCCCATGTATTCTACCGAGCATGGAGAGCTCGCACATGAGGAGCAAATCAAGGATGGAAGGCAACGCTCACATAAAATCGACGGAGCACGACAGATACTAAACAGCTACGGTCGACAACATGCGATCTGCATAAGAATTATGAACTTCGAATTCCTTCAATGTGCAGGAGCTGATTTACCAACTGAAGTAGTAGAACATTTGGAGAAGACCAGGCCAGCGCCAACCCCACCAGCGCATCGGAGGATTCTGCAGGGACGTCGTGATAATATCCATGACGTTGTTGATTTTGGCAGAACATGCGATATATCCCCGGAGACAATTTGTGGGGAACTGATACGATATAGCCGACTGAGCCTGCCTCTCGAGCACCAACAGCCGTAAACTTTGGCCATACTTTGAGCTTTCCCGGTAGAACTACTCACGCCACTGGAGATCCCAGTTCTTGCGTTCCAGGAGTAACGTGTTTACAACATACACAGGGCCCGATGCACGGGTGCTCGACTCTTCTGTAACCAGACCAGTCGGAACGATTGCGTTTGGATACAGGCTGGCGGCGGGAATATGTATGCTGCGCTCAGGGGTTGTCTCGCGGCAAGGCGCATAGCTCTGTTCAAAATCCGGTGGGGCAATATGCCACACGATATGGTCT
>Ga0307510_10007370_pt1 | contig 13111 bp, 8 predicted proteins | sample 12_EM_MG_FD_207224 | JGI IMG/M metagenome (GOLD analysis project Ga0307510, IMG submission 207224) | Populus trichocarpa ectomycorrhiza microbial communities from riparian zone in the Pacific Northwest, United States - 12_EM | ecosystem: Host-associated > Plants > Roots > Unclassified | place... | reverse complement strand
GTAGTCCTTGTCGGATGTATTTCATACATGATAGAATTGTAGATATTATAATGGAACAATAAAAATATTTTATATAAAGTATTATTTATTTTATGATGTAATAGCAATAGTTAAATCTATAACGTTTAAATTAAAAACCATCAATGTTAATATATAATTTTTTAAATTATTTTATAACCTCAATTCCAAAAACATTCTTAACCAAACACATTAAACTACTTTTTGTTTAACCTCAATTCCAACCACAGTTTTAACCAAACACCTATTTTTTCAAACTAACCTTAACTAAAAGTACTTTTTATAAAACAACTTTTTTCAAACCACAACCACAATAGCAACCGCAATACCAAACACACTCTTTTTTCAATTAGGGCGGCTTGGTTTTTTGTGCTTTTTGGCACATTGAATTTATTTAAATGCGGCCAAAATTTTATTTTATTTTATTTTATTATTATTAATATAGATGTCCGGATTAACTTGAGTATATTTTAACTAATCTCACGGGCCCTAAAATTAACGACCATATAAGTCTCTAATGGTCATGAAGTTTGTGAGACTCGAATTAGTGACCTTTAGAAAACAAATCTAGAGTCTAACCAATTGAGTTACAGTTTTTTTTTCTTGGATTTTTTCGTTTTATAAGCACAGTACAATGATCATGTAATCTTGAAGTTTAAAAAATCTTAACACTATTCAAGGACTTGTTGATACTTTCATCTTGTTTTTTTTTTCATAGTTTTCATGTAGTTTGAAGGGTAAATTATTAAACCCGAGTCTAAAATTTTATGGATTTTAAATTTAGAAAACTAACCTATATTTAGAAACTTTATCCGAGTTTTCTTGTTGTTAAATTAGGGTTGCCTTTTTTTTACATGGTATTGAATTAAATGATCTTATAAAATGCAAGCTACTCAATGATCCGAGTCTCGAAATTATTTTTTTATTTCTTTGAAAGCACTTACATTACCTTGACTTTTTTTTCACATTTAGTTAAAAAAATTATAGCATATGGTGTAGCGCCAACCACCAATCTTTGGTTAACCATGATTGACCTTTCTAATTTGTTTTGATATATGTTTCATGGGGTTATCACATTCTCTTACCTTGAGTTGCGAGTTTTGCAGGTTAATCATGGTTGATAAAAATTGATCTAATATGTCGTCATCTCAATATTTTTTTAAAAATAATATATCATCCAATATGTCAATATTTTAATATTTTAAAACTTCTTTTATATAATATGCATCAAATTATTGACTTTCTAGCATCTTTATATTTTTAAATTTTTTTAAAAAATATGTAACCCACAACGTATCACTGTTAAAAAACAGTTAAGGCTAAAATGTGTCAGGTGTAAAAACACACGTAGTATTTGAATAAATTATTTAATACAAACAATTTTAAGAGTAAAATCAAGTCATTATCTTAAATAGGACTAGGTTTTCATTCAATTAGTTTATGTTTTTTTCTGAATAGGCCAAGCTTATGTAAGAGGTGTGCTATAAAAATTACTTGGAAAAATAATAATTTCAATTAACATGTAAGCTGTTTTAAAAATACCATTACAATTAAAAAAAGAAGAAGAAGATAGAAACATACTGAACATAGAGAATCACGTTCTTTATGCTAACGTTTTCCTTTTGTGGTCTTTTAAACCTCAATGAATATATTTTTTTTTTGTATTTTTAATCTTTCTGTATTTTATTTATTTGTGTCACTCATCCAGGATAGTTTCGAAAATAAAAAAACTACTAACAGCACCAAATTAAACATGTTGTTAGGTAGATGGTTTACATTAATCATAGAGCAAGGATTTAATTAATAAAAAAAATATCAAGTAGAGGGACCAGATTAAACATTTTGAAGAGCTATAGGGACAACATATGTCTTAAACCGAGGGAAACTTCATCCTTCTCGTATATTGATGAGCCTAGATTAAAACGTTGCTTTTTTTTTTTTTTTCCTTGGAGCAAACAGGCCTGGCATGTGGGCTGTGGGGCCGAGAAAGGCTCGTTCTCACATGCTGTTCATGATCAGCAGTGAAACGAATTTATGTTTTTGAGTGCATACTGATTTCTTTAAATATCTTTGCTAGTGATGGTACAATTAGACTAATGCCCCCGTATACATTATTACAAGCCTATACAAAATATAGCTCTTGTAATTAGTTCATCACAAATTTTGGAACGAAAACACTGTCTGTCATGCTGTGTTTCTGCAGCTGTTTGGAATAATAATAATAATAATTTTTTAAAATATTTTTTATTTAAAATATATTTTTTATTTTATAAAAACTATTTTTAACATCAGCACATTAAAATGATTTAAAAATATATATTGATTTGAAATAAAAAAATAATTTTTTAAAAATATTTTTGAAATACAGAAATAAATAGACACAATAAGTATTTGATAAATAAAAAAATAGAATTCATATTTGCTTATAAAAAATAAAAGAAAAGGGCTAAATCCATACTTGCTACGTAACATGGGGGAGCAAAGGATCTTGGTTGTCCTCCTACCAAATGACTAGTAGCATATTTATAGCTGCTTAAAAAAAATAAAAAATTATTGAGCGAGCTATGTAAATAGCTCACCCATGAGAGTTTAAATCTTACTTATTGTATTTATCGTAGCTTATAGTTAATGCACATGCATGTCTCCGATCGAAGGTATACTTGTAAATATCCTAAACTTTGACTAACATAAATATAACGAGTCTTTAAAGATTAAAAAAAAAAAATGATGTGATGTTAGCCTAACGTTTCATTTTTTTTCAATGATTTTTATTTGATTTGATTTTTGTTTTTAATTAATATTGTTTTGGTATTTTTATATTATTTTAATGTGCTAATATAAAAAATATTGTTTAGAAGTTAATTTTTTTAAAAAATATGTTTATGAATAAAAAAACATTTTAAAAAATAATTATTACTATATTTTCAAACACCTAAAATAAATAATTCTCTAGTTTTCATAACTTAATCCTCGACGTTTTAAAATTCTTAACTTGATATTTTTTGTGATGTTAAGACATCTTGGTTTTTTTCTAAACTCCTTCTGTGCTGGTTTTTAATTAAACAGGTCAAAGGGTATCTTAAAAATTTAGAAAAAAAACAACAAATGTTTTAATGGAGCATTAGTCAACAATAGTCAAAGGACTGAGTTATAGATTTCCAATCATGAGGGGCTAAGTCGTATGGGTTCAAAAACCATTAATGTTATTGAATATAGCAAGGAGTGCATACTTGGCCATCAATGCTACCACTCCCCTCCATAGAGAGAGAGGGTGCTCCTCTTGACCAAGAACAGTGATTTTACGGATTACTATTTGTCAAGCAATTGAAATCTGAAATGAAGCTAGCATCTTTTTACGGCAATCCTATGCATCAATGCTGCCTACATTTTCTTTATTTCGATAGCCCTTCATGCCTAAACTATGGCCTATAGTAATTTACAAGGAGAGTAGTCCTAGCAAGACCACATGCAGGCTAATCACATGGCTCGAGACAAGGATGTTGGTTTCTTTTTGGAATGAATAGTGAGTGAATTTGGATTGTGTGAATGATCTGATTCCTCTGTTTTTTTTTTTATATGGTTTTAATTTCTCTTACAGGAGACTCTGGGTGGCCTGATATTAATTAATTCCTTTTTTTTTAGAATAAAATGATCTGGAGTAAATTGTTGTTTGATTCTTGTATTTTTTAGTTAACTAGTTAATCGATCCCTTTGGCTTAAAAAACCTACATCAAGTTCTTATATTTTCATATTTGGTGTCTTAATTCCTCTTCAACTTGCTTGGACTACATGTTCACATTGCCTTGGTAAGTAACTGTGGTGACTGGTGAGCATGAGCAAACCTGAGATCTCGTGTTTGCTATGGACAGAGTAGTAGACAAATCCGAGATGCTATTTTTTTTTATTTAAAAAAAAACAATTTTTTCCTTTTATTTTTTTTCATGACAAATTTTAATTTAATTTAATTTACTTTTTTACTCTTGATTAGAAAAATGTATAAGCATGATTGATTAAGATTAATTTTGATTTGAATAAAAATGATTAGCTTTTAAAAAATGATTTCAATCATTATTTATCAAACATATTTCTAATTTAACTATCCTTGTCATAAATTACTTATAAAAAATAACTCAAAATTAAAAATCATAATTTTAAAGTTACGCCAAATGCACTATTAATTAGTTTTTATTTACCACCCAAGACCAGGTGTTTTGTCTATTGGCCATCACGTTTGTCTCATACATGTCTCGATTAATTCAAGTGATGCTAAATATTAATAAAAAAAATTCAAGAATATACGTGAATGGCTAGATCAGTGAGATCCATTATCAGATCTCACGATGAGATCAGGATTTAATGATTAGTAATTTTCTTGAAGTTTTTTTTATCATGTATTCAGTTAAGGTTGTTGCCCTTGAAAAGTTATAAATTAGAGTTTTTAAAAACAAAATAGAAAAACATTATAATATAATTTTTTATATTGTTAAACACTTAAATATTATAGTGATATCTAAAAGGTATTTACGTATGTAATAATGATTATTTTTTAAAAATTATTTTTAATATTAATAGATTAAAATGATTTGTAAATATTAAAAAAATATTATCATTATTTTTAAATAATGTTTTTGAAACGGCGCCATAAAAATTGATGACTCCGGCGATTAGCCCATCCATTAATCCAAAGATTTGACATCCAAGAACAGTCCAACCACATAATTTTTTTTTGTAAAGGTAGTCCTCCAGGCCAAATACCAGGGACCACCTAAATAAATAAAAATTACAATTATTGCCAAATTAAGACACGTACACCACCTCCATCTGTGTATAGATAGCTGCAGAACACATGCAACCTCCTTCTGGACTCTCTTGAGTACGTGTCAGTGTTCCACTCATGAAAGAAAAAACATTTATTTAAAATTTAAAACCCTAAAAAATGATCTGTCTGCTGTTCTTGTTACCCTCTTTTCTGCTAGCTTCAACCTTCAACTATCAAGACTATCAACTGCATGCTGCCCTAGTTCCATTTTAGCTCATTTTACCTATCAAATCCAATGAAAGTGGAAAAATCGTCTTGCTAAAGAAGGCATGAACTCATTTTTTATTTTTATTGTTCCCCTGTTATTCACCCAGCTCCAAGCCCATAGTGTCATCTTTGGTTAGATAAACAAGCACACACTCCTTACTTCCTAGTAATTTTATAACACTCTTGTACTTCATTGGGTTTGTGTGATTTGGTCTTATGACTGTAATTCTGGCTTTCTAACTTCTATTTTTTTTGTTCCCGAGAAAAAAAAAAAAACAAAGGTGGGATGGCACAAAAAAGGATAGATTTTTTACAGAAAGGGAAATGTGGGTATTTGAAGAGGTTGCTTTATAGAGCCAGCAAAGCTTCTCCCTTTTCTTTCTCTAATTGAAAAGGTTGTCTTTTTAAGCAATCCCTTTTGTTTTTCTTAGTTAAGTTTCGGTGAAGAAGTGAATTTTTTTTTTTTAAAAAAAAAGAGCTACCTCTGCTTGGTAGAGGAAAATGTATAGAAGCTGATCTCTGGTACTTAAAATTTATTTGAATCTTTCACCTTTTATTTTGTTTATTTCTATATTTATAACATGGGATTTTGTTTCTTTAATTGAAAGCTTTTTGGGTTTTTAGATTAATGGTATTACAGTTCACTTTTTATCAGCAAAACACGTTCCATATCCCTGTAATTGTGGCGTTGGCTACTTTAGTGTCTTGATCTGATCTGCATTTTTGTCTCTGCTAAGAAACACAAAACCAGACACTCTTGCTTCTTCCTGGAATTTCACATTCTCTTACTAGAGCTGGCAGCTTATGTTTTAACAGATTATCAATCCAATGTTACATACGGTTTTAGCTAGACTCACTTTTGGTGCTTAACTGTTTTAACTATTTAAGGTTTACAGTAGAGCTTTTGGTCTTCTAATTGTAGATCATGGTTATTTTTGTTATGCTGGTTGTTCACTACAAATGCAACTTCCTTAAACTGCATGCTTAGTTTAGATGTGTTCATTTTCTGCTTGATCTTAGTTTAAAACTTGCTATTATTCTCTGACTGATGACTGTAGATCAAGTTACAAAAATTGGCGGTTGATTGAAAATTTTTAATTCCAGTGTTGAGTTTTGGAATTTTCATGCGAACGGGGTTGGCGGGTTTGATATATTCTGGGAGAACCATTGATATCAAGGAAGCTATGTTTAAGTTGGATTGCACCGGATATAACCATAAGCACTTCGATTTTTGGGGTATGATATGCTCTTGAGACAAAAGAAAACAGTAACTTGAAGGTCTGAGGTCCAGACTCCGCTGGTTAAGATAGTGGAGTGGAAGATAATGGCTTCTGGAGAAGAGAGGCGTCGGCGTGATAATCTTGTGCCTCTTGCTGCTTTGATCAGCAGAGAAATGAGGATCGAGAAGATGGAGAAGCCAATTGTCAAATATGGTCATGCAGCCCAGTCTAGGAAAGGGGAGGATTATTTCCTGATTAAGATGGATTGTCAGCGGTTACCAGGGAATTCGTCATCAACATTTTCTGTGTTTGCGGTAATTCTTTTTCTTATTCTTTCAACTCCTATCATATCTTCAATATAGAGGCGGCTTAAAGTCAATAAGAGGATAAAAAATTATAAACGAGATAATTTAAAATATTTAAGAAATATTTTATTATTATTTTTATGTATATTCGACAAATAGAGTCTTAAGCAATTTTTATTTGGAACTTTTTGTTAAGTGGGGTAATTTTTATTTCATAAAATATAATTATTAAATATATTTTATAAAAAATAATTAACAAGTATACTTTGGAGTATTTTTTTGTTAAGTGAGGATATCGGGTCATTGACCAAATTGCCTATATGCACTAACAGGCTCTGCTTCAATCCTTGGCGAATGCAGTTTCTTTTGCGTTGTCGTGGGTATGAGGACACGGTGCACCAAACTTTGGGTTGGGTGATATATTTCTATGCTGTCCACTTTTCAGTGCTGATTTCTCTGTAAAACCAACTTTAGAAGAAGTTTTGGAGTTGGGGTTTTCATTTGTTATTTTATCTATTTGATTGATGATCTAATATTCCAAAGAGTTTTATTCTGTTGTTGACCAAGGGCAATGGTTGCTTCAAACTTAACAACTTTCCCTTTTCCAGTCCCTGTTATAGTAATGTATGTAAAGTGGAAAACTTTGAATGACCTCCTTTAACAGAGTTCAGAAACAAACAAAGTATCTGTAAGACCTGAATGTGTTTTCTACTGCTATATCTTTCTTGTTCGATAAGATGGTCTTTGTTCTCTCCTAACTGTCAGATCTTCGATGGGCACAATGGAAATGCTGCAGCAATATATACGAGGGAGAATTTGTTGAATCATATTTTGGGTGCTATTCCTCGTGATCTTGGACGGGAGGAGTGGCTTCAAGCTTTACCCCGTGCTTTAGTTGCTGGATTTGTGAAGACTGATAAAGAGTTCCAGAGCAGAGGCATGGGATTATTTACCCCGATCCTTCAGTTTTTTTTTTTTAATCCTTTCTAGGTTTCCATTTTGTGCATTTAGGTAACTCTGATAATTTCTGTTTAAATCTATGCTGTGCCTTTCTTCAGGAGAAACATCGGGTACCACAGCAACATTTGTAATAGTTGATAGATGGACTGTTACTGTTGCTTCTGTTGGGGACTCGCGTTGTATTTTAGATGCTCAGGGTGGTGCTGTTTTCTCCTTAACTGTTGATCACAGACTTCAAGAGAACGTGGAGGAGTATGTGTCTATTCTCAAGACCTTATTCATTCTAAATATTTGACAGAAGTATAATCTATTCTACAATATCTGCAGGAGGAAAAGGGTGACTGCAAGTGGCGGGGTAGTTGGAAGGCTTAGCACTGTTGGTGGTGTTGAGGTGAGGTGCTTTTAGATTTTGCATGTTATTCTTATTACAACTGTTAAAGTCTCACTGCTTGTCATTTAAATGAATGTTAGTTCAGGCGATGGTAATTTTGGTATATCTGTATATATATTTTGCTAAACCTTTAAACGCTACAGATTGGTCCACTTCGCTGTTGGCCTGGAGGTTTATGCCTTTCTAGGTCAATTGGAGACATGGATGTTGGAGAGTTTATAGTTCCTGTTCCATTTGTCAAACAAGTGAAAGTAAGAATCATTTTCAGTTTACTTCTACTAAGTATTTTTTAGTTGTTGAATGTATTGTACTCTTTTAATTATTTCTTTCTCCGAATGCAAAAGCTGTACTTTAATACTTAATGTCTGTGCTGTCCCTTAGCATGAACTCTAATTTGCTCCATTCCATATAAAGCTATCAAATGCAGGTGGGAGGCTTATAATTGCTTCTGATGGCATATGGGATGCTCTATCCTCAGAAATGGCAGCAAAATCTTGTCATGGTTTACCAGCTGAACTTGCTGCCAGACAAGTAGTAAAGGTGATTAACATTCTTTTCTGCAGCGTTTCTCATTTGCAAGTCTTGGTTCAATTAGAGTGCCCTTCAAATTTCCAATGCAGTTATAAAATAATACGTGTGTTGATATTATGGGCAAAGCTGACTTGAAGTAGCATCTTGCTTTTAATGAATGCTTGTGCTATACTAAATGCTCAAATTGCTTTCTTCATTTTATATGTTGTTCTTCAGGAAGCATTAAGGACAAGGGGACTAAAGGATGATACAACCTGCGTAGTTGTTGACATAATTCCTCCTGACAATTCAATTCCACCTTCAACTCCTCCCAAGAAACAGAACAAGCTAAGAGCCTTGTTGTTTAGGAAGAAATCCCATTTTTCTGCCAGTAAGCTATCGAAGAAGCTTTCTGCCATAGGAATAGTTGAAGAACTGTTTGAAGAAGGGTCAGCTATGCTTGCTGAAAGGTTAGTGCTGCCATTTTTGCATGCATTTCACATTGATTTCCCCCCTGCAATACTCCACCTTTGTCCTATTCATTATACATCATATAGTATGAAAAGTAAGTTTTTAGCAGAAGGAGAGGAAACATGCATCATGTTCTATCAGTTTCATATTATATGCTATCACTGTGTTAACTCCTTGACGATAGCAAACAAACTCAAGTGATTTTTTATTAGGAGGTATTATGTGCACTCCCTCTATGAAAGGACAATTGCTCCTGACCTACATGAGCTATGAGTTATGACTAGTCCGGGGGGATTTTGTCTGAGTTCCAGTTGTTTATTGTAAATTGTGAACGTATTTTTTGAAGTACCCCTTAACTGTTCCAGTTGTAATTTGTCATTATTTGGACCTGAGTTGATTTTTTTCTCTTCGTTCTATCTGTATGTATTTTTTTTTTGTCATCTGTGTTTTAAACATTGTAGAAAAGTGATTTAAGGTGCAAGCCTCACGCTTTTCAGTCCTTGGCTATTGTGGCAATGGGATGGGAATTTGTTAGATTTAGATTTGAGCCCTAGCACTAAGAAGAGGAATGCGAGTGTTTAAACAGTTTCTTTGAGTTGAATTTTGTAATTTGTCGCCTGGTAATTTAATTTTAATTAATAGCAGATAAGAGAAATCACAAGCCTTGATCATCTCTGATGAATCTGGTGCGCAGTGGCATATAAAACAATTGGATATCTTGAATCCTTTTTACTTTGAGTCAATGCTGATAATTTTCATCTCTCTAAACACAGTTCACTATGGAGCATGGAAAATTTGTATTGTTACCCTAAAAATGTATAGGGTAACAAAACACCCCATAACATCTAGTTTAATTTGTTCAGTTGACGTGTCAGTGGGGTTATCCTTGTTTACTGGTCCATGTTGTATCATGCATACTTGAAATGTGGGAGCTCCGCGCTTGTCTCAATGTCTACCTACACCTTAAGTTGTGTCCTGCAGACTTGGGAATGGGAATTTCTTACTGTGCATCTAACTTCTTATTTTTAATGTGTTCTCCAGATTAGGGAATGGTGATTCCACGTCGCAATCAACATCTGGTCTTTTTACATGTGTTGTCTGTCAAATTGACCTTGCTCCAAGTGAGGGCATCTCGGTTCATGCTGGGTCTATCTTCTCCACCAGCTCAAAGCCTTGGCAAGGGCCTTTCCTCTGTGCAGACTGCCGTAATAAGAAGGATGCCATGGAAGGAAAACGTCCAAGTGGAGTCAGAGTGGCATAACTCTTTACTGTCTCACTCACTCATTCATTCTTTCTTATTTTTTATTTTTGGTAAACGACATTTACCTAGGGCAGGCAGTTGTTTGCATCTTAGTACGGTGGCGCGGCAAATGTATATGTAATATGTGCCTATAATGTAAAATTAGCCTTAGCATTTAAAGGAGGAGTTGGTTTAAGGAGCACCTGCCTGGAGTTCCAAAAATGCTGATATTCTGCTAGTAGTGAAAGCTAATCAAGCTGAAGAGTTGGATTATTTTTAAGGCTTGCTATGCTATCATATTCTCTGTGCCTAGAGGAGTGGCCATTTATCACCTTAGAGTAGGAGAGGGGTATTCAATCTCCTATCGAGTTTTCATGACATCACAAGGGTGCTGGGAAAAAGGAGCAATGCTATTCTAGACTGAACTTCGTAAAGGACGACTGACCATAGGTTTTTCAAGGTTGGGCTGCTAAGGTTCCCTTAGATTTATGACAAGCTAGGACAAGGTTACATAGACACGTCCATTTTTTCTGTCACAATGACTGTTGAAAAGAGCAGGAATTTTCAAAGAGCCTATAGCTCAACCAGTACCCATCTCCTCTCCTCGTTGGGGGGTCTTGGGTTAATTTACGTTGCCCTCGTGCATCGTTTTGAATAGTCCAAATCCAAATGCTTTGAGAAGGACCGGGTTATTTTATAGTTTCCATCTAGCAATTCATTGTGAAAATTTGAACGCTGTTACATTGGCCTCAAAATTTTTGCAAATGGATCAGAAATTTTTGGATGATCTAAATTTGCTGATCAGGGTTAGAATATCAACCTGAATTTTAAAGCGCAATTATACTTGAACAGCAAGGATGGAGGAAGATGGCCAAACAAATCTGTGTGGTTCCCACCCACATTGGAAGAAGTGGAACCCCACCTCCATCAAATTTCGATAGATACAAATTTCTCACAGACTGCCATTATTTTAACGCCTCAAACAAGCTCAAGACTTTTACAGAAGCTTTGTGACGGGCCATCCAGTCTTTGCAAATTAAGGGGAGGAACTAACTTCCTCGTTTAAAACAGTAGGGTTAGTTTTACAATTACTGGTTCCCCAAGTTCAACTTGTTTCCACGAGTCTTCCAGGGGACAAGACATTAACCAGGGTCACAAACGACTGTTACTTTGGACAGTTGTCTTGATTCTGGTTACTATTGACTTGAAAGGAGACTTGGATTTATTTTTAATGATGTTGTAAACCGTTACCTCTTCACCGGACAGCGAGGGGAAATTCGAACGAGTCATGGCGAGAACAGGTATGATACCTACCTACTGCTTATATTTTCTACCTTCTTTGCTGGTAATACAGCATGATAGTGCTAATTACTATTGATTAATGACAGACTAATTGTCGATAATGCAGCTGACATCATAGATAGGCTAGTACTTGGATATGAATATGATGGCCAACGTAAATGGCAGGCCTGCAGATTGATCAAATTGGTCACAGTATATGAGACACTTCCACCCTATAGAAGACAGAGCAGTTGGCCATTGACTAATCTTCTCGTACAAGAGAACATTGCCTGTAATTTCTGGTGCAGTAAGACCTTTTCAACTCAAATTCACCTCATTCTAGGACTTTAGAACTGAAAGAAATAACAATACATTCCATACCTCGTATGCAACACTTCATGAGATAATGCGGCATATGTCATATATTTTAATATGCGGTGAAAGCCAATTAAGGCATCACTTCAATTTGCAATCAATATTTTATAATTTGAAAATAACATCGTACATCAAATGGATATAGAGTACGAAAATCAAGTAAATAAAATGCAATTGACTCTCAAAATTACCAGGTTATGTCCCTTGTTTAGAGGTTACTATGCTGGTCCTATGCTCTGTATAGACCTTTAAATTCTTTTTTTTTTCCTGTTTCTTTAATCCTATATTCCCAATGAGTCTCCACAACTTGTTAATCCTCAAAATACCCTTACATGTCGGGATTTATTGTCCGTAATTTCAACAATCTTAGTAAATCTATTTTATAGGCAGACCAAAAATATGAAGCTTGTCAGCCTAGAAACTGGTCCTGGCCCTAACATAAGCTACCCCTTCCACGTCCAGAATGTTGAGGCTGACTTCTGTGCTATCCAGGCTTTGGAGTTGTGTGAGAGAGAAATAGACCTATCTGTAAGATCACCGTCAGTCATTGTAGCATTCAAACTATCTCTTAATCAAACCAATCCTTTCGGTTAGTTGACTTTGAATTTTTCAATACCAGTTGCTTTGCTTCACTCCTGTTCAGAGTTACTCTTTCGATCAGTCATTTCTGAACTTTAATCCTTAGTCCTTATCATGCTGATCTCCACTTATGCACCAAACCATTTACTGTTGATTACAGAAAATCTCATATTGCTTGTGCATCAAACGGCACACATTATTCTTTTGTTGCGTTTGTCCTGCAGAAAAGAGCTTGAATTCTTCATGAATACAACGTAAGGAGTGCCAGGAAAGAGGAAGAGGAACTCAGTCAAACAGTACAAAATGTTGGCTACGAAAAGCTGTCTAGAGAAGGATTTCAATGAAATGGGATATGAATGGTTGTGAGGAGTGCCTGGAAAGTGCTGACCAAAGCCATTTAGGAAAGGAATTAAGAGGTATTTCTCATGCGTTCTTTAAAATCTAGGGAAACTAGGTGAAGTGTAGTAATCGCTGAAAGAAGTTTACATGGGGATGTGCTGCTCTTTACGTTTTATACAGATCACGCGCAAGGGTATAAAGCTCTTGCATTTCTTAGGTAGCTCAATAAAGTGACCTTCTACAGGGAAGGAAGAGACTGCAAGGGAATCGAAAATCTTTCACAGTTTTGAACACTTAAAAAATGCTCTGCCTTTTCATTCAATTTGCATATTCCCAAATGGACTTGAAATCATTCTTAGTGGAGAAAAAATTAAGTATTTCTAGCATTATTAAGGT
>Ga0307510_10007369_pt1 | contig 13111 bp, 8 predicted proteins | sample 12_EM_MG_FD_207224 | JGI IMG/M metagenome (GOLD analysis project Ga0307510, IMG submission 207224) | Populus trichocarpa ectomycorrhiza microbial communities from riparian zone in the Pacific Northwest, United States - 12_EM | ecosystem: Host-associated > Plants > Roots > Unclassified | place... | reverse complement strand
CACCATTACTTATTATAGAAAAACTTATTAAGCTTTGTAATATAGCATATAATAAAGCTATTATGGCAATTCTATTATAAAGAATTGACATATCTCGTCTTAAACTGACGGCATTCGAAATTAATAATGAAAGTGTAGAAAGTATTATCATAATTTAGTAAAAAAAAAGTAGAAGATGTAAGACCGCCTCATTTATTTCCCCGAAGGCAGGAAGCTTCTGGCTTCTGGCTGGCTACGCAGCCAGCCAGAAGCCAGAAATGAAGGCAGCCTCCTGTCTTCGGAGGCGGGGACTTGCTTGCTACTTTAGCCGGGAGAGAAAATCGAATTCTCATTATTAATATATGAAATTAAAGTTTTAACCTATTAAACTATCCTGGCTTACCCCACCCTATTTTTTGTCCTGGCCAAACTGACTTATTCCTCCGTAGGCAGGAAGCTTCTGGCTTCTGCCTTCTGGCTGGGCACCCAATCAGAAGGCAGCCTGTCAGGAGAAATTGGCCAGTACAAAAAATATAGAAGTATCTCTGCTACTTATTCTTACTTACAGTTCGAAAGACTACTTTGGAGTTTTAGACTACGGCCCAAGGATGAAGAAGATAAGAGACAACCAAAAATCTCTTTAAGATAAGGTAATAGTAATACCTAAACCTAATATTACTTAAACAACTATTTAAAATAAAATAACTAAAGAATATATTGGTGCTTCGCCGGGTGGATACCCTGGCTCGAACAGGGAACTTACTGTGCCACATACAGTCGCTCTACCGATTGAACTATATCCACCTTATCTAGCCTTTAATACCAATGACAAAAAAATTTTTTTTTATCCCTACCGAAGGCAGCCTTTATCCTCACACTGCCAAAGGTAGGCGACTATATTTTTAGCCGAAGGACAAACTAGTTTGTCCTTCGGCTAAAAATAAACTAAAAATAAAAAGGGACCCAAACTTTTCCGCCTGACTGGTAGCCTTTGTGCTGACTACGAAGTCAGTATGCTGCAGAAGTCAGTATGGCAAACACAAAGCCGAAGTCGGCTGAACAAAAAATAAATTAATAGAAGTATAGCGAACTACCCTACCACGCCAACTACTGTTACGTAGCTAGTCTTACTTCGTTAAAGGGGGGGGGGAGTAATAATGATAGCGGTGGGTATATTAAAATTTGTATATTAAAAATATATATCCATACAAATAATACCTCTAATAGGATTTTATATTTTTAGATTAATTATATTAAAGCTAACAAAATATGACTCTCTATTTCTGCCGAAAAACCGAAGGCCAGTTTACAACCTAACTATTACTGCCAAGCCAACTAGGAAAACTTATTCAAACTACCTTTTATCCCTACTACTTATATTTATGTTATAAGGAGATAATGAGATTTGGGTAGCCTAGAGGTATAGGTAAAGGGGGAGACCTCCAGTACTAGGGGTCTCCCCTCTTATTATAAAAAATAAAATAAGCTGTAATTAAAGCTACGGTGAACTTATTAATAATAACTATATACTCATTTATATCCAGCCATACTTCGTAAGGACGAAGAAGGCGTAAACTCGGCTATCTATTAAAAGCCATAACTAAGATTGTACAGGAAGACTTACAAAAGCGTGAGGTTTAGGTGGACTGCTTAATGATCATTCTAAGCTAGGAGAACTTCTATTTAACAGAGCTTGTAAAGTGTCAGTGTAAAACTGAGGTACCATTCAAGGGTTTCTCACTGCTACTCTACCATCTAACAATTGTCTGTAAACAATATATAAAAATAATCAAGCAGCAACTACACTAACTATAGATCCAAAACTACTTATTAAATTTCATCCTGCAAAAGCATCAGGGTAATCACTTATTCTTCTAGGCATTCCTTGTAGACCTAAGAAATGTTGAGGGAAGAAAGTTAAGTTACACTTTGTGTGGACTATATCTTAATATATTTAATTAAACGCTTTTTTACGACTCCTCCGAAGGCAGCGACGTAGTCTAAATTAGCGATGCTGGCTGTAAAGCCAGCAACCTAAACTAGCTCTATCTCAATTAAATAATTTCCTTCGTGTAGTCTCTGAGGATCCTACTCATAACGTGGCTTGTCATTTTGGTTTCCTGCTGATTGTCTAGATATACTTAAGATTTTTACTTGTCCTTTCGATTAATTTTAGATACTAGATCGCTTAATGAACCTAGTCCTATAATCTTTTGTCTTAATTTAATAATACCATGGATTTGGAATAATTGAATAAGTAAAAATTTCTCGAAAGGTTAACAAATACTTAAGCCTTATGAGACTTTCCAGCATATAGAAGGATTGGGAGGGGCTAACAATACTAATTTTGTCTAGGTACAGATTGTATTATTCAATCTTCACCTTGAAGATTTATTCATTGTTTGCTATCTATATTTTTTTTGATGCATGTTCATCTAACCTTAAAATGTTGTTTAGCTGCATTAATAGAAGGGAATATTAATTCTTCGTTTGTTTTATTATAACAAAAAACAAAATTACCTCCTATACCATACTGTGCAGATAATTTACCTTTTAACCCTTTTCTAGGATTACTATTAGTTAAATAGAAATTTCTTATTCCTTCACTTATAGCTTTTTTTGTTTCAGAAGAAGTTGTATACCCAAATTTAGGGTGATTTTCTTTACTTAACATTTTTTTTAAGTTAGCTATAGTTTCGGCGCTATGTTTGAAACCAAAGGAACTACCTGCAACAGTCAAAACATTATAGTTTGGTTTATAATGATCTAATCATTTTTGCTCTAAGTTAAGACAAACATTAGAATCTTGTTTACAAAATTCTAATATTCCTAAAGAAAAATTTTCTAAACCATATTTTTTCATAGCTCTTATTATTACCATACTAGAACTTTTATCTGAATTAGTATAATAGTAATAACTTGCCATTCTTCTGGTTAAATTAAGACTGCTACCTATATAAATTTCTTTATTAATATTATTGATAAACATATAAACACCTGATTTTTTTCTTAATTCTCTATAGATATATCTTTTTTCTTCCTTAAAATCAGAAAAAAAAATAACAAAATCTTCAGGGTTGAAAGGTGAACCTATGTTAGAAGATCCACTATACAATCTATTACCTATTTCAAAAATACTTCCCTTTAAACTAACCCCTATGAAAAGAATTCAGAATTGTACTTTAGATAACATTAAGTTGTAATTTAATCCTAATAATTTAGGTACTCAGAAATATCACCCACTAAACATTGCGAATACAGCACCCATACTTAATACATAGTGGAAATGAGCAACTACATAGTAAGTATCGTGGAATGCAATATCAAGAGATGCGTTAGCTAAAACCACACCACTTACAAATAAAAATTCACTAATCTTTTAATCTTTCATAACTAAATATATAACCTTTATAAGAACCTTCTACTTTAGCATAATCTTTAATAGTACTATGACTTATATTTAAATCTTTTCTAGCTTCCATTACTCCATTATACTTACGAATAAAATTTTTATTCACATCATACACAAATACTGCTTTTCTAATATGACTATTATTATTTATATTTAATATTAACTCATCACATTCTTTAGATATTCAATTAGTTATAATAGGTGTATCATTTATATTATAAGGTATATTAGCAAAATATCATTCTCCTCTAAAAATAGTTTGTTCTTTTATAATATCAACTATTGTTGCATGATTGGATTTAACTAATTTAGCTAAAGTTAAAACAGAAGGGGAAATTACTAATAATTCTTTAAAAGAATTATAAACATAAACAGGATAAGCAGATCTAGATTCAATCATTCTTACTTTAGATTCCATAGAATGATTTTTATTATAAAAAGGGTTATTTTCACCTGTTAAAGCTTTAGCTATTAAACTTTTAGTTGCAGCACTATGAACTCTATTTTTAGCTAATTCAGATAATAATGCTTTAGTTTCTTCTGTATGTTTGTAACCTAAAGAAGAATAACCTTGTTTTAATACATTATAGTATGGCATTACCTTAGTTATAAAATAAGTTTCTCTAATGGTTAATGATTCAGATTCTGCACACTCTAATATTAGTAATTTAAAGTTAGATTGACCATATTTTAATAAAGCTTTAACAATAGGCATATTAATATTTTGTTTGCTTTTTAAATAAGTATTATTAAGATAATTTCTCATTCTAGAAGATAAATTAATAGAACTTCCTACGTAAGAATGACCATTAATTTTATTAACAAGACAATAAACACCTGATTTATCTTTTTGTTCTTTTAAAATATTAACCCTATCTTCTTTAAAGTTATCATAACTCATTAAAGTATTTAAATCTATATTATCTTGTTTTTGAGTATTAGAAGTAGAATAAGTACGAATCTTAAATTTAAGGTCAAGATTAAAATAATTAAAGCGCTTATCCTGGCCTTCTGAATAAATTTTAGGATAAGCAAGCTCGCGATTAATTAATGAATTTTTATTTAACGGACTATATCTTACCTTACTGCTAATAAGGGGACTACGTTTAGCCTCTGAGGTTCTTGCTAAGATACTATAATTATCTGATAATATCTTTTGGTTACCTGCTGATTGTTCAAAATTATGAGTTTTGACTGAAATAAAGGCATTGTACCAACTTTGTCAAACGTAACCATATATCCCTAGTATCATAATTGTCAGAAGTTCCCAGCATATGGTAGTCTTTAAAGGGAAAGCTAAGTGGATAATTAACCCTCCAATTGTAAACATGAATACGAAACCTAATGCAAATAACATTGAAGGTGTTAATCTTAATGATCCTCCGTAACATGTAGCTAATCATGAGAATATTTTAATTCCAGTAGGTACAGCAATTATTAATGTAGCAGCAGTGAAATATGCTCTTGTATCTACATCTAGACCAACTGTATACATGTGATGACTTCAAACTATAAATCCTAATATTCCAATTGACATCATAGCATAAACCATACCGATATAACCAAATACTGATTTATTTGAGTTAGCTGATATAGTTGTACTAATTATACCAAAACCAGGTATTATTAAGATATATACCTCTGGATGACCAAAAAATCAGAAAAGATGTTGGAATAAAATAGGATCTCCACCTCCAGCTGTTTCAAAGAATGATGTATTAAAATTACGATCAGTAAGCACCATAGTTATACCACCAGCTAACACTGGTAATGATAGTAATAATAATACAGCTGTAATAACTACAGCTCATCCAAATAGAGCTAGTTTGTGTAATCTTATACCTGGAGTTCTCATATTAACTATAGTTGTAATAAAATTAATTGCACCTAATAATGAACTAACACCAGATAAGTGTAAAGCAAATATAGCTAAATCTACACTAGGACCACTGTGACTTTGAACTCCTGAAAGAGGAGGATAGATTGTTCACCCTGTACCAGCACCACCTTCAATACAAGCTGAAAACACTAATAATATTAAACTAGGCGGTAATAATCAAAAACTTATGTTATTAAGTCTTGGGAATGCCATATCAGGGCCACCAACCATTAAGGGCATAAGGAAATTTCCAAACCCACCTATTAATGCTGGCATAACCATAAAGAATATCATTAATATAGCGTGAGCTGTAATGATACTGTTATATAATTGGTTATCCGCAATATATTGAACACCTGGTCCACTTAATTCCATTCTGATTAATACAGAAAATGCTGTACCTAATAACCCTGAAAATAAAGCAAAAATTAAGTAGAATGTTCCGATATCTTTAGCATTTGTAGACCAAAATCATCTTTCAGTCCAAACTGATACAGATGACTTTTGACCATCTATATCCTTATTTCTCTCATTTCCACTAATATGAACTCGATCTGAAACTTCCTCTGAATTACTTATTATTAAATAACCCAGACCTACTTTATATAAATTATTAACTTGGCCTTCCGACTTCGTGGCTGACTTCTCCTGCCTTCGGCAGGAGAAGACGGCCAGAACTAGGGTCCAAAGGGGAGCTTCTCATCCTCCGGATCAGCGCAAGCTCGATCCATACTGACTTTATAGTAAGGATACGAAAAGCTAAAATACTTTATCCTTAACAGGATAAGTAAATATAACTAGTTATAATTTAATTTTATTTAATTACTTATCTTATTTATAAAATCAATAATGTGAATTTTATCAAACAGAGAATAAATACTTGTATTGTAAAGCAGTAGAATGTTAGCTTAAATTGAGCAAAGTTAATGCTTAACTTTGCTCATAATAAGATTATGGAGGAATCGAACCTCGGACTTAAGATTTGCAATCAAAGTGTAGACCATCTACGTCATAATCTAGACCATTTATATACTGGCTACGCTAGAAGTACTGCATAGTTAGTCACCCCCCCCCCCTCCCACTTATCCCCGACGAAGTCGGTATAAGGGAAAGTAAATTGTATCACTTTTCCTTTCTAATATACTTATATTGATACCGATTCCATCTATTTATTTAACATAAATGGACGTAACAGGAATATATATAGGGGGGGATATAAGTTTTAACCGCCTCCCCCTCTAAAAGAAGATTCCTGCTATATAATCCTTAAATCATTATTTACTTTAACTTAATCAAAAGTTAGGCATTCTATTAGTAAAAAAATCATAACCTAAAGTACAATTTTCTCCGGAGGCAAGTTCTCATAAGTCTAAGCATATCGTTAGATCTAAGGGTAATGTTATTTCTAACATCCACTAATCTATTGACATATTCTAAACCATCATCAGAATCCAACCCATTTAATATTTCATATGCACTTTCAAATGCTGCCTGCGCGGTTTCAGATTTTTTTTTTAATGAAGCGAGGAAAAAATACCAATAGTTGATGTATATACTTGACATAATGTATCATAAAGAGATCTCATTTCATCAAATGGTAAGATATTACCCGAACTATTCATATAGTGATGATTAATAATTTGTACATTAAAAATAAAGTTAATCAATATTTCATCTAATCTTTCAGCTAATTCGACTAAATTTTGGGCTTCGCTAACATGTTCTACATTACCTGAAATAGCACTCTCGGGTGAAACTCTAATTAACATAATATACAGAGTACTAGCTAAACCTAAAGCTAGTAGATAAAAAGGGCTAACAAATGCGATTGCCGATTTATTAGTAGCAAAAACTAAAGCTGTATAAGAAGAAGGATCTAAACGTAAAGATCTAGTAGTACTAAATGATCTAATACCTATTTTACCATTACTAATTACATTTGAATTAACAGTTGAAATTTTATTTAAAAAAATTATTATTTGAGTTAAATACATATTACACTTACAAAAATTTAATTAACCGCACTTTACTTATTTAGATAAGCAAGCTTATGTTTAATTAATATACTTATACTTTCGTATAAAATTGGACTATATCTTCACCCTGTTTAGCCAGCCTGATTGCCTTCGGAGGCGGCTGGCCTTCGGAGAAGTATGCCGCACTGGCCTTCGGAGAAGTAAGGCAGGAGTAACAACCTAACAGGGGTATCACGTATAGTCTTTGAGGATCCTACTCATAAAATATCATTTTACTTTGGTTTCCGGCTGATTACCTAATCTTTTTAATTTTCACTGAATTTTACTACTTTTCGTCTACCTTTATATACTGGCTACGTTAGAAAGTCTCCAATTCTAGTAACAAAAATTATAAAGGTGTCCCAGCATATAGTGATATTTATTCTGAGTTAAGTTTAATAAAATAATAAAAAAAGATATAAGTTCATCACGGTAATATTAGTGATAATAAGCAAAGTCTTTAGATAAGTAGGTTAAAATCTTTAGTATAAGCTTTAATTCAACACTCATTAGAATATTGAGATCCAAAAGATCTCAGAGCACTCTACTTAATTTTTGCTTTATTTTCAGGGTTATTAGGTATCAATGTTAAATTAAACTTGGGCTCCGCCAGAAAAAAGAACCTAACATTCTTAATAACTAACAATTATCTTAAAAAAACTATAGGTAAAGAATGAGAGGGGGGGTATAACCCGACTTCGTCGTAAATAGATTACACCCCATACTTAATTTCGGGTTAAAAAAAAGTTTTTATTTTAACAATAAAAAAAAATAGACTACCCTCACCTTAACATAAGCTAAACTTTACAATAAAAAACGAGCTTTGCTGCCTGGCTTCTCCTCGCTGGTAAAACCGCGCAGGAAGGAGCCAGCCTAAAGTTAGTTATTTTTACTTTTTAAATCTATTAGAGTATTTTCTAATAAACTTACCCCAGGTATTATAAATAAGAAATGTCCAAAGTATAAGATTGTACTAATTTGTCCTAATAAGATAAAAGGATCTTCTACGTGTTTTGCACCAATTTGCATTAAAATTAAGAAATTAGCTACAAATATGAAGAAGGCTATTTTACTTATTGGTCTAAATTGCAGACCTCTTGATCTTCCTAAATCAACTATAGGTAAAGCTAAGATTATTAAGATTGCACTTAACATAGCAATAACACCTAATAATTTATTAGGGATAGATCTTAAAATTGCATAAAAGGGCAGAAGGTATCATTCTGGAACTATAGCTGGAGGAGTTTGCATAGGGTTTGCCATTATATAATTATCGCTATCTCCTAATACATTAGGCATGAAGAATACAAATATACTTAATACAAAAATAAAAATAAATATAGTAATTAAATCTTTAAATAAGTAATATGGGGCCATAGGGATTCTATCATAATTACCTGAAAGTCCTAATGGATTTCCAGATCCTGCTGTATCATGTAAAGCAATCATGTGCATTAATACTAAAGCTGCTAATATAAATGGTAATACAAAATGTAAAGCGAAGAATCTATTTAAAGTGGCATTGTTTACACTAAAACCACCCCAGATAAATTCGACTATGTCTTGCCCAATTCATGGAACAGCACTAATTAAATTTGTAATAACTGTAGCACCTCATAGTGACATTTGCCCGTATGGCAGTACGTACATACTTACTTACTAACCAATTAAGTTTAATAAGCTAGAATAACTTTGAATTCGTATATTCTATTAGTTAAATCCATTTAACTAAAAGTTTCGCCTGTGCATTAAGCAGCATTTCAGCCACCCATTAGTGACCCAGTCTGTCGCGATTGTTTATACAACCGACGATCTTAAAATTGAAACTTCTTTGATCGTTTTCACTAATATAGCCAAATAATCCTAAAGACTATTCTATATCCCTGTCGGGATATACCACTTTAATCTTTTTTTCTCTATAAAAATTGCAAAAAGATTCTTACTCATGGGACTATGATTTAATATAAATTAAAGTGTAATAAAATAATAATATAAAATAAGATAATTATTTACTTAAGAAATCTTTTACTATTCACTGTTTTTTTACTAATTTTTTTTCTGTTTTTAGTGCTCTTCTAATAGTTTTTTCGTCACAGTTTATAGATTTAGCTGCATCTGATATAGTAAAATATTCACCATAAACAGTACCATTAAAATTATATAAAACAACAGGTCTTGTGTGTGCAATACATTTTTTTTTAGTATCATCTGACATAGGAAGTCTGTTAAAAGCTTTCTCTCTGATTTTCTCTATTGTTTCAGAAGAAAGTTTTTTACCTCTATTTAAACTACCTATCATTTCTCGTCTTGCCTCGCTATATAAATCTTTCATTTTTTGACGATCTACCTCAGTATGTTTATAACCAAAACTAGAACCTGCTTCAGTTAAAATATTATAATTAGGCAATAATAATTTTAAATATTTATCTTCTAAATCCAGCAATTCTTTATTATTTTCTTTTGTAACAATATTAGGATATAATTCTAATATAATAAAAGCGAAATTATTTAAATCATATTTTTTTACCGATAATTTCACTATTTTGCTACCACGATAATAAATTAAATGATTACTAAATCTAGTATAAAATCTATTAGTAGCCGCAGAACCTATGTAATAATCTTTAGTTATTTTATTAATTATCATGTAGATTCCACTTAAACCTTTAGTTTTATCTAAAATTTCTTTTCTAGTTGTTTCTAAACTTAAATTTTCAAAAGTATATACAGGATCTAAACCTAATTCATTTATTATAGTATTCAATCTTTCAGATCCTGTTTCGGCGTAGCCATAACTACTTTTAGTTGTTGTACTATATTTTCTTACACCGATATCGTTAAGACAAACCTGATATATTGTTTTATTATTTAATTTATTACACTTTATATTTTTAATATTTACTGTGGCGGAGCCATAGTATTCCTTACTTGGATGTATGAATATCTTACTTTTTGTACATAAATTTAGTATAGTACTATATACAGTAATTCCAAAAATTATGATTACACCGTAAATACTTAAATTAAACCATTTTGGGCTATGTTGGTAACCCAAGAAAGCTGTAACAACTAAAGCAATAAATATTATAGTTCCTATAGCTCAAGTTAATGTTCTTGGAGCTCTGTAAGATCCGTAATATATACCTCTTCCTATGTGTAAATAAACCAAGAAGAAAAAGGCTGAAGCAGTGTTAGCGTGTAAATAACGGACTAATCACCCATTGTTTACATCTCTCATAATCAATCTTTATTATCCATTTTTATTAATCCCTAGACGTACTATCTATGGGCTTAGATGAAAAAATATATTTACCCTTATATAATCTATTCGTATCTATATAACGATTACAAGTATTACTACTTGATTTTAATCCTAATGCTTTATGAGCCAAACTAAAAGAAGAAAAAGGAGAACCTTTCATTAAACCCTTCTTTGTATATATATATACAATTCGAGGTTTATCTGATTTATTTTCTATTCTATATTTAAGCGCATTATCCACATGAGGAATAAAAAGTTTTACATTAAAAACAGGTTCTAATTTACTAATACTTTCAAATCTTTCATTGATATTTTCAATAGCATTATCTATATCAACTAAACTATTATTTGTGCTATATCTTTTATTAAGAACATCTGAAATATCCAAAAATAATTTTTTTCCTTCTGTTAAATAATAATACCCATTTATTTTTAATAGTAGAGCTAATCTTCATAATTTAAAATCCACATTTTTACGTGAATAAAATTTTGAAGAATCTAATAAAGGCAATATATAATAATATAAAGCATCTGTACTACTAATTACTATAGACACTACATTTGTTCTAATATTGATAGCACTTGTAACATTTATAGGTGATATTTTGCTATCTTCAGGTATCTCAAAATTAGACAATCCCATTAAAAAAGTTGTTATTGCATTTAAACTATCTTGACTTGTAAACTTTTGAGCTACCTGAAAATATAATGAAGATCCGGTTTTTATACCAAAAGTACCTTCTGCTTCTATAAAACCGATTAATCAATTAGGGTTTATTGTAATTTGAGGTCTAGTTGTTTCATATTTGAACACCGTTCTACCTGAATTCATTCCATCTTTGATAGATAGAATTTTTTCTTTATCAGAATCAGAAAGGGAGCTTGCGCCTCCATCACTACTTTGATCTTTAATAAGAATAGCTGTATAAAAATCTTGGAAATCTAATTTTTTACTGGTATGTAAAGGAAAACTTAGAAATATAGGGCATATAACATTTTTTAATTCTGAAAAACTTTGTACTACAAATGCACAACTATTTCTTTTTTCTTCTACAATTATTCTACCTATATTCAAATTAGATTTAATAACATTAATAACTTCCAAATCATCTATGTGTAAATTTATTTTAAATCTAAATCTTATATAGCCACGATCTAATGTAATAGCAAAATTTCCTTCTCCATCCGTAAATCCTGAAAATCAGAATAAAAACTCTTCATTTATATTAAACTTTTTTTCACTTAATTCAGCCCCAGGTGACTTCGTCGGGCGAGAAGTTGAAAAATACCTAGACTCCATTTTATTTTTAAAACCCCTGACAATGAAGGGTAAAAAGATAATCCTCTTTGATTATTCTTTTCTTCACAGAAAAGATTGGACTCTATCATCTATCATAACCTTATTAAAGATATGTAGTCAAGCGTATTAGTCTCTGAGGATCCTACAAGAATAATTATACATCCAGTAGTTTCCTGCTGATTTTCTTAAATTATATAAACACTAGATAATCTTAAGATTTCCCAGCATACAGCCTGATTTAAAGAGCACATTATGATTTATGCTCAACTGAGTTAAATGCTTCTAAAACACTAGGATTGTAGTGCATAGCTAGAGTTACTCCAGTTACTATTTGTATAACTAAACAAACAGCTAATAATGAACCAAAATTTCACATGTAACTTAAATTACTTGGTTGTGAAGCGTCTATAATATATCCATTAGCTAATTTTAATAAAGGATGACTTTTTAATATTCTCATTTTGTATTTTTTCGTTTATAATTAACAGATTGTCAAAGATCGTTAAACCAATAAACTAGCTTGAATAATAGATTTAAAAATGCATTATTTCAAATATAACACTCTGTTGTGTATGATCTACATTTAATTAAGTAAGATTTTTTTTTTAGTGTATATTATGCACACCTCTTATCTATTTTTAATAAAGGTTGCCTGACTTCTCCGAAGGCAGGAGTAATTAAGATATTTTAATTCCCCTCTATCACTCCTGCCTCCTGCCTCCTGCCTTCGGCAGGAGGCAGAAGTCAGGTGCCCTCCGGGCTAGCCTTAAAGTTAAGATGGCTTACTGGTTGCCAACATCATACGGAGCAGTAATCGTCCTAAATCATATCCTATTATAAATTATTTTTATATTTTTCGTCCTGCCTTGCCGGCGGCTTCTGGCGGCTGGCTTCCTCCTGACTTCTGCTGCAAAGCCAGCCAGGCAGGAGAAGCCAGCCGCCAGCAGAAGTACTCCTTTGGAGCGAAGCGCGAAGTCAGAGTGGATGAAAAGATTGGACTATATAATATATCATAATATTGGAATAATACTAAGCTCACTCTATAGTTACTCACCACGAACTTATTAATAATAATATCTTCGCAAACGAAGAATAGGTTAGGCCGCCGTAGGATAGGAGGGGGGATTGCTAACAGCAACCCCCCCCCCCCCCTAATGGCTGTGGCCGAGCCATAGCAAGCTTTAGTTAAATAAAAAGTACGCCTTCTCCTTCGGTCGCGAAGGCGTAATTAAACACAGTAATAACAGCATATTAAGCTATACTG
>Ga0307510_10007368_pt1 | contig 13112 bp, 12 predicted proteins | sample 12_EM_MG_FD_207224 | JGI IMG/M metagenome (GOLD analysis project Ga0307510, IMG submission 207224) | Populus trichocarpa ectomycorrhiza microbial communities from riparian zone in the Pacific Northwest, United States - 12_EM | ecosystem: Host-associated > Plants > Roots > Unclassified | place... | reverse complement strand
CAGGCCTTTGGCGCGGTCTATGGTCTTGCGTTCGGAGAGCTGGCTGCGCGCGTCTGCGAGCTCGCGGCGCATGTGTTCCTCGTGCTGAAAGCGGGCGAGGGCGACGTCGAGCACCGGCCTGACCCGATCTGGTGCGAGCCCGGCAACCACATAGGCGGTCACGCCGGCGGCGATGGCGTCACGCACATGCGTGGTGTCGCTGTCTTCGGTGAACAGGACGATGGGCCGGCGCGCATCGCGGGTGGCCATCACGACGTGCTCGAGGGTGTCGCGCGCCTGGCTTTCGGCGTCGACGATGATCATGTCGGGTCCGATCTGGGCCAGGCGCTCGGGGAGGAAGACGTCGGCCGGCAGGACGGCGACGATGTTGCAGCCGTTTTGCAACAGGCCGATGCGCAGCGAGCGGGAGCGCAGGGCTTCGGACTGAGCGTCCGGGTCGCTGCCGTCGCTGATCAGCGAGTCGGGCGCGACGATGACGATGCGTAGGGATTCGACCGAAGCCATGGCGGGAATGCAGCAACATTCACGCCTGAGGGAGGGGATCAGTGGTCGATGTGGGCCGCGGCGAGCGCGCGCTTGATCCAGCCGCCCAGCGGGCGTAGCGAGCCGAACAGGGACTCGGGGACCGCGGCGTCGCGCTCGGCGAGCAGGCCGCCGGCCTCGAGCATGTCGAGAAACGTGCGCACCTCATGCCGCTTGACGCCGCTGCACTCGACCAGCTGGGCCAGCGTCATGTGCCGGTGCGACATGTCGCTCAACATGCGCCGGTAGGCGATCTTGTCGAACGGCGGTCGCAACTGCGGCCACGCGGCGAGACGGTATTCTTTCATGGGGCCAACGACTCTCTTTTTTTGACGGCCCCGGATCTGCGCCGGGACTCGACAGGAACTGCAGGGTAGGGGTTTATCGGGCCGGCGTGAAGTGCCGACCGCACATTAGCAGGGAAACCACCGATGGCGGTGATTCTGCAGCAATGTTGTGACGCTGCGCTGAAATCAGCGTCTCAAGACGGCTTGCGCAGCGCTCGCGTGACCTCGTTCTGCCAGGGCAGGGCGTGCACCAGCTGGTGCAACTGCACGGCCACTTGGGTCTGGCTGAGCGCTTCGCCGTGATCGTCCAGCAGCCTCAGGTTGGTGACCATGCCGAGCGGGTCGGCCATGGCGACCACGCCCTGGCGCAGTTCGATCCAGTCCCAGGCCACGCCGGCCGCGCACTCGTCGGACTGACCGCCCCACAGGGTTTGGCCGCTGCTGGGGCCGTCGTCGTCGCCGAAAGTCAACACTCTCGTGCCGAGGTGGACAAGATGCAAATGCGGCGCGGCGCTGGCCTGCCACAATACAGGGGCCCACGCGTAGACAATCCATGCGGGTGTCATGGCGTGGGGCATCGTCGATGCGTTGATGATCGAACTCCTACGGATTCCTGAACGAGGGGCCGAGTGTGACGACGGAATCTCGTCTTGCCATCTGTAAACCTTGTCAGGTAGAGCCGGTTGCAGCGCCGGCAAGTGAGTTTTTGCGTGGTGGGGATGGAAGGGGCGGCATGCTTCAGGGTGGTTTCTCAGAGGTGCTGAAGAGTCGGAATCGCGACGAATTCCAAGGGGAACTCGTCGCGTTCACGAAGCGTCTGGGCTTCGAGACGGTGTCGGCCACGCTCGTCATCGACCACATGCTGGGTGAAGCAGAATTCATCACGGTTGACAACACGCCGCGCGCCTTCAAAGAGTCCTTCCAGAATCCCAACAAGGGTAGGCGTGACCCTGTCATGCAGCACTGCAAGCGACGCAGCGTGCCCATCATCTGGGATCAAACGACGTACGTGAGCGACGGCATGGGCGAGATGTGGGAGGAGCAGGCCCGGTTCGGGTACAGCACCGGCATCGCGCTGGCACTGCACATGCCTGACGGGCGTCACTTTTTCATGGGTGTTGATCGCGATCGCCCGGTTCCCCAGGACTCCGTCGAACTCACGCGTGTCGTGGCCGACCTGCAACTCTTCGCCGTGCACGCGCAGGATGCGGCGCAGCGCATCCTGACCCCCAGCCCGATCGATCCCAGTGCCCCCGCGCTGACGCCACGTGAGCTCGAGGCCCTGCGTTGGACGATGGAAGGCAAGACCGCGTGGGAAGTCGGCGACGTGCTCGGTATCGCCGAGCGGACGGCCGTGCTCCACGTCTCCAACGCGACGCACAAACTGGGCTGTGTGAACAAGCACCAGGCCGTATTGAAAGCGCTCAGGCTCGGCCTGTTGCGTTGAATACGCCACGCCGTTGAGGCGTGCGCGCATCGCTTGAGCGCGGCTTTCTCCACGATGTAACTGATGTTGCGTCAACCCCCACCCTGTAAGACTTGACAGTTACGCGATTGATTACCCCCTGCTGCAATAGCTCCAGTGCATGCGTTTGGCGTGCACCCACCACCCCTCGGAGCGCAGCATGCAAAAGAATCCTCAAGTCGTTGACACCGCCAAGACCACCAACACCCCGGCCCCTGTCGAGCTGACGCCGGAGCAACTGCAGCAAGTCGGCGGTGGTCTGGGCCCCGCGGGAACGTGGAGTGCGGACAGCACGACCGCCGGCCCGGCTGGCACCTGGTAAACAGGCTTGGCCCAGTGGGCAGTCTGTTCCGCCCCGAAGCACTCGAGAGCCGCCAGCGCGACTGGCTCGGCAGCATTCAGCTGATCCGGCCGGTCTCGCTGACCGTGCTCACCGTCGCCGTGGTGCTGTCTGCCGTGGCTGTCGCCGCTTATTTGACCTTGGGCGAGTACACGCGCAAGGCGCGCGTCAGCGGTTTTCTGGTGCCCGACCGGGGCGTCATCCGATTGGTGACGCCGCAGGCGGCGACGGTGGTCGAAAGCCACGTCACCGAGGGCCTGGCCGTGCACGAGGGCGACGTGCTGTTCGTCTTGGCCGTTGGTCAGGCGACCTTGAGCGGCGACACCCAGGCGGCGGTGCAGAGCAGCCTCGCGTCGCGCGAGCGCAGCCTGCAGGGGGCGGCGCGGCAGCGCGGGCAGATCGAGCAGGCGCAGGTCGCCGCAATCGACGCGCAAGTGGCCGACATGCGCCGCGAGCTCGATGCGATGGCCGTCGAAGCCGACCTGCAGCGGCAGCGGCTGGTGCTCGCACAAGAGGCCTACACCCAGTACGAGTCACTGCGCAACGACAACTTCGTCTCCAGCGCCCAGGTGCGCACCAAGGCCGAGGAAGTCCTCGGCGTGAAGGCGCAGTTGCAAAGCCTGGAGCGCCAGCGGTCCGGCCGGCTGCGCGAGATTGCAGCGCTGCAGGCGCAGCGGCGCGAACTGCCCCTGCGCACGCAGACGGCACAAGGCGAGATCGATCGCGACCTCGCGGCGTTGGCGCAGCAGTCGGCCGAGAGCGAGGCGCGCCAGCGCCTCGTCGTGCGCGCCCCGCAGGACGGCGTGGTCAGCGGCGTGCTCGCCGCGCCGGGTCAGAACGTGACGCCGACGGTCGCGCTGGCCAGCCTGTTGCCCGCCGACGCCAAGCTGCAGGCGCAGCTGTTCGCACCCTCGAGCGCGGTCGGCTTCGTGCGCGCGAACCAGACCGTGCAGCTGCGCTACCAGGCGTTCCCGTACCAGAAATTCGGCCACCAGACGGGCGCCGTGGCGCAGGTGTCGCGCGCGCCGTTGCAGGCGGCCGAGTTGGCCGGCTTGCCGCTGGGCGCGAGTGCGAGCGCCGCCGGTGAGCCGCTCTACCGCATCACCGTCACGCTCGACCAGCAAAGCGTCGCCGCCTATGGCCAGGCGCAGGCGCTGTCGCCGGGCATGCAACTCGAAGCCGATGTGCTGCTGGATCGCCGCCGCCTGATCGAGTGGTTGTTCGAGCCCGTGCTCGGGATCGCGGGGCGGGTGTGAACGCCGCCGGCTGGCTGGACAACCTCGGGGCCGGACTCGGCCTGGGCCGACGTCGCCTGCCGGTGATTCTGCAGACCGAGGCCGCCGAGTGCGGGCTCGCGTGTCTGGCGATGGTCGCGGCGCACCACGGTCTGCACAGCGACCTGCCCACCCTACGGCAGCGCTTCTCGGTCTCGCTGAAGGGCACGACGCTGGCCGACCTGGTGCGGCTGGGCGGCCAGCTGCAGCTCAATGCCCGCGCGCTGCGCGCCGAGATGGAGCACCTGCCCGAGCTGGCCATGCCGTGCGTGCTGCACTGGGACCTGAACCATTTCGTCGTGCTCAAAGAAGTGAGCCGCGGTGTTGCGGTGATCCACGACCCGGCGCGCGGCGTGCGTCGCCTGCCGCTGGCCGAGGTCTCGAAGCACTTCACCGGCGTCGTGCTCGAGCTCACACCGCAGGCCGACTTCAGGCCGCACACTGCGCGCCAGAGCGTCACGCTGCGCCAGCTGCTGGGCCGCGTGACCGGGCTGCGGCGTTCGCTCGTCCAGATCTTCACGCTGGCGCTGGCGCTCGAGGCTTTCATGCTGCTCGCGCCCTTCTTCATGCAATGGGTGGTCGACAGCGTGCTCGTCGGCCTCGACCGCGACCTGCTCGTGACGCTGGGCCTGGGCTTCGGCCTGCTGGTGCTGATCACCGTGGTGACCGGTGCGATCCGCTCCTGGGCCGTGCTGCATCTGTCGACCACGCTGAACCTGCAGTGGCTTGCGAACGTGTTCGCCCACCTGATGCGCTTGCCGGTGTCGTGGTTCGAGAAGCGCCACACCGGCGACGTAATGTCGCGCTTCGGTGCGGTGCAGAAGATCCAGCAGACGCTGACCACCAGCTTCATCGAGGCGATGCTCGACGGCGTGCTCGTCGTCGTCACGCTGGCGATGATGTTCGTCTACAGCGGCACGCTGACGGCGATCGCGCTGGCCAGCGTGGTGCTTTATGCCGGGCTGCGCTGGCTGCTGTTCCGCCCGCTGCGCGAGGCGACCGAAGAGTCCATCATCTTCGAGGCCAAGCGCGCCAGCCATTTCATGGAATCGCTGCGCGGCGTGCAGTCGATCAAGCTCTTCAACCGCCAGGAGGACCGCCAAGCGCGTTTCATGAACCTGGTCGTCGACGCGATGAACGCCAACATCGCCACCCGCAAGCTCGATCTCACCTTCAGCGTCGGCCACAAGCTGGTGTTCGGGCTGGAGCGCATCGCGATGGTCTGGGTCGGCGCGCTGCTGGTGATGGACCACCGCTTCTCGGTCGGCATGCTGTTCGCCTTCATCGCCTACAAGGAACAGTTCGCGCAGCGCGTCAGCGCGCTGATCGACAAGGTCGTCGACGTGAAGATGCTCAAGCTCGAAGGCGAGCGCCTGGCCGACATCGTCCTCACCGAGCCCGAACAGCAACCCGAGTACGCGGCGCGCACCCACGAACTGCCGGCGAGTCTGGAGCTGCGCAACATCCACTTCGCCTATGCGGAGACCGAAGCCGATGTCGTGCGCGGGCTGTCGCTGAGCATCGAACCGGGCGAATCGGTGGCCATCGTCGGCCCATCCGGCTGCGGCAAGACCACGCTGCTCAAGCTGATGTTGGGCGTGCATGCGCCGCAGTCGGGCGAGATCCGCGTCGGCGGCCAGCCGTTGGGCAAAGTCGGCCTGCGCGCGTGGCGCGACATGATCGGCACGGTGATGCAGGACGATCAGCTCTTCGCCGGCTCGATCACCGACAACATCAGCTTCTTCGACCCGACGGCCGACCTGGCCTGGGTGGCCGAGTGCGCGCGCATCGCCGCGGTGCAGAGCGACATCGAGGCCATGCCGATGGGATTCAACACGCTGATCGGCGACATGGGCGGCAGCCTGTCGGGCGGTCAGCGCCAGCGCATCCTGCTGGCGCGCGCGCTCTACAAGCGCCCGAAGATCCTGTTCCTCGACGAGGCCACGAGCGCCCTCGACATCGACCGCGAGCGCGAGGTCAACCAGGCGATCAAGCAGCTGGCCCTGACCCGCGTGATCGTCGCGCACCGGCCCGAGACGATCGCCTCGGCGAGCCGCGTGATCGTGATGAACGACGGCCGGGTTGCGCAGGACCTGCGCAGCGTGCCCGGAGGCGGCGGCAACAACAGCCACGCGCGCTGATCAAGAGGGCCGCCGTGACACACTCACGGCATGAACATCCTGGGGATCGAATCGTCGTGTGACGAAACCGGTGTCGCGCTCGTCAACGTGGCGGGCGACGCCGTGCCGCACCTGCGCGCTCATGCGCTGCACAGCCAGGTCGAGATGCACCAGGCCTATGGCGGCGTCGTGCCCGAGCTGGCGTCGCGCGACCACATCCGCCGTGTGTTGCCGCTGGCCGAGCAGGTGATGCGCGAGGCGGGTGCCGTGCTTGCCGACATCGACTACGTGGCCTACACGCGTGGACCCGGTCTCGCGGGTGCCTTGCTGGTGGGGTCGGGCGTGGCGTGTGCGCTGGCGGCCGCACTGGAGCGGCCGGCCATCGGTGTGCACCATCTCGAGGGGCATTTGCTGTCGCCGTTTCTCTCGGCCGACCCGCCGCAGTTTCCGTTCGTCGCGTTGCTGGTCTCGGGCGGCCACACGCAGTTGATGCGCGTAACGGATGCCGGCCGCTACGAGTTGCTCGGCGAGACCATCGACGACGCCGCCGGCGAGGCCTTCGACAAGTCGGCTAAGCTGCTCGGTCTGGGCTACCCCGGCGGGCCGGCGCTCGCGCGCCTGGCCGAGTTCGGCGATGCCAAGGCCTTCGATCTGCCACGCCCGCTGCTGCACAGCGGCAATCTCGACTTCTCGTTCGCGGGCCTGAAGACGGCGGTGCGCACGCAGGTCATGAAGCTGGGCAGCAACGTGTGCGAGCAGGACCGGGCCAACGTCGCCGCGGCGACCCAGCAGGCCATCGTCGACGTGCTGGTGCGCAAGTCGCTGCAGGCGCTGCGCGAATCTGGCTGTCGGCGCATCGTCGTCGCCGGCGGCGTCGGCGCGAACGCGCGTTTGCGCGAGCAGATGAACGCCGAATGCGCGAAGCGCCAGATCCGGGTGCATTACCCGGAGCTGGCGCTGTGCACCGACAACGGCGCGATGATCGCGCTCGCCGCCGCGATGCGGCTGCAGCGTGGCACGGCGAGCGTCTCGAGCGACTACGCGTTCAACGTGCTGCCGCGCTGGCCGCTCATCGCCGCTTGATCGATCAGCTGATGCTGATCTGCAAGGCGCCGGTCGGCACCTTCTTGGCCAGCGTCAGGGTCAGCACGCCGTTCTCGAACTTGGCGCTCGAACTGGTCTGGTCAACCTCGGCCGGCAGGCTCACGGTGCGCGCGTAGCGGGCGGCGCCACGTTCGCGGTAGAGCGCACGTGGGCTGGCGGGCTGGGGCTGGTCGGCCGGCGTGTCGCTGGTCGGCACTGCCGCATCGACCGTTTCGATGCTGACACGGCGGCCTTCGACGGAGACCTTCAGCTGTTCACGCGTGGCGCCTGGGACGTCGAACGCGACCGTGTAGCCCGCGTCGGTTTCGCTGACGTCGAGTGCCGGCGTGCGCGATGCCGCGGGCGCGGCTGTTGCGCGCTCGAACGACTCGTCGAAGAGACGGTCGATGAAGCGGCTGAACTGGGGGGCAGACGTGCGCTGCACGGGGCGGGCAAGGGGAAGAACAAACATGGCGAGCTCCTGGGATACAGTCCGAGTCGCTGCACCGTGCAGCAACCATGCCGCTGAATTTGGAGCGGCATTTTTGTTTTCAAGGGACTTGAAATTGCTCAAACAATGCTTGGTTTTGTGCGGGTTCGTGGCCGCGTCCATCATGGCGAATGCGGCGCCGGATCCGGTTCGCATCGCGATGATCGAGGGCCTGTCCGGGAACTTCGCAAACGCCGGTGAAGCTGTGCACCGCAACCTGCTGCTGGCGGTGGAGCGCGTCAACGCGCGCGGCGGCGTCCACCTGCCCGACGGGGCGCACCCGCTCGAGTTGCTGCGCTTCGACAGCAAGGGCAACAACGAGGAGACGCTGGCGATGCTGAAGGCGGCGCTCGACAAGAACGTCGGGGTCGTGATGCAGGGCAACAGCTCCGCCGCTGCGGCCGTCTTGATGGATGCGTTGAACAAGCACAACGAGCGCGAGCCGCAGCACCGCGCGCTGTTCCTGAACTACTCGGCCGTCGACCCGGCGCTGACGAACGAGAAGTGCAGCTTCTGGCACTTCCGCTTCGACGCGCATGCCGACATGCGGCTGGCCGCGCTGACCGACGTGCTGCGCGACGACACGAGCGTCAAGAAGGTCTACCTGATCGGCCAGGACTACAGCTTCGGCCAGCAGGTGCTGCGCCAGGCGCGTGCGAGCATCACCGCCAAGCGGCCCGACATCGAGATCGTCGGCGACGAGCTGCACCCGCTCGGTCGGGTGAAGGACTTCCTGCCCTACGCCGCGAAGATCAAGGCCAGCGGCGCGCAGGCGGTGCTGACCGGCAATTGGGGCAACGACCTCACGCTGCTGATCAAGGCGGCACGCGAGGTTGGCGTCGACGCGCGCTTCTACACCTTCTACGGCAACGCGCTGGGCGCGCCGGCCGCGATCGGCGACGCCGGTGTGGGCCGTGTGCTGGCGGTCGCGGAATGGCACCCCAACGTCGGCTCCCAGGCGTCGGACCGCTTCTACGCGAGCTTTCGCGAGCGCTTCCCCAAGCCGCAGGACGACTACGTGCACGCGCGCATGCAGGTGATGGTCGAGATGCTGGTCGCGGCGATGGAACGCGCGCGCAGCACCGAGGCCGCGCCGGTCGCGCGTGCGCTCGAAGGCATGAGCGTGGCACCGACCACGCTCGGCGGCTTTCACCAGGGCTGGATGCGCGCCGCCGACCACCAGTTCATCCAGCCGCTCTACGTGAGCGTGATGGAGCGCGCCGGCACGCCGGGCGTGCTGCACGACAACGAGGGCTCGGGCTTCGGCTTCAAGACCGTGCGCTACTTCGAGCCGCGCCTGACCGAGCAGCCGTCCCGCTGCAAAATGGAACGCCCAGCCAAGGAGCCTTTGTGAGACAGGTCATTGCCGAACTGCCCGGCTCGAAGATCCGCGAAGTCGCCAACGTCGCGCTCGGCCGCGACGACGTGCTGGCGTTCTGGTTCGGCGAGAGCGACGAGCCGACGCCGGCGTTCATCCGCGATGCCGCGGTGCGGTCGCTGAACGCCGACGAGACCTTTTACGCGCACAACCTCGGCCTGCCGGCGCTGCGCGAGGCCCTGGCCGGCTACGTGAGCGGCCTGCACCGGCCGGTCGGTGCCGAGCGCATCGCCGTGACCTCGTCGGGCGTGAACGCGCTGATGCTGGCGGTCCAGGCCCTGGTCGGCCCGGGCGACGAGGTCGTCGCCGTGGTGCCGCTGTGGCCCAACCTGACGGCCCAGCCCGCGATCCTCGGTGCGACCGTCAAGCGCGTGTCGCTGACGGCGAAGCAGGGCGCCTGGCAGCTCGACATGAACGCGCTGCTCGCGGCCGTGACGCTGGCGACCACCGTGCTGCTGCTGAACGCGCCGAACAATCCGACCGGGTGGACGCTGACGCGTGCCGAGCAGGAAGCCATCCTCGCGCACTGCCGCCGCACCGGCACCTGGGTCGTCGCCGACGAGGTCTACGAGCGCGTGTTCTTCGACGGCGACTGTGCACCGAGCTTCCTCGACGTGGCCGAGCCCGATGACCGCCTGATCGTCGCGCACAGCTTCTCGAAGAGTTTTCTGATGACGGGTTGGCGCCTGGGCTGGCTGGTGCTGCCGCCGGCACTGGTGCCGGCGATGGCCAGCCTGATCGAGTTCAACACCTCGTGCGCACCGGTCTTCGTGCAGCGCGCCGGGCTGGCCGCGCTGGCCGGCGCGGCCGACTTCGTGCCCGACCTGGTGCGGCGGCTCAAGCTCTGCCGCGACACGCTGCTGCCGCAGCTCGCCGCGCTGCCAGGCATTTCGGTCGCGACGCCGCAGGGCGGCATGTACGCGTTCTTCCGCCTCGAGGGCCACGACGACTCGCTGGCGCTGGCCAAGCGCCTGGTCACCGAGGCCGGGTTGGGGCTGGCGCCGGGAGCGGCCTTCGGCGCGGAAGGCGAGGGCTGGCTGCGCTGGTGCTTCGCCTCGCACGACCCGGCGCGGCTGAGCTTGGGGGTCGAGCGGCTGAAACGCTTCCTCGGGCTATAATCTGTAGGTTTCGCCCAAAAGAGCAATCTTCAGGGTCGGACAAAGGCACGCCACCGGTCGGTTTCACTGGTGAGCGCAAGTAGAGCCCGCGGCAGCCAAGCCAGAGGCGTCATCGAAACCGTGACATTCCTCGAATGCGCCTTTTGGGTCCCCAACCCGCGGCGGCAGGGTGGCTCGGTTTCATTCCACTGGAAACGAGAAGAGAAATGTCCAACGCCACCATCAACAAGGCCGAGATCGTCGCGGCCAATGCCCGCACCCCCCACGACACTGGCTCGCCGGAAGTCCAGGTCGCGATCCTGACGGCCCGCATCAACGACCTGACGCCGCACTTCAAGGCCCACATGAAGGACCACCACGGTCGCCGTGGCCTGCTGAAGATGGTCAACCAGCGCAAGAGCCTGCTGGCCTACCTGAAGGGCCGTGACGCCGAGCGCTACACGGCCCTGATCCAGAAGCTGGGTCTGCGCAAGTAAACAGTCGACGAGCAAGAGAGCCTGTCTGGAATTCGCCAGCACAGGCTCTTCGCTTTTGACTTCACGTTTTTGGAACCGCGCGGCGCTGCTGTGTCATTCCACCGATGTTCCCGCCAGCGGAGCACCCTTGGAATGGCATCCCGCCCCGACGTGTTCCGGGTCTGACAAGCGCCACCTTGAAGGCGCCTCACAACAACCGGAGAGACACGCATGAGCATGTTCAACAAAGTCACCAAGACCTTCCAATGGGGCCAGCACACCGTCATCCTCGAAACCGGTGAGATCTCGCGCCAGGCCGGTGGCGCCGTCATCGTCAACATCGAAGACACCGTGGTGCTCGCGACCGTGGTCGCCGCCAAGAACGCCAAGCCGGGCCAGGACTTCTTCCCGCTGACCGTCGACTACATCGAGAAGACCTACGCCGCCGGCAAGATTCCGGGCAGCTTCTTCAAGCGCGAAGGTCGCCCGAGCGAGCTCGAGACGCTGACCTCGCGCCTGATCGATCGTCCGCTGCGTCCGCTGTTCCCCGAAGGCTTCTACAACGAAGTCCAGGTTGTCGTGCACGTGCTGTCGCTGAACCCGGAAGTCTCGGCCGACATCGCCGCGCTGATCGGCTCGTCGGCTGCGCTGGCGATCTCGGGCATCCCGTTCAACGGCCCGATCGGTGCCGCGCGCGTCGGCTACGTCAACGGCGAGTACGTGCTGAACCCGGGCAAAACCCAGCTGCTGTCGTCGCAGATGGACCTGGTCGTCGCCGGCACCGAAGCGGCCGTGCTGATGGTCGAATCCGAAGCCCAGCAACTGAGCGAAGAGATCATGCTCGGCGGCGTGGTGTTCGGTCACGAGCAGGGCAAGATCGCGATCAACGCGATCCACGAGCTGGTGCGTGACGCCGGCAAGCCGGCCTGGGAATGGTCGGCTGCGCCCAAGGACGAGCCCTTCATCGCCAAGGTCGTCGCATTGGCCGAAGGCCCGCTGCGCGAGGCTTATCAGATCCGCTCGAAGCAGGCCCGCACCCAGGCCACCCGCGCCGTGACCGCCGCGACCGTGGCTTCGCTGCAGGGCGACGGTGTGGCCTTCGACAAGGTTGCGCTCGACAACGTGCTGTTCGACATCGAAGCGAAAATCGTGCGCAACCAGATCCTGGCCGGCGAGCCGCGCATCGACGGCCGCGACACGCGCACCGTGCGCGCGATCGAGATCCGCAACGGCGTGCTGCCGCGCGTCCACGGCTCGGCGCTGTTCACCCGCGGCGAGACGCAGGCGCTGGTCGCCGCGACGCTGGGCACCGACCGCGACGCGCAGAAGATCGATGCGCTCGCCGGCGAGTTCGTCGAGCACTTCATGCTGCACTACAACATGCCCCCGTTCGCGACCGGCGAAACCGGCCGCGTCGGCACGCCCAAGCGCCGCGAAATCGGCCACGGCCGCCTGGCCAAGCGCGCGCTCGTCGCGGTGCTGCCGAGCAAGGTCGACTTCCCGTACTCGATGCGCGTCGTCTCCGAGATCACCGAGTCGAACGGTTCGTCGTCGATGGCCTCGGTGTGCGGCGGCTGCCTCGCGCTGATGGACGCCGGCGTGCCGCTGAAGGCGCACGTCGCCGGCATCGCGATGGGCCTGATCAAGGACGGCAACCGCTTCGCGGTGCTGACCGACATCCTGGGTGACGAAGATCACTTGGGCGACATGGACTTCAAGGTCGCCGGCACGACCGGTGGCATCACCGCGCTGCAGATGGACATCAAGATCCAGGGCATCACGAAGGAGATCATGCAGGTCGCCCTGGCGCAAGCCAAGGAAGCGCGTCTGCACATCCTCGGCAAGATGGTCGAGGCGATGGGCACGGCGAACACCGAGGTGTCGCAGTTCGCACCGCGTCTGTACACGATGAAGATCAACCCCGAGAAGATCCGCGACGTGATCGGCAAGGGCGGCGCGACCATCCGTGCGCTGACCGAAGAGACCGGCTGCACGATCGACATCGGCGAAGACGGCACCATCACGATCGCGTCGGCTGATGCCGACAAGGCCGAGCACGCCAAGAAGCGCATCGCCGAGATCACCGCCGAAGTGGAGATCGGCAAGGTCTACGAAGGCCCGATCACCAAGATCCTGGACTTCGGTGCGCTCGTGAACCTGCTGCCCGGCAAGGACGGTCTGCTGCACATCAGCCAGATCGCGCACCAGCGCGTCGAGAAGGTCACCGACTTCCTGAAGGAAGGCCAGATCGTCAAGGTCAAGGTGCTCGAGACCGACGAGAAGGGCCGCGTCAAGCTGTCGATGAAGGCGCTGATCGATCGCGACGCGCAACCTGCGCATCAAGAGTGAGATCGGCTTCGATGAGCGCCTGGCGCGCTCGTCGGGCCAGCTTCCGGAGCGCATGACATGAAAGCCATCGAGATCACCACCTACGGCAAGCCGGAGGTGCTGCGTGTTGCCGAGCGTCCCGACCCGGTCGCGGGTGCGGGCGAGGTGCTGATCCGCGTCGCCGCGGCCGGTGTGAACCGGCCCGACGTGCTGCAGCGCAAAGGCCACTACCCCGTGCCGCCGGGTGCGTCC
>Ga0307510_10007367_pt1 | contig 13112 bp, 9 predicted proteins | sample 12_EM_MG_FD_207224 | JGI IMG/M metagenome (GOLD analysis project Ga0307510, IMG submission 207224) | Populus trichocarpa ectomycorrhiza microbial communities from riparian zone in the Pacific Northwest, United States - 12_EM | ecosystem: Host-associated > Plants > Roots > Unclassified | place... | reverse complement strand
TCTCTCTCTAAAATATTATTGTCTTTTCTCTTAAAATATATTTACTTAAACATTGGAGAGTTCTTAAATTTAGAAAAAGGGACCTTTTGCAGGTACCAAATATTAACTACCTTGGCTTATTGAATACTAGGTATTAGCCATTAATCACCATGGTTAGGGAGAATGGATTAGATTGCTAGAACCAAGAGATTAAAGGATTATCCAAGTTATAAGCCTTACTCCTAAGCTAGTAGGATCTTTTAGGACATTATCAATTAGCACCGTCTGTGGGAAAAATAAAAAAGCCATTAACTATTTTTCTAGAATTGGTTTTTGACAACCCTAATCACTATTAATGAGGGACATTCACAACACACCTGAAATGGAACATCTGACAGGCATCCTTATAACTATTGGCATGATTACTTTATTAGAACATCAATAACTCTTCAATCATGATCGATTTCTCATTAGAATAATGATAGTTGTTTAAGGGGACAATCAGGCCCAATGAGCCTGATATGAAAACCTTGAACCAACCTATATCATACGTTTCAACATCCTTTATCTATATTAGCCAAGAAAAACTCAAAAAGCTATAACATCACTCAACTAAGAGGATGATGTACATTCTTATAATCATGAGGAAATAATACTTTAATGACCAATAATGTTCCAAATTAGATTAAAACGCATGGTCTACTATGTATATGGGATGCACGCTGTTTATAGGAATTAAAGGGCTTTGTAGCATGATTGTTGGTCCAAGTCAACAAGATTTCCCCTATTTGCTGGAGGATTTAGTGGGATAAGCAAATTTAGGCTACATATCTTCATCGACTTCATAAATGTTGTTGGAACTTTAAAAGTTTAAAAGTTTCCAACAAGGCCAAATGAAGTGTTGGTTCAAACTGTACAAAATAAGAAGTATTTTTGGCAACCACCTAAAAAACATCTACTGGAGAAAATCTATTTTCTCCTCACTTAGAACTGAGACCATGATCTCAATAGAAATATCATCGAATTGATTATACTTCAAAGGGCAATAAAAATATACCATAGTCAATGGCTAAGAATGTAAGTTTCTTACATATAAATTAAATTATTCAAAGTAACGATGTTTTTTTTCTCTCTAGATGATATCCAAGGCAACAACCCCACAACCTTCCAAAGATGGGATGGATTCAGTCTTTCTAGTGTAATTGCACATCTTACCTTCGAAGGGATCAAAGGCTTCCTAGTGTGATTGCATAATTTACTTTGAAAGAGATTGGCATGATCTCCCTAATACAATTACACATTTCTTCAAGAATGAGATTGATATGACATATGTCCAAGGCAATAACCCCACAACCTTCCAAGGATAGGATGGACTCAATTTATTTAGTGCAATTACACAACTTACCTTGAAAGAGATTAAAGTCTCCTCTATACGGTTATACGATTTATCTTGGAAGAGATTTACATGGTCTTCTTAATGCGACTGCATATTTCTCCAATGATGGGATTGACACGACATCTCCCTAGTACAACAGCCCCATAACCTTCCAATAACGAGATAAAATTCGTATCCTTAGTGCAATTGCACAACTTACCATCTAAGGGATTGAAGTCTCTCAAGAGCGATTACATAATTTACCTCAGAAAGGATAAATATGGTTTCCCTAGTGCAATGCAATATTTCTTTAAGGATAGGATTGGCACGACATCTCCCTTAGGCAATAGCCTCACAACCTTCCAATGATAGGATGAACTCGATCTTCCTAGTATGATTACATAACTTACCTTAGAAAGGATCAAAGCCTCCTTAATGTGATTGCATAATCTATCTTGGAAGGGATGAGCGTGATCTACCTAGTGCGATTGCATATTTTTCCAAGGATGAGATAGATTGCCTCAGTAATAATGCTTCGCCTTTTTAAGGACTATAACCCTAAACTCCCCAATGGATCAAACTTGAAACCTCTCAATTTAACAAAATCAATCTCCACCCACATTCTGGAGGCTTTTTAACAATTTACTACAGATTCATCCAGGCTCACAAGAATATATCTAAAACCAAGATTTCCTCTCGGTTCCAAACAAGGGATAAATCCTTCCTAAATCTTGTTGAGGTTAAACAAAGTTCATAGTTCAAATTTGATAAATATTTTTCTAATTATGGGCATTGCACCTATATAAATTTTCAAACTTTTCCTAAGGGCCTTCAATCCTATTTGGAATTTTTACTATAAACATTAGTTCCATGCACACAAGTTAACATTGAAATGAAAATAATCAAATTTTATAAAATAAAAAATATATGTTACACGGATAAACTGGGGTTGTTGTGTACACAAGTAAAGGGATAAGAGAAAAAAAGGCTTAGATATGTAGCCCAAACTCCTCAGCTAGATATTCCTCATGTTGGGTAGCAACAATCTTGACAGGGAACACATCCATAAAACAGGCACTGAGACTTGATGAAAGGAAACAATAAAGTCCATTTATATTCCATTAACTCATTGAATAAACACAGGTTGGACATGGCAAGAAAGATCTTGTCCCCAATAATCTCGGTCAAAGCTGCAAACCACTCAAAAAATTCCTAGAACTCTTCAGAAGAATTCCCCAAAGCCTCAAGTTGAGCTCGAGAACTTCAAGCTTCTTTCCTAGTAGCAAAAAGCTCAGCCCTCATACTATCTTAGGTGGTATTCATCTTAAGGATCTTCCATTTCAGAGTATCCATATGGTTATAAGCGGCTTGAAGCAATTTATTATTAGAGCCCAACTAAAGAACAAAGCCTTGTATTTTTTTCCCTTCAACAATGAATAAACCATATTGAGGCTCCTTAGTTCGGCCTCCACAACAACCTTTTCCTCATTTAGCTGCTGGAAGGCAGTCTGGTTTGTCTTATGTGGCAATGGCTTCCCTTACGTGGATCCTTTCAACCATTTAACGCCTCTTGAAATGAGCGCATATCATGAAACTCTATTAAGAATAAGTGTTAAGAACAATAGTCATAGGAACAAATTGAAAGGTGAAAAGAGAAAGTTCCTTACATTAAAGGTTATTTGATTCGTTAAAACTAAATAATGGTAGTAGCTCTCATCAAACATCATTAAGATGTCTGATGGAATGGTGAGAATCCTCTCCAATAGTCTCACCACCTCAAGGCCAGCCTTTCGAAGGCCTGACCTTTTACCAACAATAGTCTCCATAAGTTGCCTCACCTCCTCAGTCAAGGTAGGGATATTGAAGGGAGCCCGACTAAGAGCAAGGTTGGCGAAAACATCCTCAAACTCAGCTTCCTCAATAATAGCCCAAGTAGAGGGCCTGACTGCTACAACCTTTATAAACAAAGCTGGAAGTTGAGATAGAAAGAATGCCACCATAAAAGCCAATACAGTCAAGGCTGAAACATTGATCTTCATAAAGGTGAAGACTCTCTTCCTCTCAAAGCAAAGAATAATATCTGTAATCACTTTAAAAGAAGTTAGATTTGTTTAACTTCTAGACAGGGGAGTATGGCTACCCTTAACTTTTGTTTTCACATGAGTTTTAGCTTCTACCATTGCTTCCTCAAGGAAAAAAAGCTCATTAATGATAATAGTGTGACCCTTCACCTCTTCTTTAGTCTTACCTCTACTCAAGGTACTAGATAAAGATCCTCTTAGTGAATTCTTCTCTGCAGACTTTGCTGAAGTCTCTTATTCTCCTTTAGCTATCAATCCTTCATAAAAATAAAGTAAGCAGTGATCATAGATGTAATAAAAACCAAAAGGGTAAGGAAGCTGCATTCTTTGTAACAGGGCCCTTTTAGTGCCCTCTAGCCATTCTATTGACTTCCTACTTGGTTAAGGTCGACTCCAATACAACATATATGTTCTCCTAATCAGAGCTCAGATGACGTCTATTATTGACATTAAGGGGAGGTACCCTCCAAAAGTAGGAGCAACTAGAAATTTGTTGCATCCTATTTTTAGGTTGACTGGCCTATTACATCTTACTATCAGCCACCTTCCCCTTCATTTTTTGACATAGGCAGGTTTTCCTTACATGGTTCCCTCCATAGCTCTAGTGGGTCTGTTGGCGAAGGTAAAGAACCAAGGCATGTCATTATCATCATCGGTACCAGTAACCAAATGGTAACAAGTCTTAAAGATACTAACTATAAGCTCAATTCCAATGAGCCTAAAAAACTTTTCAAAGATGGATAAGATTATCCACCTATTAGAATGCCGCTGGCCTAAACCCAACTAATAATATCTAAAAACGTCTCTCATAAATCCTTGAAGAGAAAAGGTTTACCCCATTGCATACATGTAAAAAGTGTTGTAATTTTAAAATAACTCTGAGTAGAGCCCAAGGTCGCTTGGATGATATGCTCAGCCTCTGTATATATTTGATTTGTGTACTCTCCTACCCTCCAAGCATTAACGAATTCAATGTCCTTCACACTTAAAGTGCTTAAGGTATCATCTTTAGGGACCTGAGGCAACCTTCCTCTCCCTTGAGGTTCACTGACAATAATAGGAGAACTACTCCCCCCTACCTAAGGTGGAAGCTGGGACTCCACCCTTTTTAGTTCCTAGGCCCAGTATGATAGACCTATTTAACCTACTTCTCCTCTTCATCTTAGGTTGAAACCTGAACTCTTTTTTAAAGGCAATTACATCCCTTTTTTTAGAGATAGATCTGACAATTTTAAGGTTTATATTTCTGTTTAAAGTAGAAAAGGAAAAAGAAGCTTATGGTGAAAAATACCTAGAATGAAATTTTCTTTTTAGATTAGAATTACAAAACTAGTTCGGGGTTTTCAACATGGTAGTTTTTAGAAATTATAAAAACTTAAAGTAAAAGAAAAGATAGAAGTAAGAATGGAATGAGTTAGAAGGAAAATATATTTTCACTATCACAGTGGATAAATGACTTTTCAAGTCATCTCATTGATTGATGAATGACAACAAAACCTCTTACATTTTTAATATGAGAAAAAGTTCCTTTTTTTTTTTTTTTAATCTACTTGGCATACAAGATATTATAACAATGCAAACATATTCTTTCCAAACGTGGTTGCTTTAACTCCTTTCCTCGTATTCCATACCGAAAGCATCGTCTGAAGCGTTGCTTGGGCATTGAAGGTTTTTTGAGTCCATGCCGACAAGACAGAAAGATACCTTCTCTTGGACATCTTCATTTAGATATGCAACTATCTCCAATTCTTCTTCTTCTGATTCATAACCTATTTTCCCTTCGATATAAGAAAACAACTAGTAACCTAGAGAGAGTGAGTATATGAAATGGAACCACCTTTATTGTAAACAGGATGAAGGCCTGTCTAAACGAGACAAGAATACCTGCAAGTAGCAAGACAAAAATAACCATCACAAGAAAATATCTAGCTAGAGAGAACCTGAAGTTAAATCCTAGTGCTTCTAGGATAGACTTTGGATGGAATCTTTTCAGGTCACTTTTTATTGACAAAATTGTTATTGAAGAAGATGAATGAAACAGGAGAAACAACTGGGATTCAAGGGAGAATAGTGAATGATTTCATCGAGCAAGTCCGGATCACTAGTCATCATGGTCACCTTCATTTCGTTTTGAAGTCTTAAGATTTGGAACTTTATTTCAAAGCGTTTCTCGAAAGAATTTATCGTCTAAAAAACTAAAATCAATTGAACATGCCATTAAAATAAAGAGAAAAAAAAGCTTTTGGGTAACATAATTAAGAGCTTTAATTAATGTAGTCACGATAACCTACAAAAACTTTAGGGCATTAAGCCATACAAATATTAGTGCATGGAGCAAGCTAACAAAGTTTAGTACTGTGATTTATTATGAGCTAAATATAATTCTATAATTAACTAGGCAGCAGGAGCATAATCGTAGTCTCCATCATCGTCATCGTCACCCTCCATGGGCGCTGCAGGAGCATAGTCATAATCACTATCATCATCATCTCCGTCACCTTCCATGCATGCTGCTGGTGAATAATCATATCCATACTCACCACCATCGTCTCCATCTGCATGACGGTGAATGGTACAAAAGGCAATAATGGTCTTCGACAAGGGACTCATTTTTCAATGTACTGAATTTGGAGAGAAGAAAGGGATTCGGATTACGAAGAAAGAAATGTTGGTTTTGCTGTGCTTTAGATGTGGAAGAGAGGTGGTGCTTATATAGAGGAGGAACTAGTGAAGAGAAAGTGGTGGACTCATTTGGACACAAGTCAACCACGTGAGGATTGTGGACGAAAGGATAAAGGGTTGTGCTGTGTGCATGGCCTCATGCCTATGACAGGCGGTATTGCCCAATTGTGGGGCTTTTTGAGGCCTTTGTGTTAAGAGTAAAGGCAATGCTTTTTACTAAATTGCTAAAAAATGTAAAAAGAATGAAGAAAAACTTTCGAAGAACAGCTTCAGATTAGATACATAAATCGAAGCATTCGGTTTAACAAATTATTGCAAAACCTCATATGTTAAACATTATCATATAGTCACCAGATGTTTTGAATATCTAATCTAAATATCGGTTATATATGAACTTATACTCAAAATATTAAAACTAGTTCATGAAATTTTGTTATGATCGTACGCCCAGAAAAGGCACTTGAAGGCCAATTATTTTGAATTTCTCCAAAAACATTTTGGAAAACTGACTGCCATGTGGCTCTGCCACCTAGACATCCAAGTGACAGTTCAGCAGCGCCATGTCATTGGAGCTTGTATTTGTAGAAGGGGATTGCTTTTGGTCATGTGAGAGTAATAGAAGAAGCATCTTTGAGTGCGTGGTTTTGTCAAGAAAAAAAAGGTGAGATTTTTTGGCAGGAAGGTGGTGGGCTGCTGTTGCAATATGTCGCTAAATTGATAGTCAAGGCAGTGGTCCAGTGTATGCCTTTAGCTGGCTTGGAAATATTTGTGGTCCAATAATATCTTTTGGAATTGTGGGTTTTAATAAGCACTAAAGAAATACTTATTAATGGCATCATTAATCAAAGATATGTAATATATGGCCGGCTGATCAGCTGATCCTTAAGACGTATAATCTCGTTTTTTTACCCCTTCTGATCACAATTTATTTTTTCTAATCTGGGTATCCTCACATCATTTTTAAAAGGTGAAAATAATCTCATTTGGTATTCTAATCATAAGCTAGGTTTATTATTTCATTTTAAAATATTTTTTCTCAAAATTTTAACTAATTGCGTGAACAAATCTAGTTGCTATATATCTTCTCACATTAGTTACCATATTAAAAATCAGATAATAATCTCTAAATCATTACCAGGAATTAATTGCAGGTTTCGAACGCATTGACGCTTTAGGGCATTGCTCGTGCATGCTGTATCCATATATATATATATATATAAACACTATTTTCATATGTAATATTGATTGACAACTCACAACAAATTAAATTTAGAGTGAAGGTTATTGGTGATGTTGCTATCAATATCAGTTTCGGAAGCATTTGCGATCTTTATGCTGTTTGTAATATTTAAGATAGGAAATTTTATTAATTTTAAATGTTTATGCAACTCCAAAGACTTGCCTTAATCAATAATAATCCCATTCTCATTGGCTAATAGTCCATCCTTTACAACTCAAATCTCTGATTGAATCATCCATACGAAAATGGTTGAGCTACTTATTTCTTGGGCCAAATTGTAAGAACCCCATTGCATTTAAGTGGAAAAAAAAAACAAATACTTTTCTAAGTTGGTAGAAAAATTGAGAGTATTTTTATGAGTGTTCATTGGAACAATCTCATGTTTTTTTCTTCCTTTCACCCAAAAAATTTAACAAGGGTTTTTAAAGGCATTGAAGTCTTTTGATGTGGTCTATTTGTCATTATCAAATACAGTCGGGACAAATAAATATTCTCTCTTTTTAATTGCACAATGAAATAACTCAAATATTTTTAGAAAAAAAATTTAAATTTGGCATCAAGGGGTATTTTTGTACACAATGATTTTTTTAACTATTATAATTTAAGCTAAGATGCACTTTGGTATTTGCACAAATACAAAAGGTAATAAATAATTAAAATGCACCATGAAATTACAAAAATACCCTTAAAAATAAGCAAGAGATCAAGGGGTTTTTGTTGGCTTTTCACATTGGTTTTTTTATAACTACAAATTCAACTCAATGGAAATTCTGTATTTTGTTATTTAAAAAAAAATGGATGCACATGTATAGCACTCGTTGGTGGATGGGAGGCGCTTGTGCCTTTCAAACGGTGTGTGCGATGCCTTCTAGAATCCAAAAGTGTCTTTTCATCGTGTCGTTGGAAGTGTTGTCATATTTTTTTCCTAATGGAGCCACAAGTGTCTCCATTGGTGGTCTGATTTTGCACCGGTGAGCCTTTTTTTTCCCCTTCTTCTCTTTCCCCTCACTTAAAAAATTACAATTTGGTTCAACTTCAGTCCTTGCTCTTTTAAGTTTTATTTTTTGGTCTCGACCCTTTTGTAGAAATTTTATCGGTTTTCGATTTCATCATTCAATTTCAATTTACCAAAAATTATATTCTTCTATGTGGTACTCATTCTTTGGATTTCTAATTTTTTTCTTGGCTCTTTTTTAAAAGTTTTAGTGGTTTTTAATTTAATCTTTCAATTCAAATTAATGGTATTATGTTTTCCAATTTGATCCTTATTGTTTTTATTTCTAATTTCTTTATTGGCCCTTTTGTAAAACTTATTACTCTTTTCTATTTCACTCTTTAATTAAACATTGTTTTTATTTTTATGTTAATTTTGATCTGTATTCTTTTTTAAAAAAAATTATCCTTTGACGAAATTGATGTTTTTCTCAATTTCACCCATCAATTAAAAATTAGATTTATTTTATATTTTAATTTTGATCCCTATTCTTTTCATTTGTATTTTTAAATCCTTTTGTATAATTAAGATATTTTTTTTCAATTTTATCCTTCAACATTTAATTAACTGGTAATTGAACTTCATGGTTTTTCCAGATTAAGTGTTTTGGGTCTAATGACTCAGGTTATAAGTTTAAAATGTTAATATAATTTTTTTTTATAATTCTCTTTATTTTTTTTATTAAAATCAATATTTGAATCTTATAATTTGGATAGCGGGATTGCGTGGATGTCCTAGTTGCATTGATTGGGATACATGTTTTTCATAATCAGGTTTCTTATGTCATTTTTGTACCTTATTTCTAAACATCATTTTTATACAAAAAAAAAAATATAGCCCTGCCCCACGGTGAAGTGCACACACTAAGGCTAGTATGTATTATATAACTAAAAGATTTGAAATACCAATACTACTACTGTAATTAATTAATTGTTTTTTTAAAAAAGCTAAAACACAAGGCAAATTCATTATTCATAGACAGAGATCACTATTCACCATGAGTTCTTTATAATTAAAACACCTTCAACGTATTCATATTCTATATAAATATCAATTAATTTTAGTATGTTAAAATGTTTAAAACCAAACTATAAAAACTTCTTAACTCTCAAAATAAATTCCAGTTTTTAACTACTAAATTTTACTACTTAGAAATAATTTTTAAAAAGTTGTAAAAACTCTCAAAAAAAATATTAAAAACATACTAAAACTCTTTGGCAGAGACAACAAACTTTGAGGCTATAAAATATTCGGGTGAATTGCACTTTTTGGTATGTTACTAATTAGAAATGATTTTTTATAAAGTTGTAAAAACCCTAAAAAATAATAATTAGAAACACACTCAAACTCTTTTTTAATATATTAAGCATAAACAAGAAACTTTGAGGCTATAGAAGATGTGGATGTGGGTGAATTGCACTCTTTGGTACGTTATTTGCTAGATACACATCCAGTACTGTTATAGAGAATGCAGCGGAAACATAAATATTATATATGCTTGGGAGAAGGAAGTTAGTATTTGGTACTTACACAATGCAGGAGAAGGAGGTTTGAATCTTGACTGGCCAACAGGCTATGATATATGCTTGCAAGTAGCAAGAAGTCTAGCTTATCTGCATGAGGAGTCAAGGATTCGAATTGTTCATAGAGATATGAAGGCCAGTAATATTCTGCTTGATTCTGATCTCATTCCAAAAACTTCAGATTTTGGTTTAGCCAAACTTTACAATGATAAGAAGACCCGTAAAAGCAGCACCCGTGTTGCAGGAACAATGTGAGATCTTGAACTGCAAAACCCTTAAATTTCTTTAAATTTAAGCAATCATCCTTCTACCCAAATCATGTCTAGAAGCATTGACTGTGCAACCATATGTACTAGTGTTATTGACCCTGTCAGTACTAATTTAGTGGATCTCTTGCTCCGGAGCATGCGATGCATGGACACCTGACAGAAAAGCTGATGTATTTGAATTTGGTGTTGTGGCTCTGGAAATCATAAGCAGAAGGCCAAGTTCGGACTCGAGCTTGGAAATGGAAAGGATATACCTTCTTGAATGGGTATGTTATATGACACTTGTAACCCACTTACTGCAAAAGTTTTGCCACATTTCACTCTGGCCAGTTTATATCAAATCAATTGCTTTTCATCAATATAAGTGGTTACTTTCTTTTCAGGCCTGGCACCTACATGAAAACAACCGTGAAGTTGAGCTAGTAGACTCCAGATTATCTGAATCTAATGAGGAAGAAGTAAAACGTTTGATAGCAGTTGCTTTTTATTTACTCAAAGCATTTTATGTACTCAAACTTCACCTATGCTACGGCCATCAATGTCGTGTGTCGTTGCTATGCTATCTGGTGATATCGAAGTGAGTAGTGTAACGTCAAAAACTACTGGATACTTGAATTACTGGAAATTTGATGATACAAGCAGCTTTATGAATGATGGTGCAACGAGAACATCTGATACTAGCCACTACAATTCATCTACAAGCACCAGCATTGAGAACAACACAGAATTTCACACCAAACACCACCGATCCCATGCTCAATAACATTATCGGACAGGGCAGATGACGATTTTCTTGTATCAGTGCCAGTACATTTTTTTTCTTAAGGCTTGTTCTGAAAGTTCACATACCTGTTCTATTAATGGATTTGTGCAATCATGTACATAATTACAAGACACACAACGACCACTGTTTAAAATGAGTTTTCCTTTTTGTATTTTTACTGTTTTTTCTTGATGCATGTAAAGATAGGTTGGAGTCTTAAATCTTGTTACTGGTGAAATGGAATTTCTTGAAACAGCTATAACATTATCATTGATATGTAAAGAGGAGGCGGCGATCCTTATTTTAGCTACACGTATTTTTCAGCCCGTCCAGATCCAGCAAGTTCCTAAAGGAGTGATTTGATTCTGATTTCTTCAGTTTTATGAGATGTGTTTAGGAGATGTGCAAGATACTATTGTCATTAGCATAGTTGATCTCTATGTTTCCTTTTGATGTTGAATGCCATCTAGGCTAAAGAATAATAATTCTGTCTGGAATGGTAAATGGGCAAGGAAGTTGAAATTTTTCTGAATTTTGGTAGGATGTTTTAACTGCATGTACTATGAAACCGGACTCTGTTTCTGCTGCTATTGTGTAGAGGAAAACCATTGTCCCTCATGGAACGTAACATGAAATCCATAAAGAAGCCCTAGCAAATAAGAGGTGGTGTCGACTGAAGTATTTGAAAACTCTTCATGCGGTGGATATCTATACCTTTCTTCACCCATGAAGAGAAGAGAGCTGATTTGCATCTAAGCCTTTGCAGCTATCCATTCTGGTCACTGTTATTGACTTATTCGGTGTGGCTGTGTCTCAAACTAGAGAAAAGGGAAAGGAAAAAAACAGTTTCAATTAGTATTCTTAATTTCATGAATAAAACAGATGGAACCGTTTTTATCTATAATCTACCGACACTCCCAGCTAGGTAAACAGCAGCTGCATTAAGCCTTAAAAATAAGAAGAACAAAAGAAAACAGATGGGCTCTGCAATTCAAACTTCAGTATTTCATTTGCCAAAAGTCATTAAACAAATCACAAATTAGAATCATCAAAGAGCAAGAGATTCGTACTTGTTTCAACATTAATTCTTTCAAATAAAATTTTCCCAAATTACAGAAACAAATTAGTTTCATAGCTCCCCATCCAATTCAATGACAGAAACAAAGAGTCTTCTGCCATGAAAAACCAAATTACATTAAAAAAAAACCCCATTTTGAATCCGATCCGATCAATTACACAAAATAATCCTTGTCAACCCCAGAACAAGACAAGACACACTAAAGAAAAACAAAGTAACAAAATCCCTAGCAGACCATTTCCTTACAACCTTTGTTTCAACTCTCAAACTCTTAGCTCTTCGAAGTGCATCAACTTCTTTCAAGAGATCAAACTCCCCTCCTTTCTTCTTCAACTCCTCAACACACTTAGCCAGCAACTGACCATCTTCTTTCTCTCTCTCTAACAACTTCTCTAAATGGCATTCCACATCAGTTTTATATCTAACAGCCCAAATAATCCCTAAAGAACATAGAAGAGAGCACAATGAAGGGATCCATGATCTCTTGCAAGCTTCTGACCCTTTAGCTCCAAAAGGGTCTTTCGAGGATGCGTTGAAGAGAAGAAGCAAAGAAATGGAGTGGAAAAGGAAGAAGAATATGTAAAGTTGAGTGATTTCTTTACAGACTGAGTCGATTTGTGTTTCTTTGAGAGAGATTCTGTTGAAGATCAGTTCTTCTTCTTTTAACCATTGTTTTAAAAGAAGCTTGTGCGTCGGTGTTTCTGCAATTTGGTGAAGTGGGTGTTGTTGCTTTGGCTCCATTATTGACGACGGGTTTGCGCTTTGATCTGCCATGGATATGTATTTGTAGAGAGAGAGAGAGAGAGAGATTTGAGGTTTTGGAGAGAGAGATACAGTAATGGTGACTTTGATTTTGAAACGGTAGGCCTTTGAAGTATTTCAACGCAACGGTCGAATTGGGAAAGTTTTTGAATAAGTCTGTTATTGACAAGAATGCCCTTGGTCGGTGATTTAAGAATAGGAGCGTGGCAACTGGCAAGGTTTTGCAACGGTTAATTTTAAGATGTGAGTGATAGAGTATTGCGCGAGATGATGGATTCGTTTTACGAGACTTGTAACGGTCTTCTAAAATGTGAGATATTCTTCTTTTATATATATATATATATATATATATATATATATATATTA
>Ga0307510_10007366_pt1 | contig 13113 bp, 16 predicted proteins | sample 12_EM_MG_FD_207224 | JGI IMG/M metagenome (GOLD analysis project Ga0307510, IMG submission 207224) | Populus trichocarpa ectomycorrhiza microbial communities from riparian zone in the Pacific Northwest, United States - 12_EM | ecosystem: Host-associated > Plants > Roots > Unclassified | place... | reverse complement strand
TGATAGGAGGTTAACGGTACCGTTCAGGACGTCGTTTATCTCCCCCGGAGGAGACTGTAGGAGGAACTGCGAGACGGCTTGGATGCGCTCTTCTGCCTCCATCGACGCAATCAAACGAGGGTGGTAAGAGAGATTCCCGGCCCGGCATGTCCCGGCTCTTCTCGATTATTAGATCAGCACGCGGCGTGTAAAGTCCACCACGCTGCGCTGGTGATGGGGGCAGGGCCCAGTAGATCTAACGCAGACAGGAAAAATCATATGTGCTCTCTCTCGCGTTCCACGGAAAGACAATCGTTTTCCTCCTTTACTATTTTCTGGACAGTTCTGTTTGGTCCTTGTACACGTAGGCACATAGAGTACCGCCTACTTATAGTACGATAATTTTCTTACCCCCCGAACCTCAGTCTTTTTCTTCCCATGGTTTGTTAGCGTTTAGTTTCTGTCCACTTTTTCTGTAGCGAACACCGTATCTACCTACTGTAGTAGCATCATCTCTTCTTCGCACGGCCTAGCCGTGCCGCTCTTCCGGGTTTTATTCCCTCACCGTCGCGTCCCAACCAAGGTCCCAACTGTCCGCGTTCCAGGTCTTCCGAGAGATTCCTCCCACTCACAAGTCGAAGACCAACGGATTGGGCCAGGCCAGTGCCGATTTCATTACGAGTAGGTGCAAAATACAAATGCTGACTGTCAAATAAGAGGTCCGCAGCCGTCGTGTGTTGAGCACGTCACGTCAAGATCACATTCTGAGTCATCCTTGGGTCCCTGAACCCACCTTCCATCTTCCAATTCGTCCGTCGGTCGTTAACCGAACTACCAGTCCAGTAAACAGTCAACTCTCATCCATCTCATTACCGACACCGATACTCAAAGCACTCAAGCCCGGAATGTTGATCACAGTTTGGATAGGTCTTGCCGTAGTCACGTTTCTCGTAGCGCGCCGTTTCCTCACCCGTCGTGGTTGGGGTATCACGACCACCTTGGGACGTAAAGCAGCACCCCCGACCCTTCCTACTCCCAAGAAAACACCTTCTCCTCAACCTTCCCCGAAAATATCACCCAATACGCTCTCCGCGCCCGCCCTCTCCCGCGCTAACTCAAGTCTTGATGGCACCCAGCCCGCTTCGTTCCCACAACCACTTTTAGGCCCTCAAGCTTTTAGACCTCGAGTTCCATGGTCTCAAACAGCCTCAAGTCTCAGACCTGATGCGCCATCAAGGCCTATATCGCGTTCGTGTATGTACCGATGACCACCTTGTTGCCAATCTCCATCTCACGTCCGTTCGTATAGCGTCCAGTAGGAGTCCTAGCCCTGTCCCAGTCTCAAGCCTCAGACCACCTGATGCGCCATCAGGGCCTATGTCGCGTTCGCGTATGTACCGATGGCCACCTTGTTGCCAATCTCACCTCCGTTCGCATAGCGTCCAGTAGGAGTCCTAGTCCTGTCCCAGTCTCAGGCCTCAGACCGCCTAATGTGCCATCAAGACCCAGTTCTCGTATGTACCGCTGTCATCTCTTGGCCAAACCTCACCTCTACTCGTGTAGCGTCCCTTGTACAACCAAGTATGACACCACCCTCGGAATCTGCCCCAGTTCCGCAACTTCCGATTCCTCACAACCCATCACACGAAGATGTCATCGAAACCCGCGACGTCCTCCGCCACTTCTTACCTTTGGAACTTGCGGACAATATTCTGCACATTGCAGAGTATTACCCGCGCCTGATATCGATCTTGCCATCCCATCACTTTGAAAATCCCCTCACAGTGACGGATGGTCGCCGACAGGTCGTCGTCTCCCCGCCCATCCAGCGTCCTGATTTCATATCGCGCGTGCTCATCCAGACGGAGAGCCATGATCAAGGCTGGAGCAGCTACGCGCAAGACCGAGGAACGTTCAGGAATTCGTGGACATGGCTCGACTTGGGTGTTGTTCGAAACACATCCGGGGGTATCCCTGCACCAGAGTGGAGGATATACACCAACATACATGCTTCGAATGACTGGCAGGCCACGGAAGTTGTTCTAGACACGAGTAACGAAACTGTGGATGCCCTTTTGCCGGGGGACTCATTAGCCATATGGGCTGGAGCTAGGTGCGTGTTCTAAGATTCTCTGTGATGGGCTTGGATCTCTTACTGGTTAATAAAGGTTTCCCGGGTGGAAGAACCATGTCCGGTCGGCGAAGATTGAAGTGACTTACAAGATCTAGCTGTGGGCCCACTAGGTCACGTCACGATGAGTTCCCTAATGTTTCGGGTCCCAGGATAAAGGTGCGTATGATGTCTACTTAGTATCGCCATGGATGCTCGTCCGTCGCTCGTCACCTACCCTACGCCCCATTTCTCACTTCGTCGTTGTACCCCAACGTTCTCGTCATGACAGATTCCGAACGGTTTCTTCTTTCCATTCCTCACATGCATGAATTATGATTGTGTATGCTACCGTAGGTAGAGACGACATCTTTTGTTTGCTGTGAGCATGTACTTGGACCTCACTGGCACGTGCCCACAACTTCCATGTGTCAACGCACGTTGCGTGGCTCCCTGGTTTCTATATCGGGTTTGATCAAATGCAAGGATACCTGGCTGTGCCTGTCGAACTTGTGCCCAACCGTAGTCGAAATTGAGCAAGACACGGTTGTTCCCACCCAAATGTCCGGAAGCAATCAGACAACCGACGCTTCCACCTCCAACTTTACTGTGATATTCGAGGCCGCATCACATGAGTACAGGACTCTTACTAGAGAAGATCTGGGGACACATCCATTCGCTTCCGCACTCGAGGCCTATAACTCTCCTGATTCGATCTTGGATGTATTTCGAAAGCAAGCGAAGGCCTTTGATAAATTTCGCAAGGGCGATGACAAATTGATGGTGTTGTTGACCCCGATCGTGAATATCCTCTTCGCGTTTTCAGAAACCCTAGGGGAGGGTGTCGGTCTAGTAAGCACCTATTCCTCCTATATATTGAGGTGTCATAACATGCTTTTTGTAGGTATTCTCGCCCGCGAAGACGATTTTCACCGGAATCGGTGTCCTTCTCGGGGTGTGTCTACTGCCACGTTGCCTGGTGTGCGCACGTATAACTTGAATGCTTGACTCAGGCGGTTAAATGTGTTCTGGCAAGCTATGGAGCACTCGTCAATACCTTCGAACGCATTCAATATTTCCTCTTCCGCCTTGATCGTTACACGGCGGTTGCCCTCACACCGGAGATGACTTTATTGCTCGGAAAGATTATGGCACAGGTTCTCTCTGTTCTGGCCCTCTCGACGAAGGAAATGAAGGAAGGGCGAATCAGTGAGACTTTCCGTTTGACGTTCTCTTTGATGGCTGACTATGGGACAGAGAAGCTTATGAAGAGGCTAGTGGGAAAGACAGACGTGGAGCAGGCGCTTGAGCGATTGGACATGCTCACGAAAGAGGAGAATTTAATGGCGGCGGCGAGGAGCTTGGAGGTCACGAACAGAGTCGATGACAAGGTGACGACAATCAAGGACGTTGTCCACGATGTCGATGGCAACGTAAAGACAACTAAGGAGCTCACACAGAGCATTCATGATGATGTCAAAGTGAATAAACACGGTGCGCACCATTCTTTTGATGTCTTCGTACCCATAGTAACCATCCACGTCATACGTCGAAACAGCAATGGATGAACAACAACGTCCGTTACTACTCTCTGATGTTCCGACACCGATTTTCATGGCTGAATCACGCTCACAGGGAAGCAGTTGCGAAATGAGCTTCGGACGTGGCTCTCTCAACCGAACCCTTCCATCAATCATAATACCGCGTGCGACATCCAGCACGAAGGGACTGCAACGTGGTTCATCCGAGGCAACAAATTCGCCCAGTGGAAGAACAACGGCTCGTTGTTGTGGATCTACGGCAATCGTGCGTATGTCCGCGCTTGTCGTCCTTCCGTGACTGTTAACCTGGTACCCTGTTTCTAAGTGGGCTCGGGGAAGAGTGTACTTTGGTATGCAATTACACTGTGGCTCTCGTCATATGAGACTCATAGTTTTGACAAGTTCGGCGATCATAGAGGATGTCAAGCACTTACGAGGAAAGAGATCAAGCCTCGTTGCTTATTATTATTTTGATTTCAAAGATGTCACCAAACGCGATGTCCGGGGCTTGCTGGCTTCCCTCCTCTTCCAACTCGTTGACGACTCTGACAGTTGCTGGGGTACTCTTTATCAACTATTCGAAGCATGTCGTGTTGGCTCGGAGCAACCCAGTGAGGCTGCGCTCGCGCAATGTCTCAAGAGTATGATAGATCTCTCAGGACAAGTCCCGATATATCTTATCATCGATGCATTGGACGAATGTCCAAGTGATACGGGAACCCCGTCCGCTCGCGAAAAGGTTCTCAACTTCGTCTGGGACCTCTTCCGGTCGAGCCATTCCAACCTATTTGTCTGCATCACCAGTCGGCCCGAGCAAGACATAAATGCCACTCTTAACTCTTTGACGACTCCATCTCACCATGTTTCCCTTCATGAGGAAGACGGCCAGAGGCAGGACATCAATAATTATGTGTCCACTTTCGTTCAGACAGATGTCGCCATGCGGAGGTGGAGAGCAGAAGATAAAGAACTTGTGGTCAATACCCTTTCGGAACGGGCAAACGGCATGTGAGATTTCTCGTTCACATTACTTTTCATGATCCTTGTTCATGGTGTAGGACAGGTTTCGGTGGGTGTTCTGCCAGCTAGACACTTACGCCGATGTATGCCATCGAGCATTCGGAAAGTCCTGGACGAGCTGCCGATCACCCTGGATGGCACGTATGAACGGATTTTACAAGGCGTCCCAAAAGAGAAATCTCAGCATGCCACACGGCTCTTTCAGTGCATGGTCGCGGCTCGTCGACCACTTCGTGTTGAAGAGCTAGCAGAGATATTCGCAATCGACTTCGGCCCGACTATCGCTAATCTTATGGAGGGCTGGCGACCAGAAAATTCAGAGGAGGCTGTGCTCTCCACGTGTTCCGCTCTTATCACCATCATCGACGACGAAGGCTCGAAAATTGTACAATTTTCTCACTTTTCTGTCAAGGAGTTCTTGACATCCGATCGCCTCCAAATGTCAGACGTCGGGAACATATGCCAGTACTATATTCCCCTGGAACTGGCACATACAATTTTCGCTCGGGCCTGCCTGACAGTCATTCTGCAACTAGGCGAGAACGAGGACGAAGAGCGTTTTCGGGCACTTCCTCTGGCATCCTACGCCACCCAGAACTGGCTCATGCACACCCTGTTCGAGGGTGTGGAATCACGAATCCAAGATTCGCTGATATATATTTTCGACCCCCAAAAGCCCCACTTCATGCCTTGGGCTTCGATGCAAGATGGCGTGGGCCTTTTTTCCACACATTCCAACGAAGTTCGAAGTGAACCGGACAAGGTGACACGCTTGTACTGTGCAGCGTTATGTGGTTTCAGCAGGCTCGTGAAGCACCTCATCCTCGTACACGCGGAAGATGTGAACACCAAATGTGGTCAGCGCAAGTCTCCGCTGCATGCGGCATCGTGCCTCGGACACGTCGACTCTGCTCGTGTGTTACTTGATCACGGGGCCGACTTGGACACGCGGGATCTTTGGAACTGGACACCGTTACACTTTGCGTCCGAACACGGGCATCTCGAGGTCGCTCGGCTCCTCGTCGATCACGGGGCAAATCTGAATGCCGGAGCCGCGGACCACAGCACTCCCCTGTATCTGGCGTCGAAAGCGGGGCGTATAGAGGTCGTCCGGCTTTTGCTGGAACATGGAGCAGACGTGAACACGCGAGGAGAGTGGGATGTGACACCATTCCAGATAGCCACCATGCTCAGACGGGACGACGTCGCGGAACTGCTTTTGGAGCATAGCACGGAAACAGGATAGGAGGGTATGGCGAAGATATAGTTAGTGGAATTGGACGGTTTTAGATGGTTTCTCTTGTTTTTATTTGCTCCCTTAGTTTACACTTACATCTAGATAGATGTCAGTACTATAATAGAGGGCAAGCTTGTGCGCACACGAACGTTGAGGCGAACGCCGCGCGATCGCCTCAACGTGCAGATATTCTAAGTGGAAACAAGGTGCGAGAGATTAAGAGCGAAACGGGCGAAGTAATATTCGAGAGGGCGAGGAGGGGGAAGTCCAACATCAACTGCTAGCGAACATAAGATGGTATGGCCCGGGAGACTTGCGACAGGGTGTAGATAATATCGATAAGATCTTAATTGGATCATCAACCAAGGTTCCGGGCCGGGCCGAGCCTTGGTAACTGGCGCGCATTGCGAGTTCGAGACTCGAGACTCAGCGGTACTCGAGGTACTCATCCACAGATCGACCTCTGTCTTCTCTATGTCATTCCTATTCATGCCGCTATTTTACCACTTAACTCGTCGTTTCAAGTCGCTCATCCTAGCGAATCCCAACTTCGTCCGCCAATGAGCTATATGAATGCCAACTGCCCTCATTGGGCATGCCGTATGTTCGCCGCTGAACGTCATGATTTTCTCCCCTCACAAGGTGTGTTTTGTTCTTCTCATTTCTCCAGAAACATCGTTACGAGCTTCGAGACGCGCAACACGCTAACACTTCACACCTATTCGACCATCCTACAACCCACATCATGTTTTTCCGTCCAGTCCCTGCAATTTTGAGGACGATCCTTTTGTCCAATCCTGTCTTTTCAGCGAATGCCACAGAATGGAGTTCTCGATCCATCTATCAGGTAACCCGCCAGCTCATTTGTGCTTGTGCGTGTTCTCAAAAAGACGCCTAGCTCGTCACAGACCGGTTCGCCACTTCCAACGACACGGCGGTTTCCTGCGATACTGGTGAACGCAAATATTGTGGTGGCTCGTGGAAGGGGATTACGAATCACCTTGACTACATCCAAAGCATGGGATTCGACGCCGTATGGATCTCGCCTGTCTCTGCCAATCTTGAGGGCGCAACTTCCCAGGGCGAAGCCTATCACGGGTGCGTATGCCGTTCCTTTTTTGTGTGAACGTATTAAGTTTATCGTGGGCACTAGTTACTGGACCAAAGAATTAGATTCCCTGAATCCCCATTTTGGCACCCCCGATGACCTGAAAGACCTCAGCAACGATCTGCATAAACGCGGGATGTACCTCATGTTTGACGTTGTTGTTAACCATATGGCCGCACCTCGCTCCAACTTCTCCTTTACTGGCTTCTCTCAACCGTTCAACGACTCTACCTCCTTCCATAAACGATGTTTCGTCGCCGAGTCCCCCGACCCGAGCAACCAGACCGCCGTCGAGCAGTGTTGGCTCGGGGATTCAAAGATGCCACTGCCCGATCTCAACACGGAGGATTCCGCCGTGATTGCGAAATTGTTGGATTGGGTCCATAAACTGGTGCAGGATTATGGCGTGGATGGCTTGCGTATCGACACGGTCAAGCACATTCGCAAGGACTTTTGGCCAGAATTTTCAAAGGCTGCGGGCGTATTCACGCTCGGAGAGGTACTTATCAACGACACCGTTTATGCTGCTCAGTATACAGGTGGGTGGCCGACAACTTGCATTTCAACCATGGATTTTGATGACATTTGATCATGTTTCAGGGGTCTTGGATGCGATTCTCGACTACCCCTCATACTTCCAGATGAGGAACACATTCCTGGACACTCAAGGGAAGTTCTCGGCAGTTGCGAGCACTTTGATTCGTTCCCAACAGACGTTCAAGAATGGTCTCTTTCGTACTGGTTCATTTGTTGAGAACCACGATCAACCTCGATTGGCTTCTGTGACCAAGGACCCCGCGGTCTGTCATCCATACTGTCCCGCTGTTCCTCGTCCTGAACGGAACAACTGGTAGCTTATCCGTAATGCTATGACCTTTCCATTTTCCCACGATGGTATTCCCATCGCCTACTATGGTAAACATTTGTTCCTTCCTACGAAAGCTATCTCTCATTTATTCATAGGCCAGGAACAAGGTTACCAAGGAGGGACGGATCCATACAATCGTGAAGCGTAAGGGGTAGTTTACTCAGGTTTCGTGCAACCTCAGTTGAACGATACGATTGGCAGGCTTTGGTTCACGGCATATCAGCAAGAAAAGCCTCTCGTCCAGCACCTCAAATTAATGAATGCTGCGCGGAAGGAAGCCATTGAATATTCGCCAGAATTCCTTACGACTCAGGTGCGGCAGGAGTTTGTGAACGCAAATTCTTTTTGACCTCATTTCCTACGTAGATGAAGGTGCTCTCTGTCCAAGACCATTCCATGGCGATCTTCAAACCCCCGATGCTCGCGCTCTTCACCAATGTCGGGAGCGAGAGTCCGTGGGGCATCACCTGGCAGGTCGACGCAGTCTTCTCGCCAAATGAGCTGCTCGTGGATGTTCTCACCTGCACCAAGGTCATGGCAGACGCGCAGGGGAGCGTGACGGTTACGAGTGTATACGGAATGCCCCAGGTGCTGATGCCTGCGGTGTCGCTTCGGCAGGGGGGTGCGGTATGCCCTAGTGTGGCAATGGGTACCGGAATACGGGCGAAGAGTGCAGGCCTGCCTGGTGTACGCGTAACTTGGGCAGTCGCCACGGCTAGTGTTCTGTTTTTCGTGCTCTGTAGAGGCCGTTGGGTGTGAGACGTGTACTTCCAAGAATACTGTACGACAGCGGCAATGTGAATGGTATTTATATCCCCTATTTGCCTTTTCTTCGCCCTGGATGAGCCCTACAATTTCAATCGGAACTACAACTTGATTTAACGGAGGCAAGGACATAAGGGATTATATGCCCTAGATGGACCCAGCCAAACGATCACACTTGAAGACGGGTAACATAAGAACGAGGCCCACTTTCAGATTACTGGACAGCTAGATTCGCAATAGCCTTGGACGAAATACATGGTATTCACTCCTGTTCCGGTAGTGGTGGATGATGAAACAATCCTGTCCTACAGGAAGGATACATAATGAGTATGTGTGAGTCTATCTTCGCCATCCCTCCTATTCTCTTTCGGCGCTGTGTTCCAACAATAGCCTCGCAATGTCGTCGCGTCCATATTTAGTGACCAACTGATAAGGTGTCAAATCCTCCAGTCCCTGGGCGGCCACGTCCGCTCCATGGTCAAGCAAAAGCCGCACAATCTCGAGATATCCGCAAAGCGACGCCAGATGCAGGGGAGTATTGTTGTGTTCGTTTCGTGCATTCGAGATTGCCTTGTGTTCGAGGAGAAGTTGCGCGACCCTAAGATGCCCCCATAAGGATGCATAGTGTAATGGAGTCAAGCCATTATGATCATGTGCGTTCACGTTGGCTCCGTGTTCAAGTAAAACGCGTGAGGATTCAACGTGTCCATAAATCGATGCTCCATGCAGAGGAGAGAGGCCATGAGCACATTTTACGTTCACATCTTGTGCGTGCGTCATGATAAGATGCCTTGCCAACCCGCTGAAACCGCAAAACGCAACCGCGGATAGGGGCGTTATCTCGTCCGGTTCGTAAAAACACTCGGGGTTTTGGAAAACGAAGTCCTTGACAGAGTTCAACCAAATTCGTGACCGAAAGGGTGGCTTTTGGGGGGTGAATAGATAAGTAAGGGAATCTTGAATTTGCGATGCTACATCGTCGAACTGGGTGTGCCTGAACCAGTTCTCGGTGGCGTACGACGCCAGAGGAAGGGCTTTAAAACGCTGCTCGTCTTCTTTCTCGTCCAGCTGCAGGAGGACTGTAACACAAGCTCGCGCGAGAATCGCATGCGCCGGTTCCATGGGAATGTAATACTGGCGGATGTTCCCAACATTTGACATTTGGAGGCGATCGGAGGTCAAGAATTCTTTGACCGAGAAGTGCGAAAATTGTACAATTTTTGAACCATCGTCATCGTTATCAATGGTTGTGATAAAAGTGGAACAAGTGGAGAAGACTGCCTCCTCTGGAAATTCCGGTCGCCAGCCCGCAACGAGATTAGGTGCAGCGTTTGTGCCAAAGTCGATTGCGAATATCTCTGCCAACTCTTCAACGCGAAGTGGTCGAACGGCCGCGACCATGCACCGGAAAAGCCGACTAGCATGCCCGAATTTTTCTTTAGGGATCCCTTGCAACATCCGTTCATACGTGTCATCCAGAGTGATCGGTAGCTCATTCAGGGCTTTCCGAATACTCGATGGCATGCATCGACGAAGGGTGTCCAACTGGCAATACACCCACCGAAACCTGTCCAATAAAGTGAATAACAACGATGAAGTATAGCGAACGCGGATTCTCACATGCCGTCTGCACGTTCCGAGAGTAAATTGATCACAAGTTCTTTATCTTCGGCTCTCCATCTCCGCATGGAGGCATCGGTGTGAACGAATGAGCGGACATAACTATCGATGTCCTTCCTCTGTCCGCCTTCATCATGGAGAGACACACGATTCGAAGCTGATGTCAACGGATTAAGAGCAGCACTGATGTCTTGCTCGGGCCGACTGGTGATACAGACGAATAGGTTGGGATGGTTCGACCGGAACAGGTCCCGGACGAAATTTAGAACCCTTTCGCGGGCGGATGGGGTTCCGGAAACATTCGGACATTCGTCCAATGCATCGAAAATGAGATAGGTCGGAGCTTGTTCCGGGAGATCGATCATGCTTTCAAGACATTGCGTGAGGGCTGCGTCGCTGGGTTGTTCGGAACCATTACGACATGCTTTGTATAGGTGATGAAGGGCATGCCAGCAGCTGTCAGAGTCATCAACCAGTTGCAGGAGTGTGGATGCCAGCAAGCCCCGGAGATCGCGTTTGGCGACATCTTTGAAATCAAAGTAGTAATACGCGATCAGGGCTGATCGCATCTCTTGCATATGCTTGATATTCTCGATGACTGCCGAACTTGAGCACTCCATTAGTTTCCCATTACCAGAGCGGCTGTGAAGCTACACACCAAAGTATACTCTTTCCGGATCCGGCTGAAAGATCGAGAGAAATATTAACGGTCATGAAAGGCTGACTAGGAGGAAATATCTCACGATTACCACGGATCCAAAATAGAGAACCTTTCTTCTTCCACTCATTGAACTTGCTACCTTGTATGAACCACATTGCAGTACCTTCGTGCTGAATGTCGCATGCAACATTATGATTGAAGGAAGGATTCGGGGGAGAGAGCCATGTCCGGAATTCAGCTTGGATCTGTTTACCTGTGTGCATACCTCAGCGATGACAATTGGTGGTGGAAGCACTGTGAGTAACTTACGCTTTTGCTCATCCATTGCTATTTCGACATATAAAAGGTATAGACTGATTACTAGGTGAACGAAGATATTGAAGGTTGCGCACCGTGTTTAGTCACCTTGATATCGTGATGAATGCTCTGTGTGAGCTCCTTAGTTTCTTTGACATTGCCATCGACATCGTGGACACCTTCTTTGATTGTCGTCACTTTATCATCGACATGGTGCGTGAGTTCTTGGGTTGCTTTTACATTGCAATCGACATTGTGGACGACTTCTTCGATTGTCGTCACCTTATCATCGACACGGTGTGTGACCTCTAAGTTTCTTGCTGCCGTCATTAGATTCTCTTCTTTCGTGAGCATATCCAATCGTGCGAGCGCATCCTTCACGTCCGTCCTTCCGACTATCCTCTTCATAAATTTCTCTATCTCGTGGTCAGCCATTAAGGAGGGGATCAAACAGATAGACCCACTGATTCGCCTCTCCTTCACTTCCTTGGTCGAAAGCGCCAGAACAGAGAGAACCTGCGCCATAATCTTCCCGAGTAACAAGGTCATGTCTAGGGTGAGAGAAAGCGCCATGTAGCGATTGAGACGTTGAAGGAAAAAATGGATACGCTCGAAGAGGTTGACGAGTATTTCATAGCTCGCGATAACATCTTTCACTGCCTGGGCCGACTTCACGCATGTTCACGTGAAGGGACATAAGAGGGACATACCCCGAGAAGGACACCGATTCCGGTGAAAATCGTCTTCGCGGGAGAGAATACCTACAAAGGGGATCTTATAGCACTGAAATGTATTGAACGGAATAAAGGCTCACCAGCCCGACACCTTCTCCTAGGGTTTCGGAAAATGTGAAGAGGATATTCACGATCGGGGTCAACGATGCCATCAATTTGTCGTCGCCCTTGAAAAATGCATCGAAAGCTTGTGCTTGGTTTCGGAACACATTGGGGATAGAATCAGGAGAATTACGATCTTCGATTGCTGCAGCGAACGGATGGGTTGCTAGGTCTTTCTTGGTAAGGGCCTGGTATTCCTGTGACGCGGCATGAAATATTGCGGTAAAGTTGAAGATGGAAGGATCGGTTGTTTGATTGCTTGGGGACATTTAGATAGACAACTGGAACAATCGCGGGGTTGTAGACTTCAGTGGAGTGGGCCGTAGGTGTTGTTGAGTCGGGGCGGGGCGGCGCACATGCACAGCCAACAGCGGCTCGATTAGGCCCCGATATGGAAATCGTGACCTGACGGACAATCCCGAACTACTCACCGACTCATCGACTTGTGCAAAAAAAAAAAAAAGACTCATGCAAATTCGGCCGCTCGACTCACGGTTACAAAGTCCACCTACAGTCCCGCATACTTCTGGCTCGGAGGCTCCGAAATTGTAAAGACTCACCAGATGGACCTTCATAGCATATTTTCATCCTCGCCGCGATTTAATTAATCAAAACTCGCCCAGGCCACACACTGCATGATGAACGTCCTCTGTCGCCGCCATACCCTCGCAAACCTACCAACAACACAATTTGTCGCAACGGGAACCCAATCCGGGCAAAGGCCTCTCAACACGCGGCTAGTACCGAGTGTGAGAGGTTGGACCAAATTGGGCATATTTGAAACTCACATGCAGATCGACCTCTGTCTTCGCTGCATTTCCGATTCCCGCCGCCGCCGTGCCACCTTGCTCAGAGCTTCTCGTTTCAAGATGCTCGCCGTGGCGAATCCTTGGGCGAATCTAGATTTTGTCAACCGAGACTGTCTTGTTCTGCTCACCTTGCCAGCCACATTGCTACCGAATTCAAGACGTCTAACACATTACACCTATTGAACCACCCTACCACCCACACCATACTCTCTAGTTCAGTCCCCACCATTTTGGAGGCGACCTTATTTCCGACGTAGATGAA
>Ga0307510_10007365_pt1 | contig 13115 bp, 12 predicted proteins | sample 12_EM_MG_FD_207224 | JGI IMG/M metagenome (GOLD analysis project Ga0307510, IMG submission 207224) | Populus trichocarpa ectomycorrhiza microbial communities from riparian zone in the Pacific Northwest, United States - 12_EM | ecosystem: Host-associated > Plants > Roots > Unclassified | place... | reverse complement strand
TGTGGCAGCTGGTGCAGGCCGCGCTCGCCGAGGCCGGCCTGCCGCCCGACGCGGTGCAGCTGGTGCAGACCACCGACCGCGCCGCGGTCGGCTTTCTGATCGCATCGCCCGAGGCCGTGGACGTGATCATCCCGCGCGGCGGCAAGGGCCTGATCGAGCGCATCAGCCGCGAGGCCAAGGTGCCGGTGATCAAGCACCTGGACGGCAACTGCCACGTGTTCGTGGACGCAAGCGCCGAACTCGAACTCGCGCTGCGCGTGACCGACAACGCGAAGACGCAGAAGTACAGCCCCTGCAACGCCGCCGAGTCGCTGCTGGTGCACGAAACGATCGCACCGGTGTTTCTGCCGCGCATCGGCGCGCTGTTCGCGGCCAAGGGCGTCGAGATGCGCGGCGATGCGGCGGCGCTGGCCTTGTTGCAGGGCGTCCCGAATGCCAGGCTCGTGCCCGCCACCGAGCAGGACTGGTCCGAGGAATACCTGGCGCCCATCATCAGCGTCAAGGTCGTGCGCGACCTCGATGCGGCCATCGCCCACATCAACCGCTACAGCTCGCACCACACCGACGCGATCCTGACCGAGACCCACTCGCACGCGATGCGCTTTCTGCGCGAGGTCGACTCGGCCAGCGTGATGGTCAACGCCTCGACGCGCTTTGCCGACGGTTTCGAGTACGGCCTGGGCGCCGAGATCGGCATCAGCACCGACAAGTTCCACGCGCGCGGGCCGGTCGGCATCGAAGGGCTGACGTCGATGAAGTGGGTGGTGATGGGTCAGGGCGAAATCCGCACATGACGGTTCAGCCCACCGCCGATGCGCGGCGCGCGCTGGTGCTGTTCTCGGGCGGCCAGGACTCGACCGCCTGCCTGGCCTGGGCGCTGTCGCGCTTCGAGCATGTCGAGACCATCGGTTTCGACTACCAGCAGCGTCACAGCGTCGAGCTCGAATGCCGGCTGCATGTGCGCTCGGCGCTGCACACGCGGTTCCCCCCATGGGCGAAGCGCCTGGGCGACGACCACCTGCTCGACCTGTCGCTGCTCGGCCAGATTTCGGACACCGCGCTGACCGACGCCCGCCACATCGAGATGACGGCGCAGGGCCTGCCCAACACCTTCGTTCCCGGGCGCAACCTGCTGTTCTTCACCTTCGCGGCGACGGTCGCCTACCGGCGCGGGCTGAACGTGCTGGTGGGCGGCATGTGCGAGACCGATTTCTCGGGCTACCCCGACTGCCGCGACAACACGCTGAAGGCCTTGCAGGTCGCGCTGAGCCTGGGCGTCGATGCGCCGATGACGATCGAGACGCCGCTGATGTGGATGGACAAGGCGCAGACCTGGGCGCTCACCGACCAGCTCGGCGGCGAAGCGCTCACCGACCTCGTCGTCGAGCACACCCACACCTGCTACCTCGGCGACCGCGACCAGCGCCACGACTGGGGCTATGGCTGCGGCATGTGCCCGGCCTGCGACCTGCGGCGCAAGGGCTACCGGGCCTGGCTGGCCAGCTGACGCTTCTTGGGGCCGCCCAGTGAAGGGAAGACCGGCCGCAGGTCGGTCACGACGCCGGTCGCTTCGTTGGCCTGGTAGCCCGGCAGCTTGTTCACCGCGGCCTTGAACTCGTCGCCCTGGATGATCGCCAGCATCTCGCGCACCGCCGGGGCTTCGAGCGAGCGTTCTTCGCAGAGCAGGAAGTAGCGCTCGGTCTGCACCGGCACGAAGTCGAGCTTGAACTGCCGCGCCGGTGTCTCGACGCCGAAACCGACGTCGGCCATGCCGCTGGCCACGTAGGCCGCGACCGCCGCGTGCGTCAGCTCGCACTGTTCGTAGCCGTGCACGCGGGACGGGTCCACGCCCTCTTTCGCCAGCAGCAGGTCGAGCAGAAAGCGCGTGCCCGAACCTGACTGGCGGTTGATGAAGCGCAGGTCAGGCCGCGCCAGGTCCTTGATGCCGTAGACCTTCTTCGGGTCGCCCTTGGCCAACATCAGCCCGAGCCGCCGCGTCGCGATGCCGATCAGCTTCTGCGACGCGGGCTTCAGCCACTGCGCGTAGTGCGCCACCGCGGGTTGCTCGAACTCGCCTTGCGGCACGTGGAATCCGGCGATCTCGCAGCCCCCCATCGCGAGCGATGCCACCGCCTCCGAGCTGCCGCAATAGCGCAACTCGGTGACGATGCCGGCGCGGCCCAATGCGTCGTGCAGCGCCTCGATCGCGAAGCCGTGGCTGGCATGGATGCGCAGCAGCGGCGGCACGCTCATCAGCACGCGGTCGATCTCGGCCTGCAGCTCGGAGGCGAGCGAGTCCAGCATCGGCGACAGCCGCGCCGCAATGCGCCGATCCGCCCACACCAGCTTCTCGGCCAGCGGGCTCAGCGTCGACCCCTTGCCGCGCTCCATGCGCAGCAGTGGCGCGCCGAGCAATTCTTCGCCCTGCCGGATCAGCTGCCACGCGTGGCGATAAGAAACCTGCATCGCCTGGCAGGCCTTCAACAGGCTGCCGTGCTCGGCCACGCTGACGAGCAGCGCGACGGTGCGCTCCGCGAGGGCCGCGCCGCCGGGCCGGGCGATGGTCCATTGGGGCTTGATGCTGACTTGATGCAAGGGATTCTGCTTATGCTTTATTGAGCCTATGCGGTTGGCCCGCACCATCATATTGCGCGATGTTAGCGGCCTCCCTACATTGGCAGCACACGAAAGCGTGCTTATGTCGTTGAGCGCTTATATGGAGACCGCGCATGAACCCCACCCCCGCGAGCGTGACGCAAGCCGTGCTGGCACGCCACGCCACTGAGCCGGGCGCCTTGCTGCCCATCCTGCACGAGGTGCAGGACGCCTTGGGCCACATCCCGCGTGACGTGGTGCCGCAGATCGCCGAAGGGTTGAACCTGTCGCGCGCCGAAGTCCACGGTGTCGTGACTTATTACCACCACTTTCGCGCCGAAGCCCCGGGCCGGCACATCGTGCAGGTGTGCCGCGCCGAGGCCTGCCAGGCCATGGGATCGGACGCGCTGATGGCGCACGCGGAACACACGCTGGGCTGCCACACCCATGGCGGCCATGGCAGCACCAGTGCCGACGGTCGCTACACGCTGAACCCGGTCTACTGCCTCGGGCTGTGCGCCTCGTCGCCGGCCGTGGTGATCGACGACAAGCTGCATGCGCGCATGACGCCGGCCAAGCTCGACCGCCTCATCGGCGCCCTCGGAGAAGACGCATGAGCGCGGTCACCGTCTACGTGCCGCGCGACTCGGCCGCGCTCGCGGTCGGCGCCGACGAGGTCGCCGCCGCGCTGCAGGCCGAATGCGCCCGCCGCGGCCTCGCGCTGAACCTGGTGCGCAACGGTTCGCGCGGGATGTTCTGGCTGGAGACGCTGGTCGAGGTCGCGACACCGCGAGGTCGCATCGCCTACGGCCCGGTCGAGGTCGACGACGTCCCGGCGCTGCTCGACGCCGGCCTGCTGGCGGGCAGCCCGCACGCGCTGTGCCACGGCGTCACCGAGCAGATCCCGTACCTGGCGAAGCAGGAACGCCTGACCTTCGCGCGCATGGGCATCACCGACCCGATCTCGATCGCCGACTATGAAGCGCACGAAGGCTACGCGGGCCTGCGCGCCGCGCTCGCGCTGAAACCCGAAGCCATCGTCCAGCAGGTGCTCGACTCGGGCCTGCGCGGGCGCGGCGGCGCGGCCTTCCCGACCGGCATCAAGTGGAAGACCGTGGCGGCCGCTCAAGCCGCGCAGAAGTACGTCGTCTGCAATGCCGACGAGGGCGATTCGGGCACGTTCTCGGACCGCATGACGATGGAGGGCGACCCCTTCATGCTGATCGAGGGCATGACGATCGCCGCGATGGCGGTCGGCGCGACGCGCGGCTACGTCTACATCCGCAGCGAGTACCCGGACGCGATCGCGACGATGAACGAGGCCGTCGTGCGGGCCACCGCCGCAGGCTACCTCGGTGACAACGTGCTGGGCTCGGGCCGCGCCTTCCACCTGACGATCCGCAAGGCCGCCGGCGCCTACGTCTGCGGCGAAGAAACCGCGATGCTCGAAAGCCTGGAAGGCAAGCGCGGCATCGTGCGCGCGAAACCGCCGCTGCCGGCGATCGAAGGGCTGTTCGGCCAGCCGACCGTCATCAACAACGTCATCAGCTTCGCCAGCGTGCCGCTGATCCTGGCGCGCGGCGCGGCCTTTTACCGCGACTACGGCGTCGGCCGCTCGCGCGGCACGCTGCCGATGCAGCTGGCCGGCAACATCAAGCACGGCGGCTTGGTCGAGAAGGCCTTCGGCGTGACCTTGCGCGAGCTGATGTTCGACTTCGGCGGCGGCAGCGCCACCGGTCGGCCGATCAAGACGGCCCAGGTCGGCGGGCCGCTCGGCACCTACCTGCCCGAATCGCAGTGGGACCTGCCGATGGACTACGAGGCCTATGCGGCCGTCGGCGCGGTCGTCGGCCATGGCGGCATCGTCGTGCACGACGATTCGGCCAACCTGTCCAAGCTCGCGCGCTACGCGATGGAGTTCTGTGCCATTGAATCATGCGGCAAATGCACGCCCTGCCGCATCGGTTCGACGCGCGGCGTCGAAGTGATCGATAAGATCATGGCGCCTCCATCGCCCACGCACAACAAGCCGCAGCAGGTGCAACTGCTGCGCGACCTCTGCGACACCATGGTCAACGGCAGCCTGTGCGCGATGGGCGGCATGACGCCCTACCCCGTGCTGTCGGCACTGAACCACTTTCCGCAGGACTTCGGTCTCGCCAACCCCGACCGCCAGGCCGCTTAGGAGAACGCCATGCTCGACCACCTGAAAGAAACCGACTACGGCACGCCCAAGCGCGAATCCGAGCAAGAGGTCACGCTCGAGATCGACGGCAACCAGGTCACCGTGCCCAAGGGCACGTCGCTGATGCGCGCGGCGGTCGACGCCGGCATCCAGGTGCCCAAGCTGTGCGCGACCGACAGCCTCGAGCCCTTCGGCTCGTGCCGGTTGTGTCTGGTCGAGATCGACGGCCGCAAGGGCTACCCGGCCTCGTGCACCACGCCGGCCGAACCCGGCATGAAGGTGCGCACGCAAAGCCCCAAGCTGCAGGAGCTGCGCAAGGGCGTGATGGAGCTCTACATCTCCGACCACCCGCTCGACTGCCTGACCTGCAGCGCGAACGGCAACTGCGAGCTGCAGGACATGGCCGGCGTGACCGGCCTGCGCAACGTGCGCTACGGCTTCGATGGCGCGAACCACTTGAAGGCCGAGAAAGACGAATCGAACCCCTACTTCACCTACGACGCGAGCAAGTGCATCGTCTGCAACCGCTGCGTGCGCGCGTGTGAAGAGACGCAGGGCACGTTCGCCTTGACGATCTCGGGCCGCGGCTTCGAATCGCGCGTGTCGCCGGGCATGGACGAGCCGTTCATGGAATCGGAATGCGTCAGCTGCGGCGCCTGCGTCGAGGCCTGCCCGACCGCGACGCTGCAAGAGAAGTCGGTGATTTGGCTCGGCCAGCCCGAGCACAGCAAGATCACGACCTGCGCCTATTGCGGCGTCGGTTGCGGCTTCAAGGCCGAGATGAAGGGCAACGAGGTCGTGCGCATGGTGCCGTGGAAAGACGGCGCTGCGAACGAAGGCCACAGCTGCGTGAAGGGCCGCTTTGCATGGGGCTACGCGACGCACTCGGACCGCATCACCACGCCGATGATCCGCAAGAAGATCACCGACCCGTGGCAGGCCGTCAGCTGGGAAGAAGCGATAGCCTACGCGGCCAGCGAGTTCAAGCGCATCCAGGCCAAGTACGGCCGGGACTCGATCGGTGGCATCGTCTCGTCGCGTTGCACCAACGAAGAGGGCTACCTGGTCCAGAAGCTGGTGCGCGCCGCCTTCGGCAACAACAACGTCGACACCTGCGCCCGCGTGTGCCACTCGCCAACCGGCTACGGCCTGAAGCAGACGCTGGGCGAATCGGCCGGCACCCAGACCTTCAAGTCGGTCGAGAAGTCCGACGTGATCCTGGTGATGGGCGCCAACCCGACCGACGGCCACCCGGTGTTCGCGTCGCGCATGAAGAAGCGGCTGCGCGAAGGCGCGAAGCTGATCGTGATCGACCCGCGCAAGATCGACATCGTCAAGTCGCCGCACATCAAGGCCGAGTACCACCTGCAGCTGCGCCCGGGCACCAACGTCGCCGTCGTCACCGCGCTCGCGCACGTGATCGCCACCGAAGGGCTGATGGCCGACGAATACATCGACGAGCGCTGCGATAACAAGTCGTTCCGGGAATGGCGCGAGTTCGTCTCGCGCCCCGAGAACTCGCCCGAGGCGACCGAAGCCATCACCGGCGTGCCGGCCGCCGACATGCGCGCCGCCGCACGCCTTTACGCCACCGGCGGCAACGCCGCGATCTACTACGGCCTGGGTGTCACCGAGCACAGCCAAGGCTCGACCACCGTGATGGGCATCGCCAACCTCGCGATGGCGACCGGCAACGTCGGCCGCGAAGGCGTGGGCGTGAACCCGCTGCGCGGCCAGAACAACGTGCAGGGTTCGTGCGACATCGGCTCGTTCCCGCACGAGCTGCCGGGCTACCGCCATGTGTCCGACACGACGGTGCGCAACGAGTTCGAGGCCGCCTGGGGCGTGTCGCTGCAGAGCGAGCCGGGCCTGCGCATTCCGAACATGTTCGACGCCGCGATCGACGGCAGCTTCATGGGCCTGTATTGCGAAGGCGAGGACATCGTGCAGTCCGACCCCGACACCCAGCACGTCGCGCACGCGCTTGAGGCGATGGAATGCATCGTCGTTCAAGACCTGTTCCTGAACGAGACCGCGAAGTACGCGCACGTGTTCCTGCCGGGCTCGTCGTTCCTCGAGAAGGACGGCACCTTCACGAACGCCGAACGCCGCATCTCGCGCGTGCGCAAGGTGATGCCGCCGGCCGCGAAGTACGCCGACTGGGAAGTGACCGTGATGCTGTCGAACGCGCTCGGCTACCCGATGAGCTACAAGCACCCGAAAGAGATCATGGCCGAGATCGCGGCCCTGACCCCCAGCTTCTCGGGCGTGAGCTACGAGCTGATCGAAAAGCTCGGCAGCGTGCAGTGGCCCTGCAACGCCGCGGCGCCGAACGGCACGCCGACCATGCACATCGACCACTTCGTGCGCGGCAAGGGCAAGTTCATCATCACGCAATATGTGGCGAGCGACGAGAAGGTCACGCGCAAGTTCCCGCTCATCCTCACCACCGGCCGCATCCTGTCGCAGTACAACGTCGGCGCGCAGACCCGGCGCACCGACAACAACCAGTGGCACAGCGAAGACCGGCTCGAGATCCACCCGGTCGACGCGGAAGACCGCGGCATCCAGGACGGCGACTGGGTCGGCATCCAGAGCCGCGCCGGCGACACGGTGCTGCGCGCGATCGTCAGCGAGCGCATGCAGCCGGGGGTGGTCTACACGACCTTCCACTTCCCCGAGTCAGGCGCGAACGTGATCACCACCGACAACTCCGACTGGGCCACCAACTGCCCCGAGTACAAGGTGACCGCGGTGCAGGTGATGCCGGTGTCGCAGCCGTCCGAATGGCAGCGCGAATTCAGCCGCTTCGACAAGGTGCAGGCCGAGCTGCTCGAGCAGCGCCACGCGGCCGAGGCGGTGACGGGCAAATGAACCGCGCCGAGTTCGAGATGCCGGTCGATGGCGCGCGGCTCGCGCCGGTCGTGCGCTGGCGCGACGGCGTGCGCAGCGCCGTCGACGACTGGCTCACCGAAGAGGTGCCGGTCGCGTTCGAGTTCAACGGCATCGCGCACGCGGTGATGCTGGCGACGCCGGCCGACCTCGAAGACTTCGCGCTCGGCTTCGGGCTGAGCGAAGGCATCTTCGCCAGCGTCGCCGACCTCTACGGCTGCGAGGTGAACACGTCGGCCCAGGGCATCACCGTCAGCATGGACGTGTCGGCGCGCAGCTTCGCCGGCCTGAAGGAACGCCGCCGCACGCTGGCCGGGCGCACCGGCTGCGGCGTGTGCGGAACCGAGAGCCTGGACCAGGTGTTGCGGCCGGTGCCGACGGTGGCCGCGGGCACGCCGATTCACTCGGGCGCCGTCGCCCGTGCCGTCCATGCGATGCGCGAGCACCAGCGGCTGAACCAGGCCACCGGCTCCATGCATGCTGCCGCGTGGTGCGGTCTCGACGGCGAGGTGCAGTCTCTGCGCGAAGACGTGGGCCGCCACAACGCGCTCGACAAGCTGATCGGCGCGCTCGCCCGTGCCAAGGTCGACACGAGCGGCGGCTTCATCGCGGTGACCAGCCGGGCCAGCATCGAGATGGTGCAGAAGGCCGCGGTCGCCGGCGCGCCACTGCTCGCCGCGGTGTCGGCACCCACGCTGCTCGCGGTCGAGACCGCGCGCGCCGCCGGCATGGGCCTGGTCGGCCTGGTGCGCGGCGATGACCTGGTCGTCTACGCGAACGGCCATCGTGTCGTGCTCGATGCCCCTCCGAACTGAATCATGAACAACGACAACCTGATCCGCATGGTCAACCGCATCGGCTCGTTCTTCGAAGCGATGCCCGACCGTGACGAAGCCAACCGCGACCTCGCGCAGCACGTGCGCCGCTTCTGGGAGCCGCGCATGCGCCAGCAACTCTTCGAACACATCGACGAGCACGATGGCGAGGGCATCAGCGCCACCGTGCTGACCGCGCTGGGCGCGAACCGCGCGCTGTTCGAGACCGCCAAGCCGGCCGTTGATCAGACCGTGGGCGGCGACGCCGGCTGAGCAGCCCGCCCGCGCACCGGCGCAGAACGCGGCGCCTCCAGCCAAGGCGCCAGTACCTTCGCGCCGGGCGGCGTCAAGGTCAGCGCACGCGACGACGGCGTGCGCCGCAGCCAGTCTTGTGTCAGCGCGTGGTGCAGCAACGCGACCGCGAGGCCGCCGGCGAGGTGGTCGCGTCGCTCGGACCAGTCCAGACATGCATAGGCATAGCGTTTCGACGCGGCGGCCGGCAATGCCACGCCCATCTCCCGCAAGGTCTCGCGGCCGGCCTCGCTGAGCACGAAGTGCCCGCCGCGCGCCACCAGCGTGCCGCGGGCAAGCAGGCCTTCGAACAAGGCCACGCCCAGTTCGCCGGCCAGGTGGCTGTAGCAGGTGCGCGCGGCCTTCAGCGGTTTGTAGGCGCCCTGCTCCCACTTGCTGGCCGCGGCACCGCGCTCGGCGACCAGCGACAGCGCCTCGAGCGCGTGCGCGATCTCGGCGTCGGCCAGCCGCAGGTAGCGGTGCCGGCCCTGGACGCGCAGCTCGACGAGTTCGCTGTCGAGCAACTTGGCGATGTGGCCGCTCGCGGTCTGAGCACTGACGCCGGCGGCGTCGGCGAGTTCGCCGGCGGCGAGGTACTGACCGCCCATCAGCGCCGCGAGCATGCGGGCACGCGTCGGGTCGCCGATCATCGCGGCGATGCGGGCAAAGCGGGGCTCGGGCGAGGTCATGAACTCAACCATGCCACAGATGCAAGCCGCCGCGCAGCGCCAGGTAGAGGCCCAGCAACAGCAGCCCGACGAAGAACATCGTCTTGAAGGTCTCGGCCTTGACCCGGGAGCGCAGCCATTGTCCGGCGCCCATGCCCAGCAGTGCCGGCGCGACCGCGAGGGCCGAGCCGAGCAGGGCCGGCCCCTGCAGCGCACCGTCCATGCCCAGGCTGGCCGCGAGCGCGACGGTCGAGACCAGGAACGACAGGCCGAGGGCGCGCACCAGCTCGTCCTTGTCCAGGCCGAGCGCCTGCAGGTAGGGCACGGCCGGAATCACGAACACGCCGGTCGCCGCCGTCACCAGCCCGGTCGCGACGCCGACCAGCGGCGCCAGCCAGGCCTCGTGCGCCGGCCGCACGTGCAGCCGCCAGTGCAGCAGGCCAAGTGCTGCATAGACGACGAGCGCGAGGCCCAGCGCCAGACTGGCCGCGCCACCGCCGCTGAGCCAACCCGACCCGAGCGCGACGCCGGCGCACACACCGGCCAGCAGCGTCGCCAGCCGCTTCAGCAGCGCGACGAACCCCGGCCCGCCGATCTGCCACAGGTTGGTGACGAGCGAAGGCACGACCAGCAGCGCCGCGGCCTGCGCCGGCAGCATCGCAAGGCTCAGCAAGCCCATCGTGATGGTCGGCAGGCCGAGACCGACGACGCCCTTGACGAAGCCGCCGAGCACGAAGACGGCGGCGATGAGAACCCACAGGGTCGGGGACAGCAGCAGGTCGGACATGAAGTGACTCGTCAAGAGAAGCAATGCGCAAATCATGGCCCGGGAACGGTCCGCGACACTTCGGGCCGGACCGAAGCATTCGGTGCCGTAGAGTGCGGCCCATGAACTCGTTGCAAATCATCGTCGGCGTCATCGCCGCGGTGCTGCTGTTCTGGATCGTCGGCGCCTACAACCGGCTGGTGCGGCTGCGCGGTGCGATCGTGCGCCGGTTCGGGCCGGTGGACGAGCAGTTCAGGCTGCGCCACGCCCTGCTGCAGCAGCAGATCGACGCGCTCGCGCCGGCGCTGCCGAACGCCGCCGCGCGCATAGCCACGCTGCGCGCCGCCAGCCACCAGGTCGACGCCGCGTGTGCGCACGCGCGCCAGCGCCCCGGCGCGACGGGCGCGATCACGAGCCTGCGGCTGGCCGAGGAGATCCTCGCGGACGCGCGTGCCCGGCTGCCGGTGCAGGGCATCGCCGGTCTGGACCTCGGCGATCTGAACACGCAACTGGCGGCGAGCGACGCGGCGCTGGCCTTCGCGCGACGCCAGTTCAACGACGCGGTGACCGGCTACAACGCAGCGGTGACGCAGTTCCCGACCTTGATGATCGTGGGCCTGTTCGGTTTTCGCAGCGCGGGCACCCTGTGACAATCGCGCCATGACAGACGCCGCCCAAGCCGCCGCCGCTCAGCTGGACCGCCTGCAAGGCCCGCAGGAACTGCACGCCGCGATCCTGGCGCTGCTGCTGCCGGCCGGCAGCCGGCGCGCGGCGCGCGCCTGGCAGATCGAATGCAAGGCCATCGTCGGCGCCGAGGCGGTGCGCGACGCGGTCGGACAACTGCCAGGCACGCAGCGGCTGCCGTGGCTGGAGGTGCTGGTGTCGCGCCTGCGCGGTCATGCGCTGACCGAGCGCCAGGCGCTGCTCGAAGCGACACGCCGCGTGATGAGCGCGCGCGGCATCCAGCGGCCGCTCGACCGGCTGCACTGGCTGGCGATGCGCCAGCGGCTGGGCGAGTTCTCGGCTGCCGAGACGCGCGTGGCGGCCACGTCCGACCTGTCGCAGCTGCCGCAGAGCGACGTCGCGGCCATCGCCACCTACACCGCGTTTCTGGCGCGCATGGTGCCGGCCGAGGCCACCGAACTCGACGATGCCGCGCCGACCAAAGCCGGCGTCGCCTGGTACGCGAGCGTGATGGCGCCGTGGCAGGCGCGGGTCGAGATCCCGCCCTGCGAACCGCCCAACACCGACGGCCTGGTGCACGCGCTGCAAGAGCTGCAGGCCGTCGCCTGGATGCAGCGGCCGGCGCTGGTGCGCGGCTGGGTCGGCGCCGCGACGCAGCACAGCCGCTACGGTCGGCTCACCGACACCGCGGCCGATGCGCTGCGCCTGAGCTGCGCGCTGCTGGCCTCGCCGCTGCCGCCCGAACTCGCGCGCCACTACGGCGCACCGCTGTCGGACGCTGCCTCATGAGTGCGCGCTGGCATCGTGGGCTCGTCGGCGCGGCGTGGACCCTCATCGCCACCGGCGCGTTCGCGCAAGACGCGCCCGCGTTGCGCGCGCGCAGCCTCGCTGCGACCTGCGCGCAGTGCCACGGCACCGACGGCCGCGCGGTCGACGGCAGTGCCGTGCCAGGTCTGGCGGGCAGGCCGGCCGCCGCGCTGATCGAGCAGATGAACGCGTTCAAGAGCGGCGCCCGCAGCGGCACCGTGATGCCGCAGCTCGCCAAGGGCTTCAGCGAGGCGCAGATCGCCCAGTTGGCGGCCTGGTTCGCGCAGGCGCCGGCGGCCCAAAAATGAGCCTGACCATGCAGCGGCGCGACCTGTTGAAACTCGCCGGCGCGGCCGGCGCGTTGGGACTGGGTGGCTGCGCGACAAGTTCGTCGGGCACGGCCGCGCTGATCGGCCAACCGGACGTGGCGCGCGTGCTTGTCGTCGGCGGCGGCTTCGGCGGCGCGACGGCGGCCAAATACGTGCGCCTGCTGTCGCAGTACAAGATCGCCGTGGTGCTGGTCGAGCCCGATGCCGATTTCGTCTCGTGCCCGCTGTCCAACCTCGTGCTCGGCGGCTCGAAGTCCCTGGGCGACATCACCCGGCCCTATGCGAGCTTGACCACGCAGCACGGTGTGCGCGTCGTGCGCGACACAGTGGCGCGCATCGATGCGAACGCGCGCGTTGCAGTGCTCGCGTCGGGGGCGACGATCCGCTACGACAAGCTGCTGCTCTCGCCCGGCGTCGAGATGATCTGGGACGACATCACTGGCCTGCGCGCGGCGAGCCAGCAAGGCCGCATCCTGCAAGCGTGGAAGGCCGGCCCCGAGACCGCCGCGCTGCGGCGCCAGCTCGAGGCCATGCCCGACGGCGGCGTGTTCGCGATCGCGATCCCCGAGGCACCCTACCGCTGCCCGCCTGGGCCCTACGAACGTGCGAGCGTGGTAGCGGCCTACTTCAAGGCCGCGAAGCCGAAGTCCAAGGTGCTGATCCTGGACGCGAACGAGGACGTGACGAGCAAAGGCCCGCTGTTCAAGCGCGTCTGGACCGAGTCGTACAAAGGCCTGCTCGAGTACCGGCCGCAACACAAGGCCACCGGTGTCGACGCGGCGACGAACACGCTCAAGTTCGAGATCCAGGACGACGTGCGCGCCGACGTGCTGAACGTGCTGCCGCCCATGCGCGCCGGCGCGATCGCGGTGCAGACCGGCCTGGCGAACTCGAACGCGCGCTGGTGCAACGTCAACTGGCTGAACTTCGAGTCGACCGCCGCGAAACACATCCACGTGATCGGCGATTCGATCCAGATCGCGTCGCAAATGCCCAAGAGCGGCCACATGGCGAACAGCCAGGCCAAGGTCACGGCCGCGGCCATCGTCGCGGAGCTGAACGGCTGGGAGCTCGACCAGGCAC
>Ga0307510_10007364_pt1 | contig 13117 bp, 4 predicted proteins | sample 12_EM_MG_FD_207224 | JGI IMG/M metagenome (GOLD analysis project Ga0307510, IMG submission 207224) | Populus trichocarpa ectomycorrhiza microbial communities from riparian zone in the Pacific Northwest, United States - 12_EM | ecosystem: Host-associated > Plants > Roots > Unclassified | place... | reverse complement strand
AACAACGTAGACAAACACTGTCGAAGGTGACATCCTTTCATGGCTCCAAAAATTATATTAAGTAGAAAACTAAAGTGGAAGGGTTTTTCACCCTTCATGACGTCGGTGTTCATCCTCGACTGTGTAAAATTATTTGGTTTTTTAATTTAATTCATAGTGATAGTTTGGAAATGTGGTTGTACCCGTGTTTTCAAAAAAATTTGCTAAAAATTAATTTTTTGTATGGTTTGGATCGTTTTGATATGCTGATCTCAAAAATAATTTTTTAAAAATAAAAAAACATCATTTTAATGCATTTTGGCACGAAAAGCACTTTGAAAAGCAACCGCCAAACATGCTCTTAAACTTTGTTTTTATAGTGATTTAGTTCTAATTAAAAATCAATTAATTTTAATTTCTTATGAAAGAGTGTGATTGAAAGAAGAGAGATCTAAATGTAAAAGGCACTAAACGTGGGTAGTGTTCCATAAGTTTTTTAAAAATACACTTTAGTCTTCAAACTTAAAAAATAACGCAGATTATACAATTTTGGTACCTCAAAATTTTTCAAATTCAATTTTGATAGAAAATTTTATTTTTTGTTATTTTTTAGTTCATAGTTGAGAGAGTGGAGAGAGAAGTCAAATCCTGATGGTAGAGAGAAACATGTCGTTGACACCGATTTAGGCTATCAAAACGGATAATATTTATGTCAAATAATTTCTTTTATTAAGGGAGTTCATACTAGGTGTTTTTTTTTACCTTTAAAGTTCATGAAAAACATATGTGAGCTTGGGTTGATTTTCGGTTTTTGGGATGATTTTTTGGAGGCCATGATTAGGTTTATTATGGTTCTTAAGGTGTTTTGGGTTAAAATAGGTTGAAAAACGGTTTTTGGGTAAATAAAACTTAGACTCCGATTTTCTAGCCACTATAGTGGCTAGAATCTAGGCAAGATCAAACAAATACGTCTTTTGATTTTTTTTTCAAAAACAATTGGGGCAGACAACATGTCGTCCTCCCTGAGTGCAACAAAAAAATAAGGGCCCAGTCACACGAGCCTAGCCCTAACAAAATAGGACAAGTTCAGCAGTGCCTAACCTTTTTTTTCTTTTTCTTTTTTCAATTAATGCTTCTTTTTATATGTTTTTTTTCAAAAAAAATTATTTATATTTAAATTAATATTCTTTATCTCTTTTATTTTGTTTAGAGCATCTCTTTTAAAAGATGATTATTTTTTGGTTATGTGTTTAATTTTCGAAGAGATTTTTCTGATTCATGTATATTTTTTTTAATCTTTTGTATAAATGAACTATATTTTTGAAAATAAAAAAATGTTTATTTTCAAGTAATATTTCTAAAATGTGTAGTCTTGCATACTATTTATTTTATTTTATCAATTTAAAGTGTTTGTCTATTTCTATTATCGTTTGATTGAATAAAAAACATATTGTAATAAATTGTATTTAGCAAACATAATAAGGTAAATATCACGTCTTGTGAGATTAAATATTTTGATCTGCATCTATCTTTTGGTTTGTCAAGTTTTATTTTAGGTATTGTTAATGACTTTTTACTTATTTATTAGCATACATAGTTTTTAGTTTATTGATTTACATGTATGAATAATTTTTTTTATTTCCACTTAATATTTTTGAACTACAAAAATACATTGAAAAAACCTGTATATACAGTTTTTTTATAAGAAATAAAAATATTTAACCCGCGGCGGAGCACATGTCACATAACTAGTAAAAATCTAAAACATGTAGGCTAGGTACTGTTGAGCCGCACTATTCACACACACACACAAGACATTGTGGATGGCACTGTACATTTTCCAATAATTAATTTTGATTTTCAAAGTTTTATTTTAGGAAATTTAATCATGATGAAAGGCTAATTAATTTGGATTTCTTAGTTAAGGGTTTAATTGGAAGAATAAGGACCAAAATTAAAAAGACGCCAAACATGGGTGATGTGCCAGAAGTTTTAGGAAAGGTATATTTTGGTCCCCAAACTTTAAAAATATCGCATATTATACAATTTCAGTACCTCAATATTTTTTCAATTTGATTTTGATATAAAAACTCATTTTTGTTATTTTTTAATCCTTAGTTGAGAGAAGAGAGAGAGAAAGAGGTCACTGATTCCCGACGGTAGGGAAAGAAAATATCGCTACATCTATTTAAGGCACCAAAATGGTCGATATTTATGTCAAAAGGTTCCATTTGATGAATGGAGTTTATATTAGGTGTTTACTTACCTTTAAAGTTCATGTAAAAACATATCTAAGCTCGGGTAAATTTTTGGTTAAGGGTTGATTTCAGTTTTTGAAACAATTTTTTAGTGTTTTTAGGTCATGAATAGATTTATCATGATTTCTAAGGTGTTTTATAAGTGTTTTGGGTAAAGAACAAGTTGAAAAATGAGTTTTTGAATAAAAAAACTTAAGTCTTGATTTTTCAGCTACCATCATGGTCGAAATCTAAGCAAAACTAGATGACACGTTGGCTGCCTCAAGAGGCGACGCATCATCTGATTTTTTTTCAAACAAATTTTAGGGCAGATGGCATTTTGTCCCTCTAAATGCAACAATATTACAAGAGCCTAGTCATGCAAGCATGTTTGCGTAATGGCCCTAGCAAAATAGGCCAGGTGAGTTGATTTAACTTGTCATGCCTAGCCTTTTCTTTTTTTTATTTCTTGTTTTTGTTTCTAACTTTTTTTTAACTAATACTTCTTCTTATATGTTTTTTTTTTCAAAATTATTTTTTTATTTATATTTAAATTAATAACCCTTCTCGTTTTTTATTTTGTTTGAAGAGTCTTTTTTAAATAATGATTAATTTTTTAGTATGTATTTAATTTTTGAAGATTTGTTTTCTGATTCATCTATTTTTTTTTTATCTTTTGTATATATAAACTTTATTTTTTAAAATAAAAAATGTTTTTTCAAATAATATTTCAAATATGTGCAACCTAACATAATATTTGTTTTTTCTTTTATTTTATTCAATCAATTTAATGTGTATGTCTATTTCTATTATTATTTGATTGATTAAAAAAAAAATTAATAAATAAATTTAGCAAATACAACCAGATAAATTTCACGTCTTGCTCTACACATGTAGCAAATAAACAAATTAAATATCTTAATTTACACATGTCTCTCGATTTTTCTACTTTTATTTTTAGTTATCATTGATGGTTTTTTATTTATTTATTAACACATATAGTTCTCAATTTATTTATTTACATGTTTGCATAAACTTTTTGATTTTCACTTATAATTTCTTTTAACTACAAAAACATGTCGAAAAAGCTTGTGTATAAAATTTTTTGTTGAAATAACAAATCTAACCTATGACAAAGCCCGAGTCAAGTATCTAATATAATATAATTCTAGTTTATTTGTTTTACAATTGAAAGCTTATCTTTATTATAATTCTTATTTTCAAAATTAGATGATGAGAGTTATTTGTGTACATTATAATTATGAAATGTAGTAAGAAATACTAAGAATATTACAAAATGATAGTACAAAACCACTAACTAAAAACATGTTTATTAAACTTGATTTGGATTGGCATGTTGTTCTTGTAAACATGGACCTATAATCTAACTTGAATTGAGTTTTTAGTTGAATAATCGGACAAAATATTAACCTTATGAAACTTAATTGGTCTAACTAGATTCTTAATGACTTGGTTAACCCGACTAAGCTCGGTTCAAACCTAGGTAGCTCAACTTTAAAGGAAAAAAAAAGAGAGAAAAAACAATATTATTTTAATCAAAATAGTTAACTCATGTTGATTCAATGACCTAATAACTTAAATTTGTTTTTGAGTTCATTCTCGAAATATATCTCACAATTATAATTAGAAGTATAATTTCTTATATTTTCTTATAAAACTAAATGTGAATGTTTTAAATTGAAATTAACAAAAGCTAAAATAAGATTGAAAAGCGTTGTAGCATATAAGTGAAAACATTGTTTATTGAAATAATATTTTCATGACTATCCACGTGTCAACATGTAAGACACACTAATACTCTTTAGGCAGCGTATGTGGCACCTCTTGGTGGCCAAAATCCCTTTTTTGTTGTGTCATTGAAACTGTTGTTATGTCCTTTTCCATATGAGGGTGGTGAGTGTGGTTGCTTCTAGCATGGATTGTTGTCGGCTACACTTTCCCTCTATTTTCTATCTCATCCCCTTGAAATTTGTGTTAGCCATGTAAAATTTTAAAGTTGTCATTTGGATTTATGGAGATTTCTACTTTCATTCTTATTCTTTTGATTTTTTATTTTTCTTCTTGGTCTTTTTGTAAAACTTTGGTTTGTTTTCAATTTCATCATTCAATCTCAATTTGGGATATATGGTTTTTTTTCTTATTTGATCCACCTTTTTTTTTAGACCTTTTATTAAATTGATTTTTCTTTTTAATTTCACCATACAATGAAAAATCAAATTTATTTTGTGTTTCAATTTTATCCTTATTCTTTTAATTGCTAAATTTCTTTGAATTGTTTTGTATGATTGAAATATATATTTTTTAATTTTAATCTTCAACATTTGATTGATTGAAAATATAATTTCATGGTTTTTTTAGATATTTTGGTTTAATAAGCCAAGTCACAGGTTTAAAAAGTTAATGCGAGTTGATATTTGATTTTTTTAAATAGGCTTTGTGATTTTCTTTTCTATCAGGTTATCTCGATCTCATTAACTTGCGAGTTTGATAGGATAACTTGAGTTAACTCAACCCTAATTATCAGATTTACAAGTTTATCATACTAACTCAAGTTGATTTAAACTTATTTTTTTAGTTTTTTTTTACCTTATTTCATCATTTTTTATTTAATAAGTTGAAAATTGAGTTACATCATTATTGTTGTTTTTTAAAATTTGTTTTCAAGTTTTCATAATTATTATATTTTTGTTCATATATTGTTGTTAACTATTTTTTTTAATTGTTTAATTAAAATAAAATTAATTTTTTTTTCCAATCAAGTTTATAATTTGAGTTGCAAATTTTTTTAAAAAATTATATTTGTAACACCTAAATATATTTTGTATAAAAAAAAAATCAAGCACACATTTTGTTTATATTGACGGGTTCATCCCTCGTTTTTTTCAAGTGCTGTCTAATAAATAATAATAATAAAAGGGATAATTCCCGCCATTTTAGAACATAACAAACTGCACTAAGGAACCGTACCAAAAAAAAAAATCCCTTAAAAAAACACACCGATGAACTGCACGCACTGTACTATCCAAACGGTCACTTTCCCTGTGCTGCCTGCAAGAGCCAGTTCAAAAACCCTAATTTCTCCGTTTCTTGCACAAGTTTACCCTAAAAGTACTTTTAAAAATGCCCATCAAACTTTGAAACTGACAAGTTTCAAAGTCAGAGCTTCACTGGACAATTCTGGCGATACCAACAACTGGGTCAGCCGGTTACCCATCGGAGCTTTATCCGGCGATAAGATATTCAAGTTGATTTCCGGTGCCACTGCTAGTCCCATTGGCCAATTCATTTCTTCACCAACCACGTTTTTTATTCTGTGGACCCCAGAATCAAATTGGTAAACAAAAAGTTTGGATTTTTGATGCCAGTTCTTTGTTCTGGGCATTTTTTTTTCATTTGTGTTCTTGCAATTTTTCTTCTATTGGATAAGATCTAGGCTTGCTGATATCTGGGTAATTTCGTTTTTTCTTGATTATTTTGGAGAAATTTGTTTGATTTGATATGTGGGTTACTTCCATTTTGCTGGGTTTTGATTAAATCAGCAGTGGAAGTTAATTGTAAGATAGGACTTGAATATTTTGTGATGTTGTAAATGATTGGAGTTTTTAGTTTTCTTTTATATGGAGTTTTGATAAAGTAATGTTTATGTTTGTGTAAATTCGAAACATGTGTATTGGTCATGCAGATATGGCTTCTGGCTCTAGTTGTTTTACCAGCGCGATCGCATATCGTGATGCGTTTCGGATTGGTAGTTTACATTGCTCTTTTGTCTGTATTGGTTCTCCCAAGGCATGTGTGGATGGTAAGTAATCAAATTCTCTGACTTGTAACATGCAAAGACTTCCTCTTCCTTATGCTTAGAAAATGTTGTGGGCCTCCTTGTAGGATTCTACGAGAGCTTTTGAAATGCTTTTGAAATAATTTGGTTAGATTACATTGTTATTAGTTAAAAAGAAAGAAAATGCAAAAGAATTTTTGGTAATTCAAGGACTTTGTGTTGGTATGTCTAAAATAGAATGGTTGCGATACATGTTTAGGTTGTTTAGATCTGAGTTTAGTTTTCTGAGTTACAACTTCAAGATTGTGATGCAAAAGATATGTTTGTCATTAAATTCCCTTGTTAATATTGCTAAATATTGATTCTTTTTTCAATAAAAAAGGATTTCTGCTCAAAGTGACTGGAAGAAGGATGTTCTTTGTGGGGAATTGTTCTAAATGTCTCTTTAATATTTTATGACTTTTTATGTTTTGTTATGTTTTTTGGTGTTAAATAATGTGGTATGTTGTTACATTTGAATAATAAGCAATATGTTGTCATGGTTGTTCTCCGTGCTGAATTTGCAGCAATCCTTGTAGGATCAATTGGGAAGAGTGTCATTGCTTTCTGGAATCCTATTTATTACATTGGGTTTAGGATCAGATGGTGTGCCTCCACTTGTCCAGTTAAGAACGCCACCACCTGCCATCACAGGCTTGCCTAATCTTCCAATGTCTTTGAGCGGCTATTCGTATTTAATCATGAAGCTAGGGCCTTTACAGTTTACAAGGAAGGGCTTGTCAGTAGCAAGCACAGCTGCATGCTTAACCTTCACTGTAAGTTGCTTTTCGTTCTCAACATCCTTTTTCTTTCTTTATTATAGTGTGTCTGTGATAATTAATTCTTTCATATCTGCGTTGTGCACATTTATGGGGAGATTTTACTTGCACACACGTGAAACACTCTTGCACATTGTTTACTGGGGTTGCTTCAGAGAACAAAAAAGTTGATTTTTTTTATTCAAAATTCATTAAGTTTCTATTTTTTTTTGCGCTGATTAGACTAGTAATATTCATTTCTGTACCCAACTACATATGTCCAAGAACAAATTGCATCTGTTTTTTGTCTGTTTTTCCCTAAAAGGTCTTCCAAAGTGCGAGCCTTTGCCTGGCAACCACAACTCCTGAACAACTAGCGTTTGCTATGCGGTGGTTTATGCTTCCCTTAAGATACATTGGTGTTCCGGTGGCTGAAATAACTCTTACCCTCTTACTATCATTGAGGTTCATCAATCTAGTCTTTGATGAGGTGAGAGTCCGATTTTTTCCATTAAATTGAATTACGTGTTTTTTTACCCATTTGATTTCTCTTAGTATAACATCACATGTTTTTTTGTCCATTTGATTTCTCTTAGTATAGCATTAATAAATATGTTTTTTTTTAATTTAATTGAAAAGTTATGGTTTACAGGTCCGAAATGTTTCACTGGGGATTGTATCTCGCAGGATAAAATGGAAGCAATTGACGATTATCGAGACGATAGATAGTAAGTAAACGGTTACAATCTCTTCCCCCTTTCTCTTGTTTTTGGGAGGGACAGGGGATGTTGCATGGTCAGTGGGAGTTTGGATTCTTCTGGAAATTATTTGGATGGCGAATACCCAGAAAACGTCTGTTGGTATTTCTGTATCTTTTTTGGATTGTGTTAACTTTTTCTTAAGCTCTCAATGGAGACTCTCAGAGTTTCATTGCTAGTCTAATGGAACCTTCCAGCCATCTTCCTTTACTTTTATTGTTATGCATTGCAAGCAATATTTTTATTTATTACACAGCATACACTTTTATAAAGAGTTCATGGTTTTTACTGGGATAAAGAGTATACAATATCAAGAGTTCATGGTTGGTGTCTGCTCTAAAAAAATTATAATTTGAGGTTTTACAGGGATAATAAGTTCCATGTTTTAAAGAACTAGGAATATGCCGGATATTGTTCTGATGAATGGGATGGTAGACTATCTTCTATGTATGTTCTGTTATAGTTTTTAATTTGGTGTTTAACTTTTCAGTTTTCGCTTCCTATATACGTCGGATCTTCAAGAATATTTTTAGCCACGCAGAGCAGATATCTCAGGTTTATATCTGAACCCACTCTTCCTCACAATTTATCATCAGTTTTAGTGCTTGTGATCTACTGTATCGGTAAGTTTTCTACCTGCACCGAAGGCTGTTCTTTGAAAGTCAGGGAGCTGGTTATATGTAACAAATTTGACCAGAATAGCGTGAGAAAAATAATCTGTGATCTCATTTGAAAAATAAACTCTTGCTGGAAATTATGCAATAGGATTTTCGATATAGCATCTTCCTCAAAAAATATAAAATAACCGGGTAAAGGCACAACTGGATTAATTATTCACTTTGGCGTTTCAGCATTACACTTATATATGTTTAATAAAAACGGTTGATTGTAATTTTTGATTTTGGAAACAGTTTTGAGAATCTACACCCCCATGATTAGTGCAGATCCTGATATATGTGCGTCTTCCCAAGTCATTCTTGTATCGATGTATAATTTCTTCTTGGCCTTGTATATTAAATTATTGAATGTAATTATGGTTTTCTGATATGTGTTCTCCTCATGACATTGTGGACAATATGCATTAGACCTAAATCCAGTTACAAGTAGCTTGGAAAATCTTGCCATCCAAAGACTTCTGCTTTTAATATTCCAGATGTTGTGGCATCTTACAGGCAATGATTGTCCGGGGTTTTAGAGGTGACAGCAACTCCCATAAAATCTATTTCTTATCAGACTCATCGATTGGGATGGCAGATTTTGTTTCTCTGCTATGCTTGATTGGTGTTGTAGGTGCTGCTCTCTTGTCTGACTATTACTTGGTCTGATTTCATGTTCAACCATTGCCTTGGTAAGTTCTTTCTTCGTACTAAAAATATCTACTGGACTTCCAAATAGAAGCTGCTTGTCATGGTTTCTTTAAGACATTTATAATTATTGTGCCTTGAAGTTTATGAAATAATAAGATAAAGTTTATGACCCGACAAGTGCAAGCACTTAAAAACGGTAATAACATTTTTTTTTATTCTCTACGGTGACAAGGAACCTTTTTTTATTTATTTATTAAAATTATACTTAATTGTTCAAACTATCTTCTTTTTTTAAGGCAACAACGTGCTTTTTGAGTCGTAATTGTACTGTAATGTTAGTAACTAGTATGATTACCTGTAATTAGTTAATTTATTGAGAAAGAAGATAAAACATGACGATACAATCAATAAAAGTATTAATAGTTCGAAATTTCAAGGCACTATAATAGAATGCCTTCAAGTAACCATATAAATTGCCACAGATAGAATCCTCGCTGTTTTATTTTCTAGATATTTGCATCACATGAGTGACTTGCTTGCAGGTAACTGGGCTTGCTTAGTCGTTGATGCCATGGATGTGTACAAAATCATCCACGAGTAAGTGGGATTTTGATACATTGTATGTAGCTGTTGTCTGAATGATGGTTTAGCCAGGTGAGTGATATTCCTCATGCTTGCAGGCTTAAATCTGTAGTTTTCTCAAATAAAACTACGATTTTGATACATTGGATTCTTAGAGACAGCATCTGGCCCTTGTGTCTCATGTTGTGCTATTTTGTATATTATTCCAATGGTGCTTTTTGATGGCAAATTTAGGAATAAATAAGTTGTAAGATCTCTCTAATCATTTCCTTTTGAGAAACGAGAGGGACCTATCTCTTATGCGCCTTGGGAGGGAACAGTGCTCCCTTGCATTCTGCACCAAAACCACTGGGATCTAGATAAGCAGGGTAACTGTCAATTCACCTCCTTTTATATGGGTCTTTTTTTTTTTTTTTTGAAAAATAACAGTCTCGTTAAAATTTTATCAGAATGTTGAAGGTTGGATTACGGTTTTAACTCTACGACGGTTCTAAGAGAATGTTGGAAACCTGAGTACTGTGTTTTTTTAAATTTTATTTATTTTTTATTAATTTTTTTTTATATTTTCAGATTATTTTGATGTGATGATCTCAAAAATAATTCTTTAAAAATAAAAAAATCATTTTGATACATTTGTAAATGAAAAATACTTTGAACTACAAACCGCTGTCACAGTTCCAAACAAGCCTAAAGTATACATAACCGCCACCACCATGTTTCAAAATGAATGTGTTTTATAAAAGTCAAAGCTAAAATTTTATAATCGTGGCAAGAAGGGGCAAGAAGATAGGATTCAACATTCAATGGTTTAAAAAGAAGAAGATAAGATGATATAGTAGAAAAAAGATATAAAAGAAGAAAAAAAAAAGAAATAATGGGTCACTGGAGATATACCAATCATTTTTTATATACCCGGTAAGTATTAAAAAGATGTTAACAAGATGATTATAATAATACCTTGAAAAACCATTAAAAGAGATCGTAATTGATTAACGGTTTTGTTTGAAGGTTAATTTGGCATTAATTATAAATTCATTTGATGATCTTTTAAGGTGTTGTTAAAATCTTTTCATTAAGATTTGTCTAACATTACCATGTGTAATTAACCCGAATTAATCTAATAATAATAATAAATTTCTTATGAATGATAATTTAAAATTAAATTTTTATATTTAATTTTTTTAAAATATATTTTATGTGATTTTATAACATTTATTGTTATTAAGCCTTGAGTCACATATAAAAAATAAAAACATTATTTAGATATATATATTTTTTAACTTGTTTTGACAATTATGGAATATTTTTTTTTAAATAGTGATTTTAGTTAAAAAAATATGCTTCGAGAAATATATTTTCTACTTATTTCAAATTAATTTCTTAACAAATTTTTTATTTTAATTATCACTCATTTTATTAGATAAAGGTGATCCTACTAAGAAAACGTTGTTGTTTTGGAAAAGATTGGAATTTTTTTATGATAATATTATATTGTTTTATGGATAATTATGATTTAATACAATAAAAAGAATTTTGATAATAATATGCTAATTAATTTTGAATGAGAAAAAAATTATCTACATTTATTCTAACTCTTTTCATTTTTTTTAATCAAATTAAGAACCCATGACTAAAAAAAAGATATTTATTCATCAATTTATCCATAGATGCAGAAAGTCTTCTCATTATTACGATGGAAAAAGGAAGTTTATGTTGAACAAAATACTATAAGAATATCAAAACCATGGAAAATTAAATAAAAAATCATCAATTTACGAAAAATATTTTAAAAACTACTTTAAAAATCACTCCTCACGCAATGACAAACCGTACGAAACATCATAAAATCCATCCACCAAACGTTTTTACGCACAAAAACCAAACAGGGAAGAGAATCCCAGAAATGGAGTCTGAAAACAGAGAAAGCGAGGCAACTCATCCATTACCAACCAACTCCAAGAACTCGCGAGTCACAGATCCAACTCTTAAAGACCCACCAATGTCAACTCCTTCTTCGTCCTCATCATCTTCTTCTTCTTCAACATCACCTGGGCCATCTCAAAAACGGCAAAACAACGATCACAACCTCTCGCCACCACAAACCAATAAAAAAAGAACCAAGAAAACACCACCTCCACTGCCAAACCTCCCTCACGAACTCATCATTGAAATCCTATCTCGGTTGCCTGCCAAATCCCTAATCAAATTCAGGTGCGTTTCCAAATCATTCAAATCCCTGATTTCAAATCCCCAATTCATCAAAACGCATCTCGAAAAGGTCAAGAATTTATCAAGAAACGACCCTGATTTCTCTCCAGAAATCGTTATTTCCTCCAGCGAGCCACTGTTTAGGCTCAAGAGCTGCTCACTTTACTCTGTTTATAATAACCCAGTGACTGATGCTGTTGTGATTGATTACTATCTATTGAAGGATATCTATCGTTATGATTGGGTTGTTGGGTCCTGTGATGGGCTAGTGTGTTTGGGTATTAAGCAGGATTTTGTGGTCTTATGGAACCCATCTACAAGGGTTTTTAACAGATTGCCTGATTTGGGATTTGCAAAGAAATTAGGGAGTTATACTGTTTTTGGGTTCGGTTATGATAGTCAAATAGATGACTATAAGGTGCTGGCTATGTTTTGTTTTCTGACTAAGAGTGTTTATGGAGGTAGTAGATATGTGACAAGAATTAAGGTTTGTGCATTGAAGGGTGAGTGTTGGAGGAGGCTTGAGGATTTTGGGCTTGGTCTTCCATATGATGTTTCAGGAAAACATGTTGATGGGAAGCTTTGTTGGCCGGTTATGCCTGAAGGGAGTATAGGGTCAGCGTGGTCTATTGTTGCTTTTGATTTAGCCCAAGAGATGTTCGAGGAGGTTGTGCAGCCTGATTATGGGGCTGTTGGTTATGAGAGAGTGTTGGGGGTCTTACAAGGCTGGCTCTGTGTGATGTGTAACTATCAAGGGGTTCGTGCTGATGTCTGGGTTTTGAAGGAGTTTGGAGTTAGAGATTCCTGGACTAAGCTGTTTAGCATACCATATTTGGATGATCCTTTGTGGTTTCATTATTCAGTGCCTCTGTGCATTGATGTTGGAGGTGAGGTTCTGTTGGAGTACAAGTCAGTTTTAGTGATTTACAATCCCAAACATGGTACTTTCAGGTACCCTGTGATGAATGGTGCTAGTTCTTGTATAGAAGCAGATGTGTACATTCAGAGCCTGGTTTCACCCGTTGTTGATGGTCATGTCTAATGTTTTAGACAACAAGCATAATGAGAAACAACAGTGGTGGGTTCAAACCTTTTTGATATGCATCTAGTTGGTTGCTGTCTTTTCAATTTGATGAACATTGTGTTTTATTTGACAAAGAAAATCATGATCCTGTAAAGAATCTCTTGCTATTGTCTATAGAATAAGGGGTGCTAGAGTTATGACAAGCTTCTCTTTTCTTAATGAATTTTAATTTTGTCTGATTCTATTTTTCTTTGCTATCTGTATCTTTTCTAGGTTTTGTTTAGTCAATTGTCAAGTAAACTACAAAAAAAAAGTGATGGATTTCATTCCTACAGGAACTGAACTTCTTCAACAAATTAACTAAAACTTGTATAAATCTTGCTAGAGGGCACAAACAATTAATATATACTGTTTTGCTTTTCTCTCTTA
>Ga0307510_10007363_pt1 | contig 13117 bp, 12 predicted proteins | sample 12_EM_MG_FD_207224 | JGI IMG/M metagenome (GOLD analysis project Ga0307510, IMG submission 207224) | Populus trichocarpa ectomycorrhiza microbial communities from riparian zone in the Pacific Northwest, United States - 12_EM | ecosystem: Host-associated > Plants > Roots > Unclassified | place... | reverse complement strand
TCATCTCATGTTCAAATTATTTGTCTGCAGGACATACTCTTTTGAAAATCGGCAATGGAGGGGAGTTTCTCAGGCCATAGAGTACAGCATTGATCATTTCATCAGTGCTTACTATCTCAGCCACAGATTTTGGCATCCCAACTATGCCATCCATAAACGGAGACCAGGTTCCATAGCTGCTAATTTTTGGTTCGCGTTTTACTTTTGTTTCCAGCTGCGGCACCTTCCCTGGGATGTTCTTTGTGCTGTTTTTGCTCTTCCTGCCCCCTGTTGTTTTAGCCATGTTACCAACTTCCATATATGAAGACCCAGTTGTGTTGCAGCTAACATCTGGTTCGATTATTTTTGTTTTTGTTGCCGGCTGTGGCACCTTCAATGAAATGTTCCTCGTGCTGTTTTTGCTTTGCTTGCTCATTGTAGTTTTAGCCATATTATCAACACCTGACCTGACAAATGGTTAATTTCTCATTGCAGGTAATTTCATAAGTAGAAGTGAAACATAAAACTCCGGCTCCATCTTATATACATACATATACATATACATATATATCCCTTGCCTTTTCCTATTCTATGATCAAGAAAAATGATCTTTTTTCAGTTTTTTTCATTTGTGAGAAAAAAACATTTACAAGTATGAATTTAGGAACTGTAATTACATAAAGTCAGTTCCTAATTTAGTATTGTTCATGAGTTAGTGGTTAGCCAAAAGAAAACTGAAAAAAGAACATTTTTCTTGATCATAGAATAGGAAAAGGCAAGGGATATACATATACATATACATATACATGCATATACATCCATATATATATATATATATATATATAAGTGAAGCAATTATCAGATTCTATAAGATTAACGAAAGAAAGCTGATATACAGTAGTATGTTTTGCAGAAGTACCTGGGCAGGGGTGTTTTTTTTCCTCTCATTTCCTTTCCTTCTTGTTCTTGGGTTCTTCAAGAAGAGGGAGGGAAGGGTTTAGTCATTGAAGGAAAACAAATGCTCGCTGAGGTACGCATTTATTTCATGTTCACGCACGCGGATTTGTATAACTGATCATGGAGTTAATGGAAAAATAAATATGAGTGAATAATTAATAAATTAACTATTAATAATATTAGTTTTGGTGATTGTGCTGCTTCCTTTTTAAATAAAGGATTAGATTAGGAAATAAAAATCAAGATTTACATGCAATTGAAACCTATTCCATCAGCATATTTATACTGACATGGAAGATTTTCTAAGTAAGTTAGACTTCGTTTGTTTACTGGAAAGTAGTTTTTATTTTTTAAAGTAAATTCTGGAAAAAATAAATTCCGGGAAAATGAATTATTTTTCGATGTTTGGTAGTGTAATGAAAAATAAGTTGGAAAACACTTTCTAGTGTTTGGTTATATCATGGAAAATAACTTATTAATGTTTTATTTTTTTCAAGTTTATTAAAATAATAAGGAACAAATCTTACAAATTAAAAAGTTGAATGAGAATGAAATTGAAAAAAAATATAATTTTATAAATTATCTCAAATAAAATAAATAATAATCAAAATAATAGAGATCAAATCTAAAAAATAAAAAAAATTAAAAGATGAAGAAATTAAAATAATAATAATTAACATTTCATAAATTATTTCAAATAAAATAAGTAAGAATCAAAAGAATGAGGACTAAATTTGATAGATAAAAAAATTCAATTAAAAATGACAAGAGAAAAGCAAATAACAATTATAAAAACAAGGACCAAAATTAATATAAAAATTAAATTATAAGGGATGAAATTGAAAAAAAAATATTAAAAAAAATGTATATATATATATAGCAATTAAAAGTTTGAGTACTAAATTTGATATAATCAGTAAATAATATAACATTTTTAAATTTTTCACAACTTTCAGAAAGTATTTTTCGTTCAAAATAAAAGAAAAATACTTTTTTGAAAATCAGGTTAAATTTTTTTTGACTGAAAAATGTTTTTTGTTGATTAACTTTTTTAATAATAAATAAACATTAAAAAATTTAAAAAATTATTTTTCAAGAAACAAACGCGTTGTGAACACGTAGCTGACAGGTTTCGCAAGTGTTTTTCAATGAAAAGACGGATTTAGAAACAACTAGGCATATTTAAGTACAGTAACATAAATTATATTATAGTTTAGGGCTAAAAACTAGGTTTGAAGAGAGAATTAGACTTGGATAAGATCTAAGATAACCAATGGATCAGAAGCTAGCAGTGTTCCAGTCACGTGCTTGCATGCCTCTGGCACTCACGTACAAAGGATAACATGTAAACGGGGTTCTTGGTCGATGGAATGTTGTGGATTTGATGAAGGAAAGAATAAAGGTGGTCTCTCAGGTATTCTGTTCATGTTTTGTTTTTGAAAAAATTAAAAAAAATCTTATTTTAAATTAATAATTTTTTATATTTTCAAATTATTTTAATATTATTTTTAAAAAATAAAAAAACATTATAATGATATGTTTTTAAATCTTCAAAAAGCAAGCACTATCAAACTTCTTAACACACCGTGATGGAATATTAGGTTGTGAGGAATCTAGATGAAAAGGCAAGCACGGTGCTGCCCAACATGCATGTAAAGTGAAAACGTGTGGATGCAGTATGAGTATGGATACGAGTTGATTAGCATATATATATATATATATAATCCTTCTTTTGATGTCGCCGTCGTGACCCATGTTACTTGGTGATATTCCACTCCAACCCCACCAGGCACCAGTGAATGGTTGTCGTTGTTTCTGATATGCATGAAGCCATAGCTTAAAGACTTGAGAGCTATGGCTTCTGGGGTGAGTGAGCAGCTTGAAAGAAAGCTCTGCCTCTGTCCCTGCTGTTCTTTTCCCCTGCCGGTTTGGCTGCTGCCTGCTGGTGTTCAATAATTTGGATGTAAAGATTCCACAATTCATGAAAATATCCGCTCTTCTTATCTGACTCGTAGGCAATATCACTGTTGGCGCGCAGGCCAATCATTGTATATATGCTGTTGGCTGAACATTTCATCCAAGCCAGACATACGATCGAGAACCCCAGGATATACAAGTGTCTGCGGTTCTGTGGTATATAATAGCTTGAAACAATAAATTTAAAAAAATTATAAATTATAGTTCTTTTATAATTAAATAAAAAAGAAATTTCAGTAGAATCTAGCTATATAAAATTACATTATGTGTTAAATATTAAACAAACATTCTTAATTTGCACCGTACAGTAACATGAAAATAAACATAGCCAAGACCACTCCTAACAACATTAGCTCAACATTGAATTAAACTAAATAATATTGGATAATCTTCTAGCATTATTGTTTTTTTTTTTTTACCAATTTTTTTCAGGTAAAAATCATTAACAACAAAAACATTTGATTATTATTTTTGGATATAACGATTAAAATAATTATGACAAAAACAACATATAGCATGTCTATGATATTTTAAAAAGAGAATAGAGTGATTAAAACAATTATGAAAAGGATAACATAATATATTTTAAAAAAATATATATATAGTAATTAAGACAAAAACGATATATATATATCTTTCATATTAGAAAAAACATAAATCTATTTTAAAGTTATTTAAAAAATAAATTTATTTTTATATCTTTATATCTTTAATTAAATATATTTATAACGAAATGGTATCTGATAATTTTATTTATTTATTTTTATTTTTTTTGTGTGAAGAGGGTAACTAACTACACAAAACCCCTAAAAGAAGGAATGGCTGGAGGCAAGGCGTCGCAAGAAAGAGGCGATGATGAGAAGTGGTTTGTGGGCCCGCCTGTTTCTTTCACGTGGGCAAGTTGGATCCGAGCTGGATTCTGTTGGGCTTCTTTCACATCTTCGGTAAAGCCCTTGTGATGGTAACCCCGCGAATTGGATTTGTGACTGGATGTCATTGTCAAGCCCAGGCCTCAAGCCAGGGCATGACGGTGACAGATGATTGATGGATGACAATCATGCAAGAGCGCATGGTAAGAAGCAAGAGGGCGACTTCATCTTAACCTTACTCTGGCTGTGGAGATGGCGAGCATAGCACGGGCCTGGAACAATTATTACAGCCGTCGGCAATCCCTTCCATAATTAGCAAAAGAAAAGCCCATGCAACCACCTCATTATAATCTCAGCAATTATACCATTCTTCACTTTCACAGAGACAGACAGACAGACAGAGAGAGAGAGGGAGAGGGAGAAAAGGAGAGGAAAGAGAGCAACACTGGATTTCTGTCGGATGACTTTCTTCCTATAAAAAGAATATTCAAAAGATGATAATTTAAGGTAATTCAAGTTAACTTGTTATTGGAATAACTTTAGAAAAAAGAAAGGAAAAAAAATAAAAAAACTCAATGCTCAATAATCTAATATCAAGTGATGCAATTAAAAAAAACCAAAGTTAAATTAAACTACTTTTCAAAACAAGTAACTTTAATGATAACCATACAAAAAATCAAAAAGAATCCTAAATAGAATTCTTAACCATAAAAAACTATAAAGAAAACAAATAGTAATCAAAATAATGATTCTGGTATAAAAACTAATGAAATAAAATAATGAAGGACTTTATCGAAAAATAGAATAAAAAAAAAAGCAACTAAAAAGAATAAGAACAAAAAATGGATAAAAAAACAAATGAAATAAAATATTAAGGGACAAAATTAAAAGATAAAACAAATTAAGAAAATGATAAAAAAAAATACGTAATTAAAAAAATAAGAACTAAATATGAAAAAATTAAAATCAAATGTTGAGGGGCAAAATTGAAAGCAAAAAAAACAAGAAAGATATAAAAAAGAAACAATCAAGAGAATGGGTACCATATTTAATATAAAAAAAAACAAAATCAAATGAAAATAGATGAAACTGGAAAAAAAAAAAACAATCCAAAACAAAAAAAGACTAATGATAAAAAGAGGATCATAATTGAATCTTTTCTCCATTATTTTTTTATCAAAATAATATCATTCTTACTTTTTAGCAGAATAAAAATCAAGCGATTAGTTAAGAAAAAAATAATTTTAACACCCGTTGATTTTTTTTTCCCATTGTTTTCTTGTCAAGATAATGTCAGTTTTACTTCCCACACAATAAAAAGTTTGATTGACCCTTGTTAATCATGATTATTCAACCCAATCCGTGATCCAAGAAATGATGGGGGTCAACTCCCCAGGCAGGTCTTAAAAGCATGACAAAAAAAACACCAAATATGACATGAAAATTCAATGAAATTAAACAACAATGGATGAAATTGCAAAAAAAAACAAAAACAAAACAATTAATCAATAGAAGAATTCAAAATAAAAGGAATTGCAATCAAGAATGGAGATCAAATTTAAAAAAAATTCAAATGACTAAGGATTAAATCGAAAAATAAAATCCAGTCGAAAAAAGATTAAAATCAAAGTAAATAGGAATCAAAAGAATGAGGATCAAATTTGATAAAAAAAAATAGGAAAAAAAAATTATATGTCAATGGATGAAATTGAAAAATAAATAAGTCAAATTTAATACAATTAAATGGTTGATGACCATTTTGCAACTTTTCATGGTCAGCACACCTTTTGAGGTGGAGAGGAGAGAAAAGAGGCGGGAGGAGAAAAATTATCGTCGGAGCTCTTTCGTGTCGTGTATGCCAACACGCGCAAGCCCATAATATAGAGAGCGGTGAAATGCTTCGAATGTTGTCGTGTGAGGCTACCAACGGCTACCAGGAGGTGCCGCATGCGCTACCTAAAAGACACAGATGCCAACCATTTTTTTTTTAATTATAGAAAGACCATAATACTCCCAACCCTAAGGGATAATTATAAGAGAACTATGGTTAAAAAAACTAAAATGTTCATTGTACACAATCCACAATAAAACACTAACAAATTTTAATTTTAGCTATAATTTCAATCCATTCATGATCTATTTGTTTGTCAATAAGTCTATGATCTACTTGTTTATTTAGGTTTTAAAATTGTATTTTAAAATGTGTATAGCTTGGAAAAATATTAAATTAATATTTTTTTATAATTTTAATATATTAATATTAAAAATAAAAAATATTTTAATATATTAAAAAAAATATATAACAAAATACAAAAGCACGCCCTCAGGTTTAATCACTACCTTCAATTATTGATCTTGTTTGTTTGTTTATATGTGATATAGTCTTTAAAATACCAAGTGTTTAATAACGAGACAGATACAAAGAAATAAAAATCATACCCAGTCCCATTAAAAAGTGATAAAAATTCTATTTTTTTAATTAAGAATTTATTTTAAAATTATTTTTCTACTACTTGTATTTATCTCTTGTAACCATGAAATTTCTCAGGATAATCATATGTTCAATGCTTAAAAACAAAATACACATCTCTCGAGTTCTTGAATTCAAATTTTAAAATTTGTATTAAAAACTTATTTTTTTAATATAATAAAAGATCTAGTATTTAATTAATATACAAATTAATCTAAACATAAAAAAAAAATTATTTGCAAATTTCGAAGTGATAACATGATGCTGTAGTAAAACAATTTTTTTTTTAAAAAAACAAATACTCTTAAATAACAACTCATTTATAACATTAAACAAAAAAAAATCGAGCCTTGACCAATAAAAAAAATATAGAAAAGAAAATTGATAAAAGCAAAAAAAAAAAAAAGAGATCAAACAGCCTATTAAACAGTTGCGAGACCAACGGCTGGGACACAATGGAGGCACCAATCCACGAACTACCAAAATAACAATCCATCCAAACAGAAAACTCACCAACCAAAACAAACCACGTGTCGTAAATCCAATCTCCACACGGACAGCTAGTTAGATCCACCAGATCACCTGGAATCGCCAGTATCCAACCAAACACCAACATCCTTAACTCTCTTTCTCTCTCCTCAAAGGCTCAAACTTTCCCCTCCATCATCATCCATTTTCTTCAACCTTTCTCCTCCTCCCCCCCCCTTCCTCCTCTCTCAAGAATTCTTCTCCTTTCCTTTCTAGTGTTTTTACAGCCATCATCACCGCCGTTGAATTATTGTTTTTTATGATCGAGAAGAAGATATGGCAGCAGGCATGGATTTTCCGCCACCATTTACGGTACTAGAAGGCGGTTACAACAAAGACAACAACAACAGCAGCACTAATGTATCGGAAAATCAAAACGCTGAGAATTTAGACAACCTTAAACAATCCACCAATGGGAAACCTCCACGACATCTCCGTCAAAGTATGGACTCCACCCGATTGCTCAACGCCGCTGATCTGGTAAATTAAGAAATAAATTAAAAGTTAAATCTTTTTTTCAATAATCATGAATTGATTGATTTTTTTGTTTAGGCGCTTGATGTTGGGGTTGTGGTCGTGGTTAGTAACTCACCGGCTGATGAAAGAACGGATTTTTTACCGTTGTTTCGATCGGGAAGTTGTGCTGAAGGAGGGCCTAAACAGTATATGGAAGATGAACATGTTTGTATAGATAATCTTGTTGATCATCTAGATGCCACCGCCAACTGCCCTTCTCCGGGAGCTTTTTATGGGGTGAGTATTTCAAAACATCCTGTTGATCTCTGAGTGACTGGGAATTTCATTATGCTGATAAGTTAGCTGGAAATGTGTTTTGGGCTGATTTTAATTGGAACTTGTGGGCAGGTGTTTGATGGGCATGGAGGAACAGATGCGGCATTGTTTGTGAAAAATAATATTCTGAGGTTTATAGTCGAGGACTCCCATTTTCCGATTTGTGTGGAGAAGGCTATTAAGAGTGCTTTTGTGAAAGCTGATTATGCATTTGCAGATGATAGTGCACTTGATATCTCTTCTGGCACCACCGCACTAATTGCTCTTATATTTGGAAGGTAAGGGGGATGTATCCTTTTTAGATATAGAATATTTAGTAGGATATTGTTGCCAAAAATTTCTTATTTGGGACTAAGGTGTAGCCCCCAAGCTTCCTTTTATTCAACAGTTTTTCATTCACCTTTAAAAGTACTTTATTTGAGGATTGCTTAGTTGTTTTGTTGAGCGCTCCTTTAAGGTAACAAGGAGAGGGAAAAAGCTGGACAGTGGTAGAGTTGGAGATGGCGATAGAAATTGGAGTGAGGTAGAGTAGATCTGACTGTACTTTTGGATCAAGTTGAGCTGGGTTTATCAGTGCAATACTAATAAATAACCTTTACAATTTGAAGATTAAGTGTTGCATAGCGTCAAAATAGATATTGAAACAAGGGCCTTTTGTTATGTTTGTCTACTGTCCCATCCTCTTGGGAACTCCTGTGTGCAGACATGTCTTTCTGATAAGTTTACATCGGTCTCCAGGTTCTGGATCTCATTTAGGTTTTGAGGTTTCATTTCTCTGAAATAATTCTACTCTTTTGCAGGACATTAATAGTAGCCAATGCTGGAGATTGTCGAGCTGTGCTGGGGAGGCGAGGTAGAGCAATTGAGATGTCCAAAGACCACAAACCTAACTGCACATCAGAGAGACTAAGAATTGAGAAACTTGGTGGCGTCATTTATGATGACTACCTCAATGGCCAATTATCTGTTGCACGTGCCCTCGGAGACTGGCACATGAAGGGCCCTAAAGGTTCGGCCTGCCCTTTAAGTGCTGAGCCTGAATTGCGAGAGACAAATTTGACTGAGGAAGATGAGTTCTTGATCATGGGCTGTGATGGCCTGTGGGATGTAATGAGCAGCCAGTGTGCTGTGACAATTTCTAGGAAAGAACTGATGCTCCATAATGATCCTGAAAGATGCTCAAGAGAGCTGGTCAGGGAGGCACTCAGACGCAATGCATGTGATAATCTAACAGTAATTGTTATCTGTTTCTCCCCGGATCCACCCCCCAGGATAGAAATCCCACAATCCCGAGTTCGGAGGAGCATATCAGCTGAAGGTTTGAACTTACTAAAGGGTGTTCTGGGTAGTAACTCATGAAAAAACTGATGGTTTGATCACGTCTGTACAAATACATTCAAGGTTGGAACAGGTAAGAACATCTTTCTCTCCGGGCTGCTCCTGATATCCACAAGGCCATGGCTGACATTCAGCTTTCTTCAGGGAATGAATATGGCATGGATTCTTTTGAGTTTCAAAACCCTGTACATCTGATATAATTTATGTTGTTCCATTTGGAGTTCGTTGTTCAACTTCTTAGTTGCATGCACCTCCCTCTCATTCTTTTCTTCTCCGTTGTACATAATTTGGGGGGGAAATGAGAGCTGTGATCTAACACTCTTCTTTTAAATCGTTCATCTCTGTGTTGTCATTCAATGAATTAATTGATTATGAGGGATTTCCATGGATGCCTGCTTGCTTGTTTCCGTCGATCATTCTGTTAGATAACTGTGATGTTTTTTGGATTGTGTTGCCTTCAAAACTGACTTGATCATAACTAGCCGCGGCTCTCATAAGCTCATCTTATCAATTATCATCCAGCCTGTCCTTTTATGCTACTAGTGGTGATTCAGGTTTCAGATATTGATTGCCTGAAAATAAATAGCTGATGGAAACATGCATGAAACGAGTTCAGACTCGCAGAGTACCTGAAGACCGAGAGAACATATCTTTGACAAAAATTCACCTTATTATTGTCCTGGAAATAGATTTATTTACGTCGTTTTCGTTACTTGTGTATCAATTTGATACTAACCAAACACAATTTTAAATAATGGGATTTCGTATTAAAATAAAAACTGCTGTAATTTTTGAGTTTGATAGGGTCGCTTGGTGTTGTGCCTTTTTTAACCCTTTCCACCAACCTTCCCAGTTTTCAAACTTCTCGATACAAGTTTTTGTAAGCGGAAAAGGAGGAGAGCAGTACACTCACCTCAAAGTCGAGAAGAATAGCATGATTTCAGGTTTTTAATGTGAACATGGGACACCAAAGGTCCAAAGCTGTCCCATCATAATGAAAATCTTGAACCTTAAGTACACCTGCTTCACCTGTGACGATGCTTTCTTGATCCAGGTGGCGGTTTCTTTTCCTTGGAAGCCACAAGTCGAAAGAGAGATTCAAAACAGGAAGCAACAAGGTTAAGTTAACAAGTCATATATCTGACAAAGAAATAGAAATCGAAATCAAGGTGTTCGTCCTCTTTCACGATTGTTATTGCTATGTTTTAGGTCCAAAACACTGATACAAGGCCGGCCCATTTGTGGGAGAAAAATTGCGGGGTTGTAATCCCGGGCACAATTCAGCATTGTAAACAAGGCTGTCAAGTTTGGAAAAACTTTCCCACGAGCGATCGATTCAAAATCATGGGAGTTACTCAGAGTTCTCCATCTGGTTCATCATCATCAGCGTCTGCCTGATGGGAGTCACTGCATAAACCAATAAAGTTTTGAATTAATATATAAATGAGAGCATGATGCCTCTTTTAGGTTGACAAACAATAGCTGTGCATGATTAAACTGGAATCAGGTAATTTCCAATCAACAGGCAAATTGAGGAAAGACCCAGGTGCAAATTTTATTTTCTCAACCAGTAATCATGCATGATTAAACTGCAATCAAGTAACTTGCAATCAACAAACAAAACAAAATTGAGGCAATAACAAGGTGCAAATTGTATTTTCTCGTTTAGGAGGTACATGGGCCCAATATGACTTTGATGGAGAATGCCACTCAAGTCAGTGAATGGTTTAATTGATACTTCCGAGTTAGGTCACAACACAACCTTCTTTAAAGCCACGTTCCTAGGGATTGATAGTAACTATCCCTGTAACCAGCTATTTTGCTTAAAGTACATAAACCTGGCTTTAGATTCCACGTTACCTGGACATATTACAATGCTTGCTCAAATCCTGGCATAAAATCTTGCTCACATCTCCTACTTTCACAGATCCTTTCTTTATCCGTTCTGCCAACTGCAATATTAACCATCCTTAGTAGCCTGAATTGTCACCCTATAATAAACCACATAAATGACCAGTTAACTAAGAAATGGCTAAGCAGGTACGAAAACTCACCTCATCTTCAGTTTCCTCCAATAACCTGTCCCATTTTAAACATATAGGTTAGACTTTGGTAAACCATACACTAGCTGGCATTTACCATCCTTGGAATATAAGCACAAATTACACAATCATATGCGTATTTTGCAATGAGTGAAAATAGAGGGATGACCAAAACATTCCATCTCACCTTCCACAATAAGATGATATATCTTTTGAATATGCCTTGGCTTCTTGCTTGTCTATCAAAAGATAAAAATAGAAAAACAACTTAAAAAATTTGTAGTAGTTTCAGTTGAAAATAAAAGTTCAAAGACAGAGAAACAAAGAACATATAACAAAAATGCTGAGTTAGGGCCAACCATTGGCATCACAACTAATAAGCGTGAGCCAATTTGTGGGAAAAGGCAGTGATTCCAATTTCCTAGAAAGGCAAGGATAAGAAATTTTGTGGTGTTCCAATCCCATTCTCCTAAAAAGGAAAACAAACTCACCAGAGCAAGGATATGGCTCTTCTGCTTAAATAGAATTCCCATTCTGTTATGGGGTGATCAAGATCTTTGTTTTCAGCTTCCCACCAAATCTTAAACTCACATCTATTAATCTAACGCTAGTTGCACTTCACAATTAAGCTACCAATCCTATTCCAAGAGTAAGATAGTAGTCCTAGTCCTACTATCATTTTACATTCTCTTTATCAAACATGGCCCATTTGAAACTAAATGAACGCACAAAAAGCATGACATCAAATCAGACATCAAGTTCAATAAAGAAATGGAGGAACATCATGACAACCAGGGACAAATTGGTTAATGCACAGAAGCCACAACAAGAGACAAGAATATTGTTAAGAACAGGCAATATTATTAAATACTTACTAATTGCAAGATTGTCCCAGCTATCCACTCTAACCCATTCATATCTTTTCGAATCCACCTGCCAAAACAATGAAACAAATATTGAATGTGCTTGCAAGAGGACATGAAATAAATAAACATGCAGCTGCAAAGAAAATATTTAATGGCAACATGATTAAGGATTACCAGACATCACTGTTAATAGAAACTACAAATAGTCGAGCACAAATGTCTCCGAATAAAAAACACAGAAGTAGTACATCAACCATGCATCCAAAGCAAAGAACACGACCGATGAAGAGCTCAATTCAACCGATAATTACCTTCTGAAGAGTGTAATCTTGCATTTTATCACAAAGCCCATCTAGTAACTCAACGACCCTAAGCTCACTGACTCTGTCCAAAAATAAAAACACAATCATAAAAAAATTAGCAACATTTACAAGACAATGCGCCCCACACATACACTACACTATATGGCACGGAGCGGTACGGCACGGAATAGATAACTTAAAGTTGAAAGGAAATATTGAAGCTTTACCTGTAATCAATTACTTTTCCTTTACGTTGACCTTTAGAATCCAATCTATGTCTCATATCCAAATGATTCCTCGGTTTTTCCTACACAATAATTACCAAACCATTGAGAAATGAAGCAGAGCTTAAAAAATTGAAAGAAAATAAGACTAAAATCCTTACATTGGAAAGCCCATTCTCTATCTCCTCCTGAAAAATCGATGATCACAACATTCAGTTAATGAATTAAGCTCGGAAGGATGCTTAGTTAATAATTAAACCCTAATGATCATCGAATAAAGCACAGAGAGAATTGGAGGATCTAAAAGAAATAAAGGAAAGTACCGCAACGGCATTACAAGCAGCGCATTTGTCATCGATGCTTGAGACAACTGTGAATGTCAAAACGACGAGTATCATCAGAAGCCACGCCGTCAACTCCGCCATCTTTATCGTTCTAGTCTTCGTCTCTACCGATCGCACCTCTCTCTCTGGTCTCTTGTTCCTTGTGGACTGGTGAGTCTAATTTAAGGAACGCGTCTTAAACATAGTCCAGTGTCAAGATTAGAAGTCCAGGCCCATGTTACCGACGAGGCCAGCATGGACTAGGATTCTGGTTTGGACTTCAAGGCCCAGTATTCTTCTCACCTTTTCTTGAAAAAAAAAAGAAAAAGGAATTGTGGTTATAAAATCAGATAGGGTTGTGGTTATAAAATCCTTCTAATCACAGGCTATCCGGATAGGTCAATCTAGGAATTTAAAATCACTTTGTTTAATTTTTTAAGTTAAAATATC
>Ga0307510_10007362_pt1 | contig 13118 bp, 10 predicted proteins | sample 12_EM_MG_FD_207224 | JGI IMG/M metagenome (GOLD analysis project Ga0307510, IMG submission 207224) | Populus trichocarpa ectomycorrhiza microbial communities from riparian zone in the Pacific Northwest, United States - 12_EM | ecosystem: Host-associated > Plants > Roots > Unclassified | place... | reverse complement strand
GACCATCGCCCAGATCGAGCCGATCACGGTGATCTTCACCGCGCCGGAGGACCAGCTGCCGGATATCAAGGCCGCGCTCGCCGCCGGCTCTCCCAAAACGATCGCGCTCTCCACCGACGGCAAACGGGTGCTTTCGACCGGCACGCTTTCGCTGATCAACAATCAGGTCGACACGTCGAGCGGGACCGTCCGGCTCAAGGCTGTGTTCGACAACACCGATCATGCGCTGTGGCCAGGCCAGTCGGTTTCAACCCGGCTGCTGATTGCGACGATCAAGGACGCCACCGTAATCCCCGACGATGCCGTTCAGCATGGCCCCAATGGCCTTTACGCCTACACGGTCAACAAGGAGAACAAGGCTGAACTCCGCAAGATCAAGGTGACGCGCGCGATCGACGGCCGCTCGGTGGTCGACGAAGGGCTGGCGCCCGGCGAGCAAGTGATCACGGCGGGCCAGTTCAAGGTTCAGCCGGGCACGCTGGTGACGACGGCGGTCGCCAGTTCGGATCAACCTCAGGCCAAGGTTATCAGGGAATGAGCGAGGGAATCTCCGCGCCCTTCATCCGCTATCCAATCGGCACATCGCTGATGATGGCCGGCATCCTGTTCGTCGGCCTCGTCGCCTATCCGCTGTTGCCGGTCGCGCCGCTGCCGCAGGTCGACTTCCCGACCATTCAGGTTTCCGCCTCCCTGCCCGGCGGCAGCCCGGAAACCATGGCGTCGTCGGTCGCGCAGCCGCTGGAGCGCCAGCTAGCGCAGATTCCCGGCATCGCGCAGATGACCTCGACCAGCTATCTCGGTACTGCCGCGGTCACCATCCAGTTCGATCTCAACCGCTCGATTGATGCCGCCGCCAACGACGTGCAGGCCGCGATCAATGCCGCCGGCGGGCAGTTGCCCAAAAACCTGCCCTCGCCGCCGACCTATCGCAAGGTCAACCCGGCTGACTCGCCGATCCTGCTGTTGTCGGCGACGTCGGACACGCTGCCGCTGACCACGGTCAGCGACGCCGTCGACGCCCAGCTCGCGCAGCAGATCAGCCAGATCTCCGGTGTCGCCCAGGTCATCATCGGAGGCCAGCAGAAGCCCGCGATCCGCATCCAGATCGATCCGGGCAAGCTCGTCGCCAAGGGCCTGTCGATGGAGGACGTGCGCAGCCAGATTGCAATCACCACCGTCGACAGCCCGAAGGGCAACATCGACGGCGCCACCCGCGCCTACACCATTTACGCCAACGACCAGTTGCTGGATTCCAAGGACTGGAACGACGTCATCATCGCCTATCGCAACGGCGGCCCGTTGCGGATTCGCGATATCGGCCAGGCCGTCACCGGCCCGGAGGACGCCAAGCAGGCGGCTTGGGCCAACGGCAAGCGCGGTGTGTTCCTGGTGGTGTTCAAACAGCCCGGTGCCAACGTCATCGAGACAGTCGACAAGATCAAGGCCACGCTGCCGCGACTGGTCGCCGCGATCCCGCCCTCGATCAAGATTGAGGTGATCAGCGACCGCACCCAGACCATCCGCGCCGCGGTGGAGGACGTGCAATTCACCCTGCTCCTGACCATTGCACTGGTCGTGATGGTGATCTTCATCTTCCTGCGCAGCTTCTGGGCCACGGTCATTCCGACCATCACGGTGCCACTGGCGCTGCTCGGCGCCTGCGCGCTGATGTGGGTGTTCGGCTACACGCTCGACAATCTCTCGCTGATGGCGCTCACCATTGCGGTTGGTTTTGTGGTCGACGACGCCATCGTGATGCTGGAAAACATCACGCGCTACATCGAGGAAGGCGAAAAGCCGATGGCCGCCGCCTTCAAGGGCGCCCGCGAGATCGGCTTTACCATCGTGTCGATCAGCGTGTCGCTGGTCGCCGTGCTGATCCCGCTGTTGCTGATGGGCGGCATCATCGGACGGCTGTTTCGCGAATTCGCCGTGACGCTCGCGATGACCATCTTCGTCTCGATGATCGTATCGCTGACGTTGACGCCGATGATGGCCTCGCGCTTCCTGCGCGCGCACGGCGAAACCAGGCACGGCCGGTTCTACCAATGGAGCGAGCGCGGTTTCGATGCGATGCTGCGCTTCTATGAACGCGGCCTCGACCTCGCATTGCGCTGGAAGCTCACGACCCTGATGATCTTCTTCGCCACCCTGGGATTGTCAGTCTATCTGTTCGTCATCATCCCAAAAGGCTTCTTTCCGCAGCAGGACAACGGCCTGATCACCGCGACCTCGGAAGCCAGCCAGGACATTTCCTTCGCTGATATGAAGCGGCATCAGGAGGAACTCGGCAAAATCGTTCAGGCCGACCCTGACGTGGCCTCGGTCGCGATGGCGATCGGCGGCAGCGGACGCGCCGGCAACAACGGCAATCTCTTCATCACGTTGAAGCCGCGCAACGAACGCAAGGCAACCGCCCAACAGATCATCACCCGCCTTCGCCCTCAGTTGGAGAAGGTCGAGGGCGCCCGGCTCTATATGCAGGCCGCGCAGGACGTGCGGCTCGGCGGCCGGCCGACGCGAACGCAGTTCGAGTTCACGCTGCAGGACGCCAATCTGGCCGAATTGAACGAATGGGCGCCAAAGATCCTGGCCAAGATGCAGACGCTGCCCCAGCTGCGCGACGTCGCCACCGACCAGCAGACCAACGGCACCACGGTGGAGCTCAAGATCAACCGCGACACCGCCTCGCGCTACGGCATCCAGCCGCAACTGATCGACGACACGCTGTACGACGCCTTTGGCCAGCGCCAGGTGACGCAGTATTTCACGCAGCTCAACAGCTATCACGTGATCCTCGAAGTGCTGCCTGAATTGCAGGGCAACCTCGACACGCTGAACAAGATCTACGTAAAGTCGCCGACCACCGGCGACCAGGTGCCGCTGTCGACCTTTGCCACCTGGACCAGCGTGCCGGTGCGGCCGCTGTCGATCAGCCATCAGGGCCAGTTTCCAGCGATCACCATCAGCTTCAACCTCGCCCAAGGCGCGGCGCTGGGCCAGGCGACCGACGCGGTGCAAAAGGCGATGGTCGAGCTCGGCGCGCCGACTACGCTCAGTTCGAGCTTCCAGGGCACCGCGCAGGCGTTCCAGCAGTCGCTCGGCACCGTGCCGCTGCTGATCCTCGCGGCCCTCGTCGTGGTGTATCTGATCCTCGGCATTCTCTACGAGAGCTACATCCACCCGATCACGATCCTGTCGACGCTGCCGTCGGCCGGCGTCGGCGCGCTTGCGATCCTGATGCTGTTCGGGTTCGATTTCAGCCTGATCGCCCTGATCGGCATCGTGCTATTGATCGGCATCGTGAAGAAGAACGGCATCATGATGGTCGATTTCGCGATCACGGCGGAGCGCGACGAGCAGCTCGAACCCGAGGCCGCGATCCGCAAGGCGGCGCTACTGCGTTTCCGCCCGATCATGATGACGACGATGGCGGCGCTGCTCGGCGGCGTGCCGTTGATGCTGGGCACCGGCACCGGATCGGAAATCCGCCAGCCGCTCGGCTATGCCATGGTCGGCGGCCTGATCGTCAGCCAGGCGCTGACGCTGTTCACCACGCCGGTGGTCTATCTCTATCTCGACCAGCTCTCGAACAGGTTCGCGCGCTGGGGCCGGTCAGCCGATGCCGATCATGGTGCGCATTCGGGCGCGCAAGCCTCGGTCAAGCAAGCGGCAGAGTAACGTCCGACCAGGTGCGGCGCTTGGGGCAGAAGCGAACTTCAACCTGCCGATAACCTCCGCTGAACCCGTCGAAAATGACCCTGAGCGCCACTTTTTGCATGCGCGCTTGAGGCAGAAGTCTTCGTCCGGTATGGGTGAATGCATCCGGCGACGCAGTTCAGATAGGATTGATGCCATGGTGGCTGAAGATTGCGAGCTGTGTCGACCCGAGAACCTTCTTTTTGAAGGCTCTCTTGCGTATGTTCGATACGATAACAATAGCCTGAGCCGAGGTCATGTTTTAGTGGTTCCGCGCCGACACGTCGCAAGCTATTTTGACATGACCGTTGAGGAGAAGGCCGAAATACAGTCACTTCTCGATCGTGCGCAGACCAGGATTGCTGCAGATCATTCGCCAGACGGCTACAACATCGGCGTCAATATTGGGCGAGCCGCCGGACAGAACCGGATGCACGTTCATGTGCATTTGATCCCGCGCTATAGTGGTGATGTTCGTGATCCGAGCGGCGGCATACGATGCGTTCTTTCAAAGAAGTGATCCAGACACCGGACCGTTCTCCACGCCCGACTTGGCATCAGCCTTTGATGCGTCCGCTTGCCGTTCGATCCCGTCGCGAGGTACGTAGGAATTGCGAGCTGCAGAAATGATGTGCTTCATTGATCATCAATCCGTGGGCATGTGATGCATCTTGGTCTGTGAGGAGTTGAGCCGATGGACCTTGGACTGGAAGGCAAGACCGCGCTCATAACGGCCGCCAGTGGTGGAATTGGCAGCGGCATCGCCGGCGCACTTACAGACGCGGGCGCGCGCGTCGCAATCAGTGCACGCACGCGCGCTGCGCTGGAGCATGTGACCAAAGGGCTCGCCTCGCGTGCCGGCGGTCGCCCGATCATCGTGGTGGGAGACGTGTGTGCGCAAGGCGGTCCGGCTCAAATTGCTGCTGAAGCCACGGCCGCATTCGGCGGGCGTGTCGATATCCTCGTCAACAACGCCGGTGGGGCGAGGCCCGTCACAGGCGAGGCTGACGATGCCTTTTGGGACGAGGCAATGACGCTCAACTTCCTTGCGGCACGCCGGCTGACCGATCTCATCTCGCCGGGAATGAAGGCTCGAAACTGGGGGCGGATAATTAACATCTCGGGCGCGGTTGTTGCGCCTAAACTCAATGGAGCGGCGCCGGCCAAGGCCGCTCTCGTCAGTTGGTCCAGAACACTGTCGTCAGAACTCGGTCCATATGGTGTCACCGTCAACACGATCGCACCTGGTCGCATCAACTCGGCCCAAATTCAGAAACTGCATCCAACAGAGCAATCGAAGGCGGACTTCATCAAGCAGAACATCCCTGCTGGCTATTTCGGGGAGCCTTATGACATCGGGCACCTCGTGGCATTTCTCGCCTCCCCACTCGCCCGCTACATCAACGGCGCTGCGATCCCTGTTGATGGCGGTGCGGTTCGTCGAGTGTAGAGCGTCGACACGGGACAATACGATGTCGAGATGAAGTACCTCCTGCGGCGCGAAATGGTGTCCGCTGCTGCCTCGATCTCAACGGCGGCAGCGTGCGCTTCCTTGCGCAAACGCTTCGCGTTTGTCGCAGGCAATGACGGAAACTACTGCCTTGCCATCTCCGCGGCCGCTACGCCCTCACCATCGAGCTTCTGGTCGTCATGCATGTCGACCGTCACCTTCAGCAATTGCCCGGTGAATTCGAACGGCGTCGCGTAGTGCGAGACCGGACTGGAGCGGTCGCGGCCGATGTCGAGGCCGGACCACGAGATGAAATTGTTGAAGGCAGACGGGGTCTGGATCGCGCCTGCCGGCTCGCCATCGATCAGGAGCGTATAGGCCGTCACGCCGGTGCGGGAGCCGTTGGCCGGCGGCTCCTTGCGCACCAGGCGCTCGACATGCACGCCGAGCCGGTGCGCGCCTGACGGCACCTTGCGGTTCGAGGTCACGATCTCATGGCCGCCGCCGATATTGAGATCGTGCACCAGCAGACCGTCCTTGATGTAGAGGCTGTAACCCGATGTCGCATCGCCGTGGGCGATCAGCACGCCTTCGGCGCCCTCCGCGTCGATCTCCACATGGGCTTCGATGGTGTAACTGCGGCTGCGGACGTCGGGTGCGACGTCGGTCGGCACGTGGCCCATGCCGGCTTGAAAGGTGAACTTGTTGCGTGCGCCATGGAAGCGCGCGGCGTTTTCCGCAAAGCGCGGGCCGAAGCGGTCGTCGAGCGGCAGCACATTGTGCTTCTCGGCCTCGCTCCACCACAGCTTGATCATCGCCTCCAGCCGCTCGGGCTCCTTTGTTGCAAGGTCGTCCGTTTCCGAAAAATCCTGCGCGAGGTGAAACAGCTCCCATTTGTCGTTCTCGAACGGCGTGCCTGAGGGATGAAAGGAAACCGCCTTCCAGCCGTCCTGCCAAATCCCGCGATGCCCGAACATTTCAAAGTATTGCGGGGAGGATTTTGAGAGCGCCGATGGATCAGTAACGGAGCGCGCAAAGCTCTCGCCTTCGATCAGCATCTGCGCGACGCCGCCGATTTCGGCCGGCGGCGCGATCCCGATCAGGTCGAGCAGGGTCGGCGTCAGGTCGCAGGCATGGACGAATTGATGGCGCACCTCGCCTTTGGCGGCGATCTTCTTCGGCCATGTCATGACAAAGGGATCGCGGATGCCGCCGCCATGGGTGTTCTGCTTGTAGCGGCGCAGCGGCGTGTTTGACGCCATCGCCCAGCCATGCGGAAAGTTGCTGTGCGAATCCGGCCCGCCGATGTCGTCGATCCGGCGCAGCTTTTCCGCGATCGGTTCGGGACGAAAGTTATACGGCCCCATCGCGTTGACGAAACCGAGCGGTCCGCCCTCCTGGCTCGCGCCATTGTCGGACAAAACCAGGATCAGGGTGTTGTCGCGGATGCCAGCCGTGTCGAGAAAGCCGATCAGCCGCGCCAGATGTTGATCGGCGTGGTCGAGCATGCCGGCGAACGCCGCCTGCAGCCGCGTGAACACGCGCTTTTCGTCGGCGCTGTGCTCTTCCCATGCCTTCACGCCGTCATTGCGTGCGGGCAATCGGGTTTCCGGCGGCACGATGCCCATCGCCTTCTGCCGCGCCATCCGCTGCTCGCGCTCGACGTCCCAGCCATGGGCGAACATCGAGTCGTAGCTCTTGATGATGTCCATCGGCGCCTGGTGCGGCGCGTGACAGGCGCCGAGCGCCACCCAGGTCAGCCACGGAATATCGGGCCGGTCGGCGGTGTGATCGGCAATGAACCGGATCGACTGGTCGATCAAATCAGACGTGAGGTGATAGCCATCCGCATAGATCCCTGGCGGATCGATATGGGTGTTGTCGGAAACCAGTTCCGGCGCGAATTGATCGGTCTCGGCATCGAGAAAGCCATAGAAGCGATCAAAGCCGCGGCCGAGCGGCCAGCCGTCGAACGGCCCGGTGGCGCCGCTTTCGGTCAAAGGCGTGACATGCCATTTGCCGACCATGTAGTTGCGATAGCCGTGCGGTCGCAGCATCTCCGTCAGCGTCCCCGCCTCGCGCGCGATCTTGCCGCGATATCCGGGATAGCCGCTATCGAAATTGGCGAGACAGCCGACGCCGACCGAATGATGGTTGCGCCCGGTCAATAACGCCGCGCGCGTGGTCGAACACATGGCGGTGGTGTGGAAGCCGGAATAGCGCAGGCCTTCGGCGGCGAGTCTGTCGATGGTCGGCGTCCTGATCGCCGAGCCATAGCAGCCGAAATCGGAGAATCCGACATCGTCGAACAGCACGACCAGGATGTTCGGCGCGCCCTGCGGCAGCTTCGGCGCAGACGGCCACCAGGGTTTTGAGCCGGCCACCGTCTTGCCGATCGTGCCGCCGAACGGTTTTGCGCTGCCTGCCGCCATGCTTTCCTCCCGTTTTTGGATGCGACCCGCGGTTGATCCGCCGGTTCGCCGAGGTCACGGCAACGCGCTGCCGGATTGCCCAAAACCATAATCCGAATTATCATTATGATTATTTCAAACGGAGACGCAAGTTCCCGAATGCAGCGACCACCCGAACTCGACCTCCCCGGCGTGACCCCGTCGCGGCAGCAGCGCAGCCGCGAGACCACGGCCGCCCTACTCCAGGCCGGCGCGGAGATGTTGCGCACGCATAGCCTTGCGGAATTGTCGATCGACGCGCTGTGCCGGCAGGTCGGCGCCACCGTCGGCGCCTTCTACAGCCGGTTCGAGAGCAAGGAGGCCTATTTCAATGCGTTGATGGCGCTTGCCGCGCATGACGGTGAAAGCCGGCTGTCGCGGATGAAGGCAGACAAGCGGCTGACTGAGGCCGATCTCGCCGCGCTCAGCCGCCTCCTCGTCCGCGGGACCATCGGCTGGATGCGAAACCATGAAGGCGTGCTACGCGCCGCGCTTCAGCACGACGATACACGGCCGGACCGCTGGTCGACCTTCAAGGAACTGGCACGCGCCAATGTGGCCAATGCCACGCCAATCCTGCTCCGGGTCATGGGCCTGGGTCGCAAGGCGGCGAAGACCCGCGCCATCGCCTTTGGCTTTCAGGTCGTGCTGGGAACGCTGGTCAACGCCATCCTCAACAACCCCGGACCGCTCTCCATTCATGACGGGGAGCTGGAGGAACGGCTGGCGAATTGCCTGTTGCTGTTGCTGCAGGCGGAGATGGCTCGGGAAAGCGGTTCACGCAAGCGCAAACGCTAGGCCTCGATACCGGTCATCGATTGCGTGACGTTGGTGCAGAGAGAAGCATCGTCAGTCGATAGTCGGGCCAGCCCGCGAGAGACAGCGACACCTGCTGATAGTGTAGCAGTCCCATGGTCGGATGATTGAACGCACGTTCGCCCCCTTCGCGTGCCAAAACCCCCTGTGTCTCCCAGCAGCGCTCGAAGTCGGAGCTTCCGATTCTCAGTTCGTCTACAAGCCGGCGAATATCCGGATCGTCGGAGTAGCCTGTCACCGCGGCGCGGAACTCTGCGACGACCCGATGCGCACGGGACGTCCAGTCAAGGATGAGAGTTCGAGCCTCGGGCCTGAGGAAGATGTAGCGCAGGAGGTTTTGTTCGCCGTCAGCATCGAGCCATCCCGCAAACAGTCGGGACGCCTTCGCGTTCCAACGACGCGCGCCCCATGTGCGATCGAGTATGTAGGCGGGTCCATCGATCGCATCGACGCAGGCCAGCACCGCCTCAGGTGGATCATCCCCGTTGCCCGGCCGCTCGGGATCGCGCTTGCCCGCAACTTCAAACAGATAGCTGCGCTCGGCGCGTGACAGGCGCAATCCGCGCGCGAGGCGCGCAAGTTCCGAAGCAGAGACGGACACATCGCGCCCCTGCTCGATCCACGTGTACCAGGTGACGCTCAATCCGCAGAGCTGAGCGACCTCCTCGCGCCGGAGTCCGGGCGTGCGCCGTCGCGGTCCAGCGGCGAGACCGAATTCCGCCGGAGACTGGCGCTCCCGGAGCGCCCGCAAGAACGCGCTGAGCGAGAGAGCCGGAGCGATCGGGTCTTGTCCTTTCATGGTGGTCTTTATACCAGGATAACGTGTATCCTTAAACCGGTACCCAGAACATGTTAGTTTTTTGCCTCGACTTCGTCGCTGCGCAAAGGACGGACGGGCATGGGCAAGCAATTCGTAAGGATCGAACCAGAGCACGCGGCTTTCATCGAGCGGCAGAAGATCTTCTTCGTCGCCAGCGCCCCGCCGAAGGGACGCATCAACGTCTCTCCCAAAGGCCTGTCCTCATTCCGGGTGCTCGGAGAGACTGACGTCGCCTACCTCGATTGCACTGGCAGCGGCAGCGAGACCCGCGCGCACCTGATCGCCTCTGACGACAAGCGGTTGACCATCATGTTTTGCGCCTTCGATGGTGCTCCGATGATCCTACGGCTCTACGGCCAGGGTCGATCGCTCATGCGCGGCACGCCGGAGTACGCCGATCTCGTTCCGAAGTTCGAGGAAGTTGCCGGGGCGCGCCAGATCGTACGCCTCTCGATCGACCTCGTGCAGACCTCGTGCGGGATGGGCGTGCCGCTGTTCGACTACAAGCAGGAGCGTGGCAGCCTCGTGCGCTACTGGACGGCGCAGGGCGTCAACAATCTGCGAAAATACTGGGGTCTGAAGAACATGAAGAGCATCGACGGCCTGCCGACCGACTTTGCCCCTGACAGCATGGCTCCGCCACGCTGACAGACCAGATCGCGTTCCATGTCGGAGCGGCCTGACCTTGCGGGCGAGCCGAATTCGCAGTTCGTAGAATGGGTAGAGCGAAGCGAAACCCTTCAATGTCACGGATCGTGGCTGATGGGTTTCGCTTCGCTCTACCCATCCTACATTCTGCTCACCCAGTCCCGAGATAAGCCTTCTGCACCTGCGGGTCCTGGGCCAGCGCCGCGGCGGTGCCCGACAGCACGCTCTTTCCGACCTGCAGCACGGTCGCGAAGTCGGAAACTTCCAGCGCGAGTTCGATCGACTGCTCGGCGAGCAGGATGGTCAGCCCTTCGCGATGCAGGCGGCCGAACGTCTCGTACATGGACTCCACAACCGCCGGCGCCAGCCCGAGCGACGGCTCGTCTAGCATCAACAGTTTCGGGTCGCTCATCAAGGCGCGGCCGACCGCCAGCATCTGGCGCTCACCACCGGACATGGTGCCGGCGCGCTGGGTACGCCGCTCCTTCAATTTTGGAAATATTTCATAGACGCGTTCCAGCAGCGCAGCCGCGCGCGCCTTGTTACGCAGCGGCGTCGCGCCGAGCAGCAGATTGTTCTCGACGCTCTGTTGCACGAACAGCCGCCAGCCCTCCGGCGACAGCGCAAGCCCCTTGCGCACGATCGCAAACGCGTTCTGGCCGCCGATCTCCTCGCCACCAAAGCGGATCGAGCCGTTATACACGGGGATGAGACCGGCGATGGCGTTGAGCACCGTGGTCTTGCCGCCGCCATTGGAGCCGAGCAACGCCACCACGCTGCCCGCCGGCACCTGGAGCGACACGTCGGAGACGCCAATCAGGTCGCCGTAGCGCACCTCGAGATTGTCGATGCGGAGCAAATGCTCGCTCATGTCGCCGGCCCGCCCATCAGCTCGATCGGCGTATGACCCGCGGCCGCTTTCGCCGCGCGGGTGCCGAGATAGGCGGCGATGACGGCAGGGTTGGCAGTGACTTCGCGCGGGCTGCCGCGCGCGATTTCCTTGCCCTGGTGGAACACCACCACCCGGCTCGCCAGCGACATGATGACTTCCATGATGTGCTCGACGATGACGAGCGTGATGCCGGAGCGATGGATGTCGCGCACCAGATCGATCGCGAGTTTTACCTCCTGCTGGGTAAGGCCAGCCATGGCTTCGTCGAGCAGCAGCACCTTGGGTTCGGTGGCAAGCGCGCGTGCGATCTCCAGCCGCTTGCGGCCGGGCGTGCCGAGCGAACGCGCCGGCGCATCCGCCAGCCGGCTCATGCCGACGCGCTCCAGCACGGCGCGGGCTTTTGCTTCGGCCTGCGCCCGAGGCGGGGTGCGCAAGAACGCGCCGATCATGACGTTCTCCAGCACCGTCATGCCCTCAAAAGTCTGCGGCACCTGGAAGGTGCGCGCCAGTCCGAGTTGCGCCCTCGCCTCGGGCGTCATGCTGGTGATGTCATGGCCTTCAAACAGCACCTTGCCCGAGGTCGAGACGAGATCACCGGTGAGGCAATTGAAGAAGGTCGACTTGCCGGCGCCGTTCGGCCCGATCAAACCGAGAATGTCGCCGGGCTCCAGCGTCACGCTGGCGGAATCGACCGCCTTGAAGCTGCCAAAGGCCTTGGTGACGTCGCGGGCTTCAAGGAGCATTGGCGGCTCCTTTCGCGGCAGGCTTGCGCCGATCCCATAGCCGGTTGATCAGGGCCAGAATGCCGCCGGGCTGGAACCGGGCGATGATCACGATGATGGCGCCGTAAACGACGAAGGTGAGGCCCGCGCCCTTGCCGCCCAGAACGTTGTTGGAGATTTCCTCCAGCGGCACCAGTATCGCCGCGCCCACCAGCGGCCCGAACAACAGCCCGGCGCCCCCCAGCGCCGCCATGATCAGTATTTTCACCGAAATCAGGATGCCGAGCCCGGATTCGGGATCGACGAACCCGAACATCATCGAATAAAGCGCGCCGGCGACGCTGGTCAGCCCAGCGCTCAGCATGAAGGCATAGAGCTTGGTGCGGCTGGCGGGCGCGCCGAGCGAACGCGCCGCGCGTTCGGAATCCTTGATGGCGCGCAGATAAAATCCCATCCGGCTGTTGGTCATCCACCAGGTGATGCCGAGCGTGACGAGGAGAACGGCGAGAAACAGATAGTAGTAGGGCAACGCCGAAATGAAGGAGAGATCGAATACGGTGCGCGGCACGGTCGGACCGCTGAGGCCGACGGCGGCGCCGAGAACGTCCACGTTGGTCACGATCAGACGCGCGAGCTCGGCAACCGCAATCGTCGCCATGCTGAAATAATGCCCGGACAGTCGCAGTGTCGGAACGCCGATGACGGCAGCGATCAGAACCGCGGCGGCGATGCCGACGGGTATCCCGACCAGAGGCGGCAAGCCGAAATGCGCGTACGCCGCCATCGAAGCATAGGCGCCGCAGCCGAAGAAGACGACATGCCCGACCGACACCTGCCCGGCGTAGCCGCCGATGATGTTCCAGGCGGAAGCCGCGATTGCATAGAGCAGGATCAGCGCGCCGAGCCGCTGCTGGAACGGCGTCGTGAACAGCAGCGGATAGAGAATGACAAGCGCGAGCGCGACCGAGGGCCAGATGAAACGCCGCATCACATCTTGCCCATCAGGCCTTGCGGCCGGAACCAGAGGAAACACAGGAACAGCGAATACACCACGATGTCCTTGTAGACCGCGCCGATCCAGTAGGCCGACACCGACTCGATGACGCCGATCAAAAGCCCCGCGACCAGCGCGCCCGGCACGCTGCCAAAACCGCCGAGCGACACCGTAACGAAGGCGACGATGCCCAGCGTCTCGCCGACGGTTGGCGCGATGTAGAAGAATGTCGCGATCAGCGCGCCGGCCAGGCCGGTGGCGCCGGCTGCGATCGCCCAGGCGATCGCCTGCATGCTGTCGGGACGAATGCCCATCAGCTGCGCCGCGGTAGCATCCTCGGCGACCGCGAGCATTTTTGAGCCCAGTGACGTCCGCGTCAGCAGCAAGTGCAGCCCCAGCGTCACCAGCAAGGCGACGACGCCCGCCAGCAGGCGCGAGGCCTGCAGCTTGATGCCAAACACATCATAGGTGCCGCCGACCAGATTTTCCGGCAGCGTCAGGAAGTTGGCGCCGAAACCCCAGAACACGGAGTAACGCAGCAGCAGCGCGAGCCCGAAGGTGCCGAGGATCTGGGCCAGCATCGGCCCCTTCATCACGCTGCGGATCAGCCCGAAATAAACGATGATA
>Ga0307510_10007361_pt1 | contig 13119 bp, 8 predicted proteins | sample 12_EM_MG_FD_207224 | JGI IMG/M metagenome (GOLD analysis project Ga0307510, IMG submission 207224) | Populus trichocarpa ectomycorrhiza microbial communities from riparian zone in the Pacific Northwest, United States - 12_EM | ecosystem: Host-associated > Plants > Roots > Unclassified | place... | reverse complement strand
TGATTTTTTTAAAAGTGAATTTTTTTCTGATGTTTGGTAGTATCATGAAAAATAAATTGAAAAATATTTTTCAGTGTTTGATTATATCATGGAAAATAAACTGGAAAATAACTTATTAATTTTTTTTTCAAGTTTGTTAAAATAATGAGGAACAAATCTTACAAATTAAAAAGTTGAATAAGAATGAAATTGAAAAAAATCTAATTTCATAAATTATCTCAAATAAAATAAATAACAATCAAAATAATGGAGAACAAATCTAACAGATAAAAAATTGAAAGATGATGGAATTAAAATAATAATAATTACAATTTCATAAATTATTTCAAATAAAATAAGTAACAATTAAAATAATGAATACCAAATTTGATAGATAAAAAATTACAATTAAAAAAATAAGACCAAAGTTAATATAAAAATTAAATTAAATCAAATTCTAAGGGGTAAAATTAAGAAAAAAAGATCCAAAAAAATATATAGCAATCAAAAGTTTGAGAACCAAATTTTTTATAATGAACAAATAATATGAAATTTCTAATTTTTTCATAATTTCTAGAAAGTGTTTTCCGTCCAAAATAAAAAAAAAACACTTTTCTGGAAACCAAGCTAATTGTTTTTTTACTAGAAAGTATTTTTCGTTAATCAATTTTTTTAATAGCAAATAAATGCAAAACAATTTAAAAAATAATTTTCAAAAAACCACTTTTCACCATAAAATGAGGCCTTAGTTTGACAATAAATTCAATATCTTTAAAAAATATTTTTTGTTATATTATAGGCAAACAAAATTCCACCTCCGTTTTTTTTTGTGTGTATTTGCTACAGAGTTGGATGCACTGAGCATCAAAATATGAGCTATATTGTTTGAATTTCTTAAGATTTCCGGGGTTGTAGTTTTGTATTCTCTTTCCAGTTAGCCTAGTTTTAGCTTGGTTTTGTCTATATTCTATGGTTGTAGAATATAGACATGTTTTCATCATCTTTAAATTCCCAAAGATTGAAATAAAGCACAATTTTTGTTAATTAAGGATGGCTACGACTGCATTAATTCTATTTGTATTGGTGCAATTTCTTTTTAATTAGATGATTGTTGATATATTTAAACTAATTTTCTCGAGCCATTAAAGAAAATTAGATGATCAAAACCTAGGTAGCTGTTGTAAGTCTTTATAAATCTTTTGCAAGCACCATGATTGTAGTTTTTTTTGTTTTTTTTTTTATCTTGAATTACAAAATAGATTTTTCTATCTAAATTTTTATATTTCTAAATTACATAATATTTACATAATTGTATAAGAAACATTAAGTTACATTCGAGAGGAATTAAATGAGAAAATAATTTTACAACTTAGAAGAAAAATAAAAAAAATATAGGACACGTAGGTCCTATTTATTATTATAATCATTCAACCATAAAAACACAATCACATTGATCTTTAATGTCCATAACCATCCATCATGCATAATAACATATTAATATGCATAATAAAATTATTGCATGTTTCTATGTTAATTATTGGCTTAATGTGTAATTTTTAAAATAATATTTCTAAAATTTAGAAATATTAAATCAAATTCAATTTGATAATTTTTCAAAAATAAATTTTTTTATTTAATATAAATTTTCTTTGAGAAAATATTTTTCAAAACTTAATAAGAAAATTAATCATATTAAAATTATTATTAATATCCTAAATTATTTTAGGATCAATTAAATAAATTTTTTCTACTTAAAAACTATCTTTATTTTAGAAAAACTATTTTTCTAAAAATTATTAATTAAAAATTTTAATTAAATCCTAATCCTATTAGGATATAACCAAACTCAAAAAATTTTGAATTAAAAATTTTAACTCAATCCTAATCCAATTAGAAAAATTAATTATATAATTAATTTAATTCAGGGTTTTAATTTTAATATAATTATTATTTTATACATGGAGGGTTAAAATTATAATTTTAGCCCCAAATATATCTAAAATAACTAGATATAAGTTGCAGATATATATATATATATATATATATATATATATATAATTCTACCTCTAAGAAAACCATAAAATAAGCTAAGGGGCAAAAATGTAATTATGCCCCTTCTCTTTGCAGTTACTGGCGGTGGGCACATTAGCCACTGCTGGCGTCCACCTTACCAGCGGCAATAAGGGTTGTTGCTGGGCGAGGGTTTACCCTCGTGCTGGTGGCCATCTTAACAACAACAACAACGATTGTAGGTGGGTATGACACAACGCTAGGGGCTACCCTCACGCTACTCTAACATGAGGCAAAGACTTGTGCTTAGTGGATTGGGTTGTCGCCTTCACCACGAGGCAACTTGCGCTGGAAGGCAGCAACGCTAGACACGCTGGTGCTATTGTGGTGGGGGTAGCAACCATGATTGTTGCCTCTACTGCCAGTGGTAACCTGACCTAGTGCATTAGGCACCGGCTTGGCGCACCAGTAATGCTGGCGCTGACACTAGTGGCATGCAACCATCAAAACATTTTTTTTTTTGTTAATATATGCTAGATTCTGACCAAATTCATAGAAATCCGATCAAATCTGGTCGAAACAATAGATTTTCATTAAAAAAAATTCATGAGAGAAAAATTAATGTTGGAAATATAATTTTTCATATGAAATTAATTCAAAACTAACATCAATAACAATAAAAACATGTAATTAACAACCTTAATTGTCTAACAATGACCCTGACATCACTGTTAGGTTTTTGAATATCATACATTCAGCGAAAACAATAAAATAAAATTATTCAGAAGTTTCTAGGATCTCATTAGATAGATTTAAAGTTATTTAGGATTTTGTTACCTGAAGATCTGATCTTTTTCGACTTTGAATAATTCTTTAAAGACTGAGTTGTCGTTAACTACAAGTTGTTCATTTATCCGACCTCTAACGATACTCTTCTTGAATCACTAATTAGAAAGAATTTGACCATCAAAGTTTGCTTTCTCTATCTATCATCTAATATTTACTCACTTTAAATTGTTAGCATAACAAAACTATTAGGGACCTAGCCAAACTAACATACTTTATGAAAAATAAATTTTATCTTTGAGTTATAATTTAAAAGTTATTTCTTATTAATATCTTAAATAAAAATAAGTCAAGCTAGAAATTATTTCTTATAATTTAAAAGTTATTTCTTATATATATATATAAAAGCAATTTTTAGCTATGTAAAAGATTAAAGTTATTTTTTTATATTTAGTTAGTATCATAAATTTAATTTTTATTATAAATATAATATAAATATTTTATATTTTATTTTGAGTTAACAATATAATTTTTTGTAATAATTTTTAATTTGAATGCAATAAAATTAATATTTATAAGTAGTTTATCTTGAATAAAAAATATTAAGATGACTATTATAAATTATAGTATTGGTTTTTTTATGAAAAAGAGTTGCAATCATTATATTTTTTTTATGAATTTATTTTTAATAAATAAATACATTTTTTAATTTGTCATTAAAAGAGTAAAAAAAAAAAAGCAAGAAATAGAAAACAAAATAATTTATTTTTGTTAGTTAACATATAGCTTTTTTATGTACAACAAGGGCAAATTTCACCCAAAAATTGGTACATGGAGATAAAATCAATGCATAACCGGTTCTTCTATTTAATATGATATGGTATCACTTTAGCCATTTGCAACGTGGAGGGATAGATGTTATGGGCTTATTAATCCAAAAGCCAACAATAAATATATATTTATCTTAGTAGCAATTAATTGCTTTGCTAAGTGCATCAAATCTTATTTATATACACATATGACTCAAAAGATTCTTAAAAGGTTTATTAAGAAAGAGCTCATTTGTCGATATGAGTTGCTTGAAAGAATAATCACAAACAATGCCTAGAATTTTAATGGAAAAATAATCTTTGAATTGTGTGCCACGCAGAAGACCAAACATTTGAATTCATCCCTGTATAGACCAAAAATAAATGGAGCTGTAAAAGCTACTAACAAAAACATAAAGAATATTATGTAGAAGATGATAATCACTTATAAAGATTGGCATGAATTACTCTCTCATGCTCTTCACACATATAGAGTAGCAGTGAGAATATTGACTAGTGCTACACCCTACTCATTGGTATATGGAATGGAGGTGGCTATGTCCCTCGAAATAGAATTCTCATCGTTAAAAGTATTGATGAAGTCTAATTTAGAAGAAGTTGAATAAGCAAAGATAAGATATGAACAACTAAATATGATTAGTGAAAAGAGGCTAGCAGTAATTTACCATCACCAGTTGTAGCAAAAAAAAAAAAAAGTTAAGACACATGACAGGAAAGTTCAATCCAGAGAATTTAGAGAAGGCTATAGTGTTAAGAAAAAATCTATCATTGCCTAATGAAGACCATAACAAATGGGCACCAAATTATGAAGGCTCTTATATGGTAAAAAATATGTTTTAAAAAGGGGCACTGATGTTAACTAGTATGGATGAAGAAGATGTAATTATGCTTGTGAATTCAGATTATGTAAGAAAATACCTTATGTTATTTGTTCTCATCAATAAAACATAGTTTGTCTAAGAATTCTCTTCTTTTATACCCTTCTTTTAAATAAACATCCCTTACAACCTTGCATGGTCTCACTGACTTAGAATGCGTTTCAAAAAAAATCCTTTCTTAAATGACGTTTTAGACTTTTGATTGATTTTTTTTTAATCAAAATATAAGAATATATTATAAATCAGAAGTAACCAGGCTGAAATCCAGCTAATTTATATACAAACATGTACAATCAAAAAGCTTCCCAAAGGAAACACAAGCCTAGATGGGAACCACCGACAAGCTAAAAAAAACCTAGCTACTGTGGAGAACAGACTCCCCGTCAAAATTAAGTCCTAAGAGACTGACAGGTTAACCAAGAAACCAATTAAAAGGTGCCGAAGATAACCTGTCCTCAAAACGAACCCATATAGCAACAAAACCACAACATATAAACAGAGAGAACATCCATGAAGCAAAAGCAAAAACTTGTTATACAGCCCAAATGAATGACGATAGCTAGTTGAGGAAAACACCGCTGAATCTAGACTTCTCCAACATCCTAAGAGAACCTCTACAAACATGAGCCTCTGGAAGGGATACCCGACAACTAGGCAGACAATGACCAGTCAGTTGTGCATACCCATGCAAACCAGCAATCCAAACGAAAACAGACAGTAGTCACTGAAGCCATGAAACAACCCACCAGAAAATACAGTCCCTAATGGAAGGGACATTAACCAACAACAATAAGAGAAGGGTCCTTTTCATGAAAATAAAATATAGTGTAGAAAAGTATTTGAAATCGCTGAAAAATGAGGTCCACTGAGTTATGGGATGTTTCAAAGATTCTCTTATTTCTTTCCTGCCAAACAAGATAAACTACAATCCCAAGGGAAACCCTCCTCATCTTAAAGACAAGGCCCTTCTCGATGATAGTCCTCTAATAGCACTGGTGAGGGTTGACATCGATATCCTCCTGTTGATATTGAGCCAAGACCTGACCTTAAACCATAGGAGAGAGGTCCAGTTGCATGCAAAAAAAAGGTGGGCATGAGATTCAGGCACTTGTGAGCAAAGAACACATATGGGATCAGGTTGTAAGAAGGAAAGCCTGTCTTTGGTCTTCAATTTCCCCAAAACAGCAAGCCAAAGGATGAATGCATATCGTGGTAGGGACCATTGTTCCCAGACCACCTTTGCCAAAGCACAACATCAGTTTTATGTCTTAAAAATTCATAAGCATTTGCTGTGAAATTTCCCTCAGCTGTAGTCCACCGTTGCACTAGAGTTTCTACCTGTAAATGCCCTCCACAAACGCATGAGAGATCATCTCGAAGTGACAAGAGAGATTTCCAAAGCGGTGAAGAAGTATTCTGCACAACAGCCTCCCAAATGATTTTTGATTGATTTTTGTTTTCAAAGAAAAGTGATGTTATGTTAAATAATATTTTGGTATTTGTTCATGAAGCAATTCCCACTTGAGGTGGCAGCCAAATCACTTACACCTTATATCTTGAGCTACATTTCAGCTATATGCATAATCACATATAATAAGATTCTTTCGTCATCAATTCAAAGTCTTAATGCAAAAAAATTCCAAACCATTATGTTGGATGAGGAAAAAAATTTATCAATTATAATTGTTTATGCTTGAAAAGAAAAAAAAATCATCTTTGTTATCCCTTCACATTCTGAAATATATTCCTTGTGGTCCCTATTTGAGTCTGAATTAGTTTTTCTTCTACAAAAACCCTGACTAGAATCACACCTCATACCGAGAAAAACTGAAAATTCTAAAGATCAAGAATTAATCCTGACTAGGATTACACTCTACACTATGGGGCAAGCAATAATTTAAAAATCAAAGGCCAAACATAGGTCATAAAAAAGCCAAAAAGCCTGAGAAATCCAAATGCTAGGGGTATACTCAAATGGAAAAAACAAAAAAAAAAATGATCAAGTCAATGTCAAAACAAAATGAGAATGCCCCACCAAAGCAATCAAAAGAGGCGAGTCAAAGAAGCACGATGAAAGAAAAGAAGGACACGATGAGCTGAGAAAAAACAATGATTCTAAGTCTATAGACCTTGAAATACTCTTTCAGCCTATGAATCTCTTTCTTTCATAACCAAAAGCTACAACTTATATTACGTGCCTTTATAAGTTCTTTCTAATGATGTGAAAAGCAACTTGAACTGATAAATGATATCTTCAATATGATAAATATTTCATCATAATTATGGCATGGTGGGAAAAACTATTGGTTATTATTCATAAAGAAAATGAGCATGTAAGAAAAACAAGCTTTTACCATAAAAAAAACCTATACTAAATTTTTGGTCACCTCACCATATACTTTTGTCAATTTTAAACACCCTTTAAAATGCAATGAAAACAAATCATTCTTTTCCAAAAAATAAGGAATTGCATAATATAAAGATATTTTTTTAAGTGCACATCAAAATCACTTAAGTTTTCAAAATCAGAAAAGGTTAAAAGTCTAATAACCATTACATATAGGATTTATCCCCAAGAATCAACAAGATAAATGAGAAATTTTGAATAGTATTAATTACGTAAGTTATTGACATAAGCACATTTGAAAGGATACGACGATAAATAGTTTAAAAAAATAAACTTTTTCTCATGACAATAGGTAAGGGGACAACTTTGTTTCAAACTCTTCCAGACAACTATTTTGAAGCATGAAATTGTTTTCACAAATCCATAAGGTCAAAAACTCTTGTCACTAAAGGTATAGTGAGAATCATGCAAAGACCCACACGTTGGCTCAAATAGCTTAGAATCCAAACAATCAAAACAATCTAAGAAGTTGATAAACCTATATTTCAAAACAGGTAAAATGCATACATAAACATCATAAACATATTTTCATGAATTTTAACGGAAGGTTCCTTGAAAGCAACCAGAAAGGTTCAACAAATTTGAACCATCAAGAATTTAGTCCATGGATAATAAAAGTGCATTGACAAAAGATGAATTATCTCAGAAGAAAGGAGGCTAAAACTCCTTATAAGAAGATCCAAGACATCATCATTTGTGAAAAATCCTAGGTATTCTTCACACCACGGGCAGGTTACCCAATCATAAACCACTGGTATGTTACCTAATCACAAACCATGGGCAAGTCACTTGATCAAAAGTCACATGTAGGTTACCCGAACATAAACCATGGGCAAGTCACCTAATCAAAGACTATAGGCAGATTACCCGATTACAAACCACGGGAAGGTCACCCGATCAGACTATAAGCAGGTTACCTGATTATAAACCATGGGTAGGTCACTCGATCAAAGACCACGAGTAGGCTACCCGATCAAAAACCACAAGAAGGTCACCCGATTAGAGACAATGAGTAGGTTACTCAAACACAAACCATGGGCAGATCACCCGATTAGAGACCATAGGCAGGTTACTCGATCATAAGCCACAAGCAAGTCACTCGATTAAAGACCACGAACAAGTTACTAGAACACAAACCACAGGCAGGTTACCCGATCACAAACCATGGGTTGGTCGCCTAAACAGAGACCATTTGTGAAGTGTCCAAGATGTTTTCCGCACATAAGAAGGACACCCAAACATATATCATTTATAAAAAATCCTAGATACTTTTCATGCGGTGGACGAGCACTCAAACACCTAACATCATTTTGATTTGTTATAAGCTCCTTAATGGTTTTCTTTTCGAACCCATAAATGTTTTCTTTTCTTTATAAACTTACTTTCTAAAGTCTTTTAAAAGACTTTAATTTGTAATTATTATAAAGAGGGGGACAACTGTCATAATTCGATTTTGGAACCCCTAATTTTTTTAATATATATATATATATATATATATATTCATTCAAAAAAATTAAAAATCAGAAACATAAAATCCTAAAATATTTTCAGAAAGAGATAGACCTTTAAGCCGCAACAGACTAAAATTCTAGAATAATAGCAAAATTAACATATTTTGACAAGATGAGATGAAGAAAGAAAGAAAATTGAGGTTGAAATCCAAACTTGACCAAAATTGAAAGAATTAATTAAGTTTAAGGACATAATTAAACTTCTAATGAGTTTTATGGATTCAATTAAAGACTTAATTGAAGAAACAAGTTTAGAGTCCTAATTTGGTTCAATTCATAAAAATTAGAAGAGTAGGGACACAATTGAAACTTTGCAATACTAAATTGGGGAAATTAGGGGTTCGATTGCAAGAAGTTTGAAGGCTAAGTGAGGGCCAAATTAAATAACTTGAATACCAAGAACCTTTCTACAAAAGGCACACAACATTAAGGGCTATACCAAACTTTTTCCAGGGACTAAATTGAAGAAAATCAAAGTTTAAGGCTTAATTGAGGACTAAATTGAAAAAAATTAGAAAACAAGGGCTAAAGGTGCCATACTTAAGGGATCTCAATTGATTTTTGGAAAGGGCCTAATTGCATTAAATTAATCAATTTTTTTTTATTAATTAGAGACGTTTAAGCTTAAATTAAAACAACAAGGACCAAATTGAAATATATCAAAATCCTAATTAGAAAACCCTAATTTTGAAGGTTTAAGTAGACGATGTCACTTGTTTTTAATAAAGAGATTGAGTGACATGTCGTCTATCCTTGTTTTATTGTTTTCATCAGCCGAGAAGGTTGATCGAGTTGTCATATTTAAGCGAATGAATGTGGCATTGTTAACCACCAGAAGGACTCCAACCACCACCATTCAATAAAGAAGGTTTCCTTTTACAATGTCATGCCACCCTTGTTTAGTGTTTGTGCCCCACCTGCCACATGGAAGCCCTTAATTTTTTATCTCAAGGTAGCCTTGTATTATTCAACTAAATTTAGCAGTGTTACACCAAACTTTTGATCAATGATGGGAAAGCTACATGCCACCAAATCAATCATGGTTTAATCCTAGTTGAAGAACAACACCCCCTCTACAAGATCTATGGTTTGGTTGGCTTCAATAACCTGCTATTTGCCATGATTAATTCATGCAAAGTGCACCTCTAGTGAGCCATTTTCAACAAAGCTTCAGTTATGAAGTTTTTAATTTTTTCTAGAAGCTCCAAAAGTTTTTTAGACATCTAGAAATTAGGAAAACAGAACAATAAGATAGAAGAATCGTCTCTTAATAGATCAAAGGAAAAAAAAGAAAGAATCTCCTATGATCTAGTTTTGAAAAACCACTTTCAAACCCACAAATGAGTTTACAACCACTTGCCTTTTGAGGCTATAAAAGAAAAGGAAATCATAAGAAAAAGAAAAGAAAAAGGAAAAAAAATGAAAAGTCATAGAGAAAAAGAGAAGAAAAACTTAGAAGATTAAATCACTAAAAGTCTCTTGATGGAAAGTCTATGAAATATTGATAAGAAGTGGAAAGAAAGAGATAGAAGGCAAAGCTTTTGAGTCCAAGAATGAAAGCAAAAATACTAGAGGAGTAAAAGCTTAAGGCAAGAGCAAGAAATTCAAGATAAGGAGGCAATATTGTTAAGCTATTCCTCAAAGTTTGATGAGGGGGTGGAGCTTAATAAGCACATCGCCTCCCCTTTTATTTTTCTCATTAGATGTTTGTATCAGATATTTAGTATGTATTCTTTTTTTAGCTATTTGTTAGTTTTGATGCATTTGGTGCTTTATTTAATCTTTTTCAAATGATTAGTTGTGACATGATTTAGTATGTGTATGATTTGTTTCAAGCTTGTTTGAATGATTAGATTTGTTCATTAAAGTGTTAAATGTTAGTATACAAAGATGTTTTGCAAGCATTGATGTTAGGGTAATCAATTTTTTTTTTTTGCTGAAGTTATAGTAATAGGTTTTAGGTATGGAAGTTGTTGTAAGTTAGCCTGTTGGATTTGCTGAAGTTGTAGGCATGTTGTTAAGCTTCAGTACAATGATTTTAATCAATAGAATAATGTTTATGCATAGAGAATGCTATTTTTACTTGTTGTCATCATGTACTTTGCTTACTGTTTTTGTTTTCTTGTTGTTTTGATTTTTCAAATAGGTTGTTTTAATTATGCTCAAGCTTCGTTTGCTAGGTTTAGTTTGCTTTTCTAGGTTTTATTGTAGTTTTCTTAGTTAAGGTCTTGTTGCTAGGTTTCTAGGTTTGCTAACATTTTTGGGTTGATATTCTTCGGATGAACTTTGCGTTAGGTCATTAATTTTTGTGTCATTTTAGTCGATTGATGGTTCTTTCATGTGAGTGTATGCTTTTTTGATCTTTAATCTAAGGTTTTTATGGCTTAAAAACACTGATTTAATGGTTTTTTTTTTAATCTCCGATTCATTTGTTATAATTTGCATAAAATCAAATAATTATGACCAATGTTTGATTTTTGTGATGATCTAGCCCCAAAATATTGCTTGAGTGTTGTTTTCAAACATGTTTATGCTTTTAATTTGATATAATCTGGTTTGTTTTTTTAAATCATGTTTTTAAGTTCATCCGAGTGTTCTTCATGTTCTTAAGTAAATTTAAACGTTTTCTCCTCTTTTGATCTTCGTTATTTCTTTTCTAGTTTTGAATCAAGTTTATGGGTTTGGGCTTTTAGGTTAGGAAGCTCAACTCACGTGGTTGGGCTGAGTTCATTCATGTTATGACAACATTTGGTTGACTTAAAATTCTTAAGGCAAAAAATGTTATTTTGTTCATAAGGTGTGTTTGACAAACAAGGCTTTAAAACAATTTTTAAGCCTTTGATTTATAGTTAAGAACACGTTTGGAAAACACATCATACTGGTTTTCTAGCAATATTAGTTTTCTCATTTTTAAGGTTTTTCCAAATAAACCTCAAATAATTTACAAAAAATCTGAAAAAGTCCAGGGATTATTTTAAAATTATTTGTGGAACCCTCGCATGTTTTCCAACCAGTTTATTTAATATTTGGGCTATAAACTTACACTGTAAGGTACTGATCCGATATTAAATACAATTGCTTCTTTTCTTATAACATTTTAGAGAAAAAAATAAAAAATATATTTTTTATTTTTGTGCATACGGAAAAATTCTAAAATTCTCATGCATACTTAATAAAAAAAAATAAAAATCACATTTTCATCATTGTTGAAAAAATACTAAAACAATCAGTTAATGGGTATCACAACAAGTTTGTGATTATCTATTACGATTTAGCTAAAATTTTAAAAACACCATAAAAATCAATTTGTATAATTAATATTTTAGGTAAGAATTTTACAAAATAATGTGTATTCCTGGTATTAAACTAAATGAATTTACAAGAATACACCTTTAATTTTTTAGGCTTTAGAATAGTTAGATTTTATTATGATAAGATAAGTATCTCCCTACTGAGAAAGACTTTTTTAAAATCTTAGACAGATCATGAATAAAAACATGATTGAGACAAAGAAACAATGTAATTTATGTTAGGTAAGATGTACTAGGGGTGATACGTCCTCCCTATATACAACCAGTCTACTTATCCAGACTCTGATATTAGTTAGGGTTCTTAGTGTTCAAAATACTAGAAGGCAACTCCATCCTTTTTTTACTGATAAAGGATGAGAATTCTTTGTTCTTTACATCCAAACCATGAAAATCCTAATTCAGGAGGATGATCGCCGCGACGCCACACATATATGACATAACCATCGAAGCTTATAAGGTCTATCATGTTTAATAGTGTTAGATTCAATTTCTTAACAAGTATAGTACTAGTAACATTGACACAACTTCCACTATCAATAATCATACTACTCATCTTATTACTAATGTGACATCTAGTACGTAAAATATTCTCTTTTTGGTGCTCATTTACCAATTTCATAGGAATTTTCTAATCAAACAACCTTTGAAAACTTATTTTCTTTATGTTCAGAATTATCACCCACACTCTCTTCATTCACTATAGCCCTAATGGTAGGCATTTCAACTTCTTTTTCCTTATGACTAGGAACTCCTTATCTACTAATCATCTTTTCAAACTTAATCATTAACACCTCCATCATAACATCCATTCTATTCTATGTTTTCTCCACAATTTTTTCCTTTTTTTGTTTAACACTTTTTGAAGACATTGTTTATACCTTAAATAAAGGTTAGTAACAAAGAAGATTTTTCCCAAACTAATTAAAATTAGGATTGAAATAATAAAAATAAATAAAAAATAGTCTAAGAATATTTCTCACCCTTTGCCAAATATGATAGTGAAAAATACTCAAGAGAAAGAATTATTAAAGAACCCTCGCTGAACAAAAGCCTGATGCCTTGTAAAATAAGAATTTATTTCTGACCAATTAATTAATTCTTCTTGTTTGATATGGAATCCTTATAAAATAAGTAAGCCAAAGGATACATAAGTTTGTAATAGCATTAGAGACTCTTTGTAGTGAATGGAATCCATAACTCTTAAGAAAATATTGTCTTTTTTGTTTTCACACTTTGTTAGTAGATTTAAACCTTAAATAAATCATTATCTCTTGTCTATATGAATCAACTAACTTAAAATATATCATTGAAAAGATACATATATCTAGTTTCCAACTCAATTGGAATCGCATCCATGCTCCTTTTATAACTCCATTTATGACCTGAAAAGTAGACAAAGGCTCAAAC
>Ga0307510_10007360_pt1 | contig 13120 bp, 15 predicted proteins | sample 12_EM_MG_FD_207224 | JGI IMG/M metagenome (GOLD analysis project Ga0307510, IMG submission 207224) | Populus trichocarpa ectomycorrhiza microbial communities from riparian zone in the Pacific Northwest, United States - 12_EM | ecosystem: Host-associated > Plants > Roots > Unclassified | place... | reverse complement strand
GTACTGGTTCTATATGATTTGATTTTTATAGAAGGAAACTCTCATTTCTATAATCATATCAAACCAGGTAAAATATTCTACATGATTTGATATCATTTGACCTCATGAGACGCATTTCCCGCTGGGGTTGCCGGTTTGTGCACAGTGTCGCACAACAACCACGCACAACAGCACTAGTCACAATCAACACAGGGGGGGAGGGGGCGTTGAAAGGTGTCGAGGTGAAAGGGTTCCCTGCCTGGGTTGTCGTCTCCAGGGCGCTAGGGAAAGAGGGAGGGGCAAGGCCGATCACTGGCCTGTGTTCATTGCGATCGTCTCCTTGGGCCCTATGTCATGATCATGGCCTTGGCATTGTTTTACTGCCAAATTTGGGTGAAATAATTCCGGATGGTCAAACCTCCCCCAGATCCGCCTAACTCGGAGTCACGGTTGCCCGAAATGACTATCGTTCTAAAACCTTCTGACCACTGCGAACAATCTGCCGGTGGCAGCACAATAAGAAACCTTACAGTCAGTCTGGGACTTTGAGATTCCGAAATGGTAATCGGCGTCACTGAAGCAAAATGTCGGTGGTCATTAACCACTCTTCTCATCTATTGTCCTCTACGCTTACTCTACAAACAGTACTATAGCCATCACCTGGCTCTGTAATTGTACTGTTTCTCTAGAATTCAAATGATGTACGTTTGGCGACTCTTCTTCCATAATTAAGACCTAACGGCTATATAAATCGGATATCTCTTCCCATCCTTTCCCGGCATCCCATCCCCATTCCTAGTATGGATCAGTACGTATTGAAGAAGACTATTCGTAAACACCATGATTCTATCAATGCACTGGCATTCTCTCATGATGGGTCGCTTTTTGCAAGTGGTGCCGATGATGGACTTATCATCATCTTCCGGGGGGATGGCAGCGGCAAGGAAGTACATAGATTCCAGGTCAAGGCGCCAATAACAACACTGCTCTGGCATTCTCGCTTCGGCTACACCGTGATCGCTGGTGATACAAGTGGTGATGTACATACAATATGCCTTGATGGCTCAGCGACGGTAAGCATATCTTATCACCACACTTGATCCACAGTAGAATGTTCTGTACACAGGGGAATATGTACTATCATACCATCAACTCTGTCCCTGGTCCTGTTCATTGCATTGCACAGAGTGATGGCTGGCTGGCTATCGGCTCAGGCAAAGTCGTGCAGCTGGTTAAGCAAGCTACGATTGGTGCATTTCAACACCCTCTAATTTCTCTTGATTTTCTCGGAGACTGTACTAAAATAAAGCAATTCACAGCTACCTGGGAAAGGGTTGTCCTTCTTCCGGATCCACCCAAGTTCTCGGAGCTAGAAGGAGAGCTCCCAGAACCCATGGCACGTTCCCTCCACTTCTTGGGAGGAAGTAGCGACGTCCTCCTGGCAACGTACCTGGATCATGGTGTGATGTATGCCTTTTTTGTCTGGCTCTGTCTGCATTGCAGGTATCATCAACGATTGGCAGCGCATGGAATCTGACGACTCTCGAAATCAAATGGCGCATTCGCCCTTGCTCGTGTAAAATGTATGGTTTGTCATCTTTAGCACAATCCCTACTTATATATGCTGTAGAGGCTGTTCTGCGGTGTCTCTGAATGAGAAATTGCTGGCAGTGACCAACCTTTATGACGGGATTGACTGGTACGCTCTGAATGGTAACCACTTTATGGATACTTCGTTCCAACACACAACGACTCACCCGATCCATGAAAATGTCATCCATCCTCTGACCTTTATTCATGGCAATGCGGGAGTGTTATCTGGTACATCCTGTGGATGTGCTCGTATCACCACTGTGAAGGGTTGGTCCCTGCTAGAAAGGCTGCAACACGACTGTGAGTGACTCCATTCGTTTTTGGACCAAGACTCAGACTGAGACGGGAACTGTTTCAACAGCAGGAGACATTGTGCAAGCTGTGGTACGTCTTGTCACATAGAAATGAACATGTGAGGTGTTTATTTCTCCTGTGAATTGCTCAGGCATATTCCTACGGCGGCGATGCTTGCCAGATCTTGACTGGAGTATCTGAGAGGGGCATGGAATTGGCGATTCAGTATTGGGTCCAAGAGAATAGTCAGAAAAAGTGCGCAAAACTGAGGCCACAGAGGGCAGCAAGAAGAGTTTGGCCATATCTAGGCACACAGTGGCACATAAGATGAAGGCGGCTTGGTTCTCCCCACGCAGGAACTGATGCGGCTGGTATTGTCAGAAGCTGGCTTTCAAGTTGACGACTACTATCATCATCTGCAGCCTAGGTATCTTCTTGGCCACTGCACAATGGGACAGGCATACACCGTCCATCGATAGGGCACAAGCGTGGTTAAGCCTGAACCTCATTGGCCGCAGTTCATTGCATTCGAGACCAATCAGATCACAACGACAAGACTGGGAGTGGGTTCGTAATGGAGACAAGTGGGTTAGAAAGGACATAGCTTCTGACATGCCTGGTCACTATGCAGCCTAATGCAGGTTTAAACTTTGGAGTTGGAGATCAATCGCGCACTTGGCGCATGGTGATCCACGGTCGTTCTGTATGTCGTTACTATGACGACGTCCTAATGTTGCACCTGTACGCTTTAGCTTGTGATTTCGTATTTTTGTACTTTCATGCTCCGATCCCTTCACGGACAACCGATGCTTGAGTACTTGAGTGCTTGTACTGCGTTTGGTCGTCATGTAGAACTTCAGTCTTTCGTTTCATCAATCCAAGCACGTTGTCTTTCTTCTACACAAGCTGTTAATTATCCTTCTCTCTGCCCAGGTCACTGTGTCAGAGCCCAAAGACCTATATATAACTCCTTCTACTTCATTCGATATCTACTTAGTCTACTGGTAACTGTACCACACCGCTGTTTCAGCCACCCTCACATTTTGAACATCGCGCGATCATCATGCCATTGCACCTTAATTTCTGCGAGCACGGATAAGTGGCCAGCGGCGCCAGGCCCATGGCACCTCGACGCAACAGAAGGTGAGCCTGAGTGTATGCCCGAAGTGCAGCCACAAGTGGCCCCGACCAGTGGCCGGGGCCGCCGGGCCGCCCGCCAAGCATGAATGCGAGGGGATCCAGCCGGCACCGCATCAGGAAATCAGCAGGATTCTGTTAAGGCCTCGCAAGTTAATATCCTCTGTTACAAGTGGCTATGAACAGCATAACTTAGCTACCTCCTTGTATTGGGCTCGCTATGCCTTATAAGCCTCTGGTGGAGCTCATGAGGTGATACAATCTGGCATTGGCTGTATGAGTCTGGTGCCATCTAGTGTGTCATGAATTCTTTACAGCCATTTCTATGATGCACAAGTTGTTGGCAACAGTATATATCATAAGACCAATGCCATCTGGTATTAGATCCACAACCACATAAAACTCTCACATTCAACTCACACGATGTTGTCAGTCTTGTATGGCACTCACAACCTAAAACCAGATAATTTCTAACCTACAAGAATGTTATTGTGTCATAACACTCGAATTAGATTCCAACAGGTGAAAAATTGTATATAAAGGCAAAAAACAGTGATATGTAGGCACATAGAACCCATCCTAGCTATGTGGATTGTAGCGAGCACACCTAGCACGAACCTCCTGAAGCCACTCCCAAGATCACTACATCACATGGTGTAAATATACAGCACCCCTCTTGCCGGAAATCGCTGGAAAGGTACTACGAAAAAGGAGTGGGGATAAATAAGCGTACCGATTCCACCAGACAAGGAAGGAGATGTAAAGTTGTGATGGTAAGCCTTATGAGAAGGACGGACGTACACAGAATGCGTTCCCGATGGTGTGATCAGTTCCATAGTCCACCACTAACACGCTGCTCCCTGTGCCCTGGGAGATAAGCGTGCCAATCTTGGGTGTGACCCGGAAAGAGGCAGCCGAAACATTGATTCACGCGCTGATTGGGAGGGTTGCGAAATGTGGTGACAAGGCACCAAAGGATATGTACTAGAAGACTGGGAGGGGCTCCTTCCACTCAACATATTGGAATAGTCTTGCCATGCCATGAGGAGACGAAGGAGGGGGTGATCGGAGGAGGGAGACAGAGCAAGGAGTTTTTGACAGGAGCCACCTCTTTTATGAGCGGTCCCAATGTTGGACTTTTTTTTTGTTGATTGATCTGCATTCGCAACTCCGCTCTCGGCATGTGTCAACTTTGATTTTTTTTTTTTTTGTTGTTGTTGATTGATCTGCATACTCATGATGGTAATAGAACTTTCGAGTCTGCAAATTGGACCCATCCAGCTAGTAGGCAGACGGTGGAAGCCAGGAACAGCAAGGTAGGGTGCGGCGACAAGACGAGGAGTGGTGACAGGATGAGTGAGACGGCGACGTGGGGTGGAGACGGTAAGACAACTGTAAATGGTGAACATGAGAATGAAAAAAGAGAACAAGGGTGATTGACGGCGGATCACCAAAGCAGATGGCAAGGCCACTCGGACAGGTCACATGAGGCAGCCGGTGGAGGGCACGGACAACGAGGTGGGGCGTGGTGACAATGTAGCCAGATAAGAGTGGAGAGGAGGGTGAGAGGGATATTAGGAGCAGGGCGGAGAGAGATGCATGTTCCGCGCCGACGACGGACAACAATAGCGTCCGCGAGCAGCGGCCGTCTTGTTGACAAGGTGCACAATGCGAGCCCAGCTCTCACGTTTGCGCACTGACTGCAGAGTGTCCTGCACGAAACGCTCTAACAAGCGGACGGCGGCGGCCTTGAAATCCTGCACGACGTCGGGCGCGGGTGCAAGTGCGCGTCCAGAGGTGGATGAACAACATCGAACGGGGGAGCGAGAGTATGCCGGCATCAGCGGCGTGCGAGGGTGGGTTCTCGGTTGTTGGCGAGGCAGACGCGGGCCCTACCGCTGAGCTTGAGGAGGTACGGTTCGTCCGAGTGCGGACGTGGGTGGACGAAGCGCACGACGCAGGGGGTGACACCCATCCGTTTAGTGTCGTCGCGCCTTCGTGCTGGAGGAGCAGGACAGTGGCAACAACGGGGTTGGCGAAGGACGAGTTGAGGAGGCAGACGAGCGCGTCGTCTTGTTTGTAGGAGATTGGGACGGTGGCTCGGCCTGGCAGGAGAATGAGCGGATAAGGTAGGGGATGAGTGGTAGAGTTGACCGGGACATGGTGTCCATCGACCGCCGAGAACTGCCTTGAGGGACTCGGGTGAACACAATGCAAATTTACTAGTAGTCTCACACTGACATACGATTCTTGTATGACCTGGGACGAAACACATGCCGTGGAAAGAGTGAGGAACGAGCTTCCAATGATCTGACAACGATGGTGTAAGCTCAATGGTGCCTTGGGAGGGGAGTATGACCGGACATAGAACTCACAATGATGTATGATTCTTGCACAACCTGAGATAGGAATCATAACTAAGTACAAGTCAGAAACGAGCCCGCATTGAGTGGCCAATGGAATGTAATCTCATAAGAAAAGCGTGATGACGCGCAACAGCCGTGTGGGGCACGACCTTATCCTGGCCCGGATCTCAGTCGCAAGCACCACGCTGCCTCACAAGAATTCAGCTGATTGGGGGGCTCCTTGATCTGCTACCACCACCATGGTCGGGTTTTCCTCACCTGAGGCAAGGATGGGACACTTGTCCCTCAAGTAATTTCGGCCCCCAAAACGCACACCTGTAACTTCATTGCCCTACCAGGCTTCTGCCCTACCAGGCCTACCTACATTGCATGCCCGCTCTCCACACGTCATCTTTGTACCTGTGTAGCTTACATCTACGTTCACCCCTACTACCAAATGATTATCCTGCCCACTAAGAGTCCTAGCGCTCTTATCGAGTGACTACCAGTGATTACATGCTCAACAATATGTCGTCCAAAGCCCAACAGCTCACAAGAATGACATCCCCCCTCTCGCGCCCCCAACACATGATACGGCCACACAAATCTTGAGCCACCCTCACTGAGTCTCGCGCCCTTGAAAGGCCCCAGCTCCTGCGCCAACAAATCTACGCCCCCACTATACAATTCCCCAAATAGCTACATCACACCACAGGCCGCCCAGCCACCAACACAAGCACCCCGCTTAGCAATTCCAAACTCCACCCTATTGTCCCCATCCCCGAACTCCCTGCACCGCATCCTCATGCCCCACTAACTACTAAAATATCTACCCTTGCCACCAGCCACTCTTGAGTCGCACCGTTACCAAGCAACTCAACCACCCAAGGTTGCAGCTCCATCCACCTCCCACACGAACCACACCAATGCGAAAACCATCCTGAAGTCCCCTCACCCCGACGCTTCCACAACAACAGAGGTGCCTCCAGATCCTACTCTCCGAATCCCTTCATCTAATCTGGGTTCTCCGTTGTGAAAGAGTCATCCAAGAAAAGAGGACTCGATAAGTGAAATCTGGAATCACTGGTTCCATGCCATAAACTTGAGACTGACTGAGGACCGTATCATTGCCACCATAGTCAAACGCGACAAACACCACCTAGACCTAGTTAAAGCAACCTGGAAACCAGCCCTAACGGCGCATGGGAGATCCCCAAACAACTGGCCATTCTCAAGTGAGGTTTTTAGTGGGTAGGAGAGCATAACAACTCTGAGCCCCACACTGTCCCATACCCCGGGGCGTGCGCTAACTTGCATTTTCTTTCTCACCCCGGGCTCTAGCCCGGCTTCAGCTAGGGAACAGCGGGGGTAGTCCTGCGGCTACCTAGCGCCTGCCCCGTACCCGCACCCGGGCGGGTTTTTTCCCGTCTGGGCGGGTAAAATCCCGTCAAAATGAGCCCTAGAACATCCAAATCAGACAAGATTTGAGCGAGATATGGTTAAAACAGTGTATAACACTTGTTTTAAGCATAACTCATTCAATTCTGGTCCGATTTGGACGTTCTAGGGCTTGTTTTAAAGCTGACGGGTAGCAGAATCCTGACCCGTACCCGGTCCCGCGCGTACCCGTCCCCGCGTCCCGCGAGGGTTACCCCAACCCTTGCTATTGCCTAGCTTCAGCGCGTCAAATACAGTAGGGCTGATGGTAAATCTCCTGCTATTTGACACTTAGTTATGGTAGTTAGTACATAAAGAAGACTAATTACTGTGAATAAAGCGCTTTCCAAAAAAAAAAGAATTCGGCTGATTTCCTGATGGACGCATCACCGTGATAGCCGTAACTGAAGTACTGAACTCTCCATTATATCGGACAATGATTGCACGGACACGGACCATGGGTAACTAAAGTTGACTCCGACTCTTACAAAGCTGGCCTGGCACAGACATCAGACGACTAACGTAATGTGTGATCGGATGCGCTCCGTAGTAGTGAGGCTAGTGAGGCCTACTGTAGTGAGGCCGCGTCGCCTAGTACCCCATGTGTGCGGGTGGCATAGGTTTTCTGTCCACTTCCACAGTTTCTCGTACTGCAGTTGCAGGATTCTCCCGTACCGCATGGAAACAGAGCACGTGGAGTACCGGAAGCCCCAACAAAAGCCGGTTGTATTACAATCTTTGAGTTTGGCAGTAATTGAACAGAGTTAAGCATGAAATGAGGGTCTTCTACTGTCAAGATCCTGACTCGGATGGCAATAGAATAAGAGTACGTTTGCACCCTGCACCCCTTAGGGGCTCAGCGCTCATTGTCCCTTTTTCTCGAATTCGTCCCCATCGTTGCATGACTTCCCATTATCGGATTATCGGAAAACTCCGAGGTGTGTTGCTGCCATGTGGTGTCGTTGTCAGCGATGACGTTGACCGATCTGCTGTGAGAGATCTCAAACAGACGTCCCAAGTTCCAATTTTCGGCGAGGAAGCTGAGCAATCCGTCGAGAGAAAATGAGATGATAGATCGTCATTGAGGATGCTATGCTTTGTTGCAGTCACGGTTCAGCGGTCACCCTCCGACTCGGACTGTTCCAGCGTTGTACACTAGGACACTCAGATCTCAGATGTCGTCCAAGTATCACACGCCCACACGTTATCACTATGTCAGACGCCCAAACAATACCGCCTCGCAGCGAGCCTGAGGGTGGCAGCATGCCAAACCTTTGTTCAAAAATCCAAATCCAGTTTGTACAGCCACGCTTGGGAAAAGCGGCGGTAAGTTGCTGTCATCAGGCGGTCAGGCAAAGATGAATAGCACGCAAAAATGGAACTGGAACGAGAAGGAAAGTTGGGCTTCGACTGCCTTTCTCTGATGAGGTCAGGCAGAGATGTTTTTATGGACAAGGACGCTAAGCACAACTCGAGAAAGGAGAGGGAAAAGATGAACAAAGGCAAGCGGTGTCCAAAGTGAAAGAAATTTTACTGAATAGTATCAATGTGTGAAACAGCGAGCGCATGGGAAACGAGGGTGGCGAGTGTGCAGCATTGCACGATGGCAAGGGGCTAAGTAGAATGGAGTAATTCGTGAATGGAGAGAGCGGACGGTCTAGAATGAGAAGGAGACGTACAAAAGACGCCTAATCAAGTCGATACACAGTAAACTCCTTTCCAACTGAGACGAAGTCCAGACTTGTGAGGGCCTGTGCATGCTGTGCGCGATGTGGAATGACAAGGTTTTTGAAGTGGCGCGCACTAGTGGCGTTGGCCGATGGTGTTTTGGGCCATCCGTGTGGTGTCGGCAGGAGAAATGGGGTGCGGCATTTGAGGCTGGATAGTGAGGGGGGAGGGGACGATCGCAGGGAAACGAGAGTGACGAGGGGTAGAAGGCAAGGTGTGCAACGTCGGAGACGAAAACGATGGTATACGGTGTCTTGATGCGAATTTGAAATGGTCGATGGAGTCGGTCTGCACATGGACTGTAAGGGTAGACACACCCCAGATAGTGCTCATTGGTCCGGGGCTCTGCTCCTAGCGAACACCGCTGTATCTGGCACTGCGGGTTTGGTTTAATATACGTCACAGCCAGTCACACACTGGCAGGTCCAGGAGCTGAAAATTTAACGTTAATATTTAACACCTGCAGTACCCTATGCGTGGTACGCCCAAGCTGACACTTGCAATTCAACTACAGTAGTACATGGTCCATGGAGCGATCAATGACTTCTCGCTACTATATGCCTTATGGGTGGTATAAGAGCCACATATGAATTTAGACGCACACAATAATACAACATTTAATATATCATGAGAGTGCTCTCACTTGGGTCGCATCTGTCACTAGGAGTGGTAAATGAACTAGAGCCCAAAGACAAACAAAAGGTGAGAGGAACAAACCTGTTCATATGAGCTGGAAACGGGGCTCCGAGCTCTACATGGGCGATGCATACCGCCATATACCTGATGCAAGTAAGGTAAGTTCTCAACATTCAAGAAAATAAGAAACGAAGATTACCGGGCTATGGCAGAGCGAACCACCAGGTCTGGTGGGGCTTGGCTCACAAATGGCTTCCTTTTTCCGACAAAAAGTACAGCAATCTCCCCATGCCAAGGGATGTGAGGGAAATCGTGCTTCAAGTTTGGGTTGGGGGCAAGGCGGGTGTCGAAATAGGCCACAACCAAGAGCGTGTGAGCAGCGACTCGTATGAGGGTGTCAAAAACCTCTGACGGGGAGGAGCTAGGTCGATAGAATGCAGCTTCGACGTCCGGATAGAGAGTGCTCTCATCGATAGGTGATTCTGCATCAAAGCTCCATGTTATGGTTTGGCGAGCCCATCTTCCCCACAGGTAGCCATACACGGCGTGAGGCTTGGTGTGGAACGTTGGAGAATAAGATTCAGCAATTCGATTCACGTCGAAAGGAAAGATACTCACAGGTACACCAAGGGATGAGTGGCGGTGAATGACCATAGTTTATGTCCAGTGGGCGAGATTAAGGGCACTGCCTGAGAGCCCGTGAATGTGGCCTTAAATACAGAGCTTCACTGCACGGAGTCACTGAGTACTGAGTCATCGCATATCAGTGAGACCCAAGGTTTCATGCTTCAGAATCCGAAACTTCGAGATTGTGATTGCAGATCGACACGGACATTAGACAAATTGAATTCAACATGCGAGTCGCCGTGAGGATGCCACGTAAAAAAATTTCATGCAATCAATTTCGGCGGCACAATAACGCCAGGGACGAACCATACATTTTCTCTTGTCCATTGTCTCCCAAGATAGTTCAAGTTTCGGCCTCGATGAGCACCCAACTTGAACTAAAAGCCGTTGATACCTGTTTTCTCTCGGAATAAAGCTGATTGTCTGTAGGTATCCATGTAGTACCTTTCTAATGTGGTCCACATAATCCAGGAAGCCACGTAAAAACGTACCGTTGTAATGGTAAGGAAGTTGTATGCCTGCACACATTATAACGTTGCCATTATAGCGTGCTTCCCCTGTCATCGCCCTACTAGCGTTATGTGTGTGGGTTCAAGTTTACCCGCGGCGTGCCGGGCTGAGAATGCTAGTGTTGGGCCAGTTGAATGCGCAGAAGTCGATACGCACGGGCTAGGAGGAGCACTGCCGGTCGCGGGCACGGCACTGGACCTAGCCGAGGGAACTGCTGGTATCGAACCCGCTGGTGAGGCGGAGAGAGCCACCACCACTAAGCCCGAGGCGTTGGCACCCTGGACACAAGGCAAGGCCGGGTCCAGGCCCGAAACGCTGCTGCAAGAAGGCAAGCATGAGCCAGAGCTGCTGCCGCTGCTGCCACAAGGCCCGAAAGGAGGGGCTGGGTGCGTGCACGAGACATCCCTGACAGAGAGGGAATGTAGGCCAGAGGTGCTGCCACAAGATGGCAAACGCAGGTCCAAGGCGTCGCCCAAGGTTGCCCTCGTTCGGGCGAATGTGAGCCTAATTGGCTGCCAAGAGAGGCAGCACGAGGAAGCAAGGGCATGCTTGACGAAGATGCTGCCACAAAAGCGCGATTGCGAGCGTGCTGCGCCGCTACGAAGGGACCCAAATGAGGGTACCCTGGCTACTTGGGGCTTGGGAGAGAAGAAGTCCGGGGAGCGAATTTTCGAATCGCTCGAATAGAGAGGGCATGTTGAGGAATAAATTGGGCATCGCCGACTGCAAGAAAAACCTGGCCAACACCAAATCCAGTCAGAAGGTGGCACGATCCAAGAGAAAATACCCACGCACCTTGGGCCATATCCTGCGGTCCTATCTTACCATCGAGTGAGTTGACCTGTCTTTATTTTGAAGCCCATTGAGAGGGCACGGTAGCGTTTTTGATCTTAGGAGGCGCAAAGGCATGAAACCAGTCAGTGGCTGTCACCGCCAGTGACACACGTCCGTCACATGTCCCAAGGCAGTTTGTCCTCCTTGGGTTAACAAGACCCCACAAAGTACCCTCGCCCCCATGGTGGTCGGCGCGCCCTCCAGTGGCGTCTCTTGTAGTGGCCAGGTCCGCTCGGTTTCTCGACGGTCAGACAGTCATGCGTGTGGCTGTGTCACTTCGGACCCACGGCCATGCTCGACCGACCGTGTCCCTGAGTGGCGGCGTGCCTCAAGCACCTGCTCCCCCACACTCCTCCTCGCGGTACCACAATGTCATCAGTTTCAGTACATTCACAGGTTTCATTTTCGATCTGATTGTCTATCATGGTAAAGCCTCCCTAACACACCACCTCATGCACACCCTGCGTCCGGACATGACCAGACACACCTACGCGCGCGGCATTCGCAGCGCCACCCACAACCGATGGGCAACACTTCCTCGCCGTCGTCGTACAATTCTAGCGTTGTGCTACATCGAGCCCACACCCATCATCGCCTCCCGCCCAATGCTCCAACACCTTGGGTTTCGCGGTGATGGCTCCTTCAGCCGCTCTTGCAAGCTCGATGCTGGTAGTGCTTTTGGTTGGGGCAGGCACGAGTACGACATGGTGTCGCAATATGGCACAAGGGAGGGCGAGAGTATACGCCTGGCGCTGCCGAAAGAGCCCCCTACCGAGTACGACATGGCGCTGCAACGCAATGCAACAGAAGGCGGGCACATGGGCGAGCACATACGCAAGGGGCGCAGAAAGGTACAGTCTTTGTATGGTCTTGCCTCGAAGGAACCGTTTGACGGGACGGTTGGCGCCGTCTGTGGGGGGAAATGGGGGAAGGAAGGACAATTAGGACGGGAAGAGGGAGATGGGAACGAGAACGCGGCCCAGCTTGGCGGCTCAAGTCAGACAAGTACTCTCAGACAATAGTAAGTAATGTACCCACACTTCCAGTAATATATTGTGCATGCGTGCGTTGTGATTGAGTGTGCTGTAGATACTGTTAAGGTAGGGCTGGCAAGGTTTCATCCAACATCACGTGATAAATGGGCAAAAAGCATGACAAATTAAAGGGGAAAATGGTGAATAACTTTCCAACAACAACACTAATGAAAAATCGGTTTGCCCTTAAAGGTAGGATGTTCAGAACATTTAAGGGCGAACCGATTTTTAATAAATACAGTTTTTGAGGAGTTATTCAAAAGGTTGTGTCTATCTTATCATGTGTGCAGTGGATCTTTGAGTTCCCAATGGCACGGCTGTTGCAATTGGTCGCAAAATGGGGTGTAACGCAGTGTCACACTCACGTGATGTTAGTTGAGCAATTTCCGCGGAGGGTCACGTGAAATGTAACGCTTCCCACACTTCAAAAAAGGAAGGTTACCAGTACTTTGGTAGAGCTAGTGTTGCTGGAAAGTTGAGTCGAGTTGAGTCGAGCCGTGCGTCAGAGTTGACCCAGGTGTAACTCTGAGAGTTGGACAGAGTCCGGCCCAGGAATGTCCACCAATTAGCTTTCAAGGTTTGATAAGGTGTCATAATTGTTGGTCACCCAACTCACACCAACGTTCACCGTCTGCCATTCGCTGCAATGCAGCATTTTGTTTAATCAAGCAAGCGATTTCTCTATATTATTTACTAGTCCGACTCTGTGGCCAAATTTCTATAAAGTTCATGCAACTCTGCCACTTTCCCGGCCTTCAGCAGCTCAAAAACTGCTGACTCTGTCACCGTGCCTTCTATCGCACAATCCTCCTCCATTGCAAGTATGCCCAGTCGATGTCGCCAATTTTATATACTAGATTACAGTAACGGTAATGAATTAAAGTGTACATAAGCCCAGCTAGCTGTAAGACTACTAAGTAGCAGATAATCTGTAAAGTAGTACTACTAAAGTAAGTATTAACAATC
>Ga0307510_10007359_pt1 | contig 13121 bp, 19 predicted proteins | sample 12_EM_MG_FD_207224 | JGI IMG/M metagenome (GOLD analysis project Ga0307510, IMG submission 207224) | Populus trichocarpa ectomycorrhiza microbial communities from riparian zone in the Pacific Northwest, United States - 12_EM | ecosystem: Host-associated > Plants > Roots > Unclassified | place... | reverse complement strand
GATCGGTTGTTTCTTAGCACATATGCTGTAGTACTGATGTATCGCCACAAGGACATTGCCATGATATCGTTATCTTGATTCCAGTCATCGCATGATATAGGCGCCATCCAGCATTGCCTCATGGTGGTCTATAGGGGACCAATCAAACTACGCTATCATCAAAAATGGTCGAGACGGACCGAGGAGGGGATCAGCTTCCTTTGTTCTTGCCCTTCCGTTTTTCTTTTCTCGCTTTTCGTTTCTCCTCCTTCTCCACCGCTTCGTCCATTGCCAAGAAATCGCGGATTGAAGGCATGGCTGACGAGTTCAATGGTGCAAGTCGCGCGAGCTGTTCTTCCTCGGCTTCAACCCCGGCCTCGGGAACAGGCGCAGGCTGGTCGGCAGGAGGCGGTGATGGTGGCGATGCTTCTGGCTCTGGTTCTTTCCCGTCGTCCTTGTCGAACCAGCCTCTCCGTGGTGATGCTGACACGTCCTCGGCCGATACGACCGAGGGCCCTGGGCGAGATGGCCCTTCATGGCCCTTTTCTGACCCTTCGTCACTATCGTCATCAGACCCATACTCCATACCCCTATACTCTCCGGCCTCTGCGAATATGTCAAAGTCATTTTCCTCGGGCTCCGGTTGAATGAACTGGTGCGATGCAGATGTAGACATGGCATGCTCCACCTGTGCAGGACGGGCTGTACGGGTGCCCTTCGGACTAGCCTGCCCTCCGGCATCCACGGCAGACGGTTCTACCTTCCGTTTCTTCTTCTTCGGCTCGCTGCCCTCCTTTCCTTTTTTCTTTTTGACCTTCTCAGTGGAAGCACCGATTGGCTTGAATCCGATCGGGCGAAACTTTGAAGTATCGACCCGTTGTTCGGCGGTGTGCTCCTCATTTGACTGTCCCAATTCACCCTCGCTAGCACGTGTTTCCTTCAACTCCTTGATGATATCTGCGCGCGAGCGTTTCTTCAAGGCGGGGGCAGACGTGGTGGAGGCGGTCTGCGCGAACACCTCTTCGAGGGCCTCGTCGTCCTGTTTTGACGAAGTAGTTGCGAGACGGGTTCTGTTTTGTTCGAAGAGTGCAAAATCAAGTCCCTTGACGAGAATTGAGTGATCCGAGTCGCCACCAAGGTAACGTCGCTGCGCGTCCACCTGTACATAGTCGTTGCAGGAATCAGTACCTGCGCGACAGACAGACAGAAGACGTGCGTACCGCTGCCCTATCTTCGTTATCTGCATTTCTCTTCTCGAACTCTTCTAAAATGGCTTCGACTTGAGCATAGTCCCCTTCTTTGCCCAACCTTCGCTCTTCGGCACGGTCGCGATAGGTTTCGGAGGCCTTCTTGACCTTCCGGGGTTTAAATGCAGGCTCAGACGCAGAGATAACTTTCCTATGGCTGGTTATGCGAATCGGGTCGAAATGCCAAAGTCTCAATACCGACTCACGCTTTCGATGGCGCCGGCTTGGTCCCTCTATTTAAGAGAGAGCCACGTGAGGAAGAACTTGGGCCTTGTGCGGAGGATTCTTTCTGTAAGAGACTCCTGAAAGCGTCCTATATCTGGGTCAATCCATTTGTTAGAAAGCAAGGGAGGTGATAGATCATGCTACCTGGTTCATCACGAAAGTGAAACGAAACGAAATATTGTTTACGTGATACACATAACTCCGTTGTTAGCGGAGACCGGGCCGACCGCATCTGAGGCCGACTCGGAGGATGTGGTGAGTACAGCTTTAGAGCGTTTAATCCACCTACAAGGCAAGACTATATAGGGTACAAAGAGTCTAGATGCCCCCAGAGCGCCCTCAATTATCTTTCTTTTTCTCCAACATGCAGGCAGGGTGAGTCACCATACTCTCTCCTTTCCCTTCGCTCCGTCAAGCCTCTTATACCCTATTAGTTCCTCTACGGCCGCTGTGGCTATCGCGGACGGTGACCTTAAGATCCCCCTCAAAGCAGCCGATGCTGCAGCAGTCTCGTCCCTGATGGACGGAGGTCTTCCCACCCAGGGGACGGGAACATATGTTCTCAAGCCGTTCCGCTCGCCGAAAAGCAAGAAACTCAAGACTGCCGTCGTATTTGTGCCCAGACTATCTCACTTTGACATCGATAACGAGCGCTCCAATAATAATGAGTTCAGGGTGCGCCTCCCATCTCTCGTTGATTCCCCAAAAACATACCACTCACTTGCGCAACGATCAAATCAGGGGTTCTTCACACTCTTTTGGATCTCAATCTTCATATGGACAATCCGCACGTATATTCGAAGCATTGAAACACAGGGCGCACCGCTCAACTTTCGGTTTGCCACTATGTTATCGCAAGACGCGTGGACATTGGCGCTCAGTGACGCTGTGCTTGTCTTAAGCACGGGAATCTGCGTGCCGTTCGCGAAAGCAGTCAGCCGAGGCTGGATCAAGTATTATTGGACTGGGGTCATCATCCAGCATTTGCTCCAGACATTCATCCTCTTTGCCGCGATCACGTGGACTTTTAACAGGTCGGTGTGCTTTGTCCGCGTCCACCGCATGGAAAAGTGATAGAGTATGTGGTAGGCAATGGCCTTGGGTCCAATCGGGATTCTTAACCCTCCACACATTCGTGCGTAGTTTCGACCTATCGTACCTACTGGCATCCTGTTGACCATTGTCCATGTGATCAGACCATGATCATGAAAATGCATTCTTACATGGCGACGAACGGCTACTTGCGATACGTGTCTCAGCATTCAGCCGAGATCCTGACTCAGCTCCGTGATGCAACGGTTCGCGTTGGTGGGTGGGAGAAGGCTATATATGAGGCGAAACAACGACGCGAGGCCCTTGAACGCGAGACGGATACAGACGCCACCAGTACCGGCGCGAGCCCCTCTCCGTTTGCCACCTTGGAGCTGCGTGGCGCAGGTTTGAGCGCTTCTTATGCAAGAGTACCCTCCGCAGCCGCTCTCCGCAATCGCCTGATACGCGTCGCCGAGACTGAGGTAGCATCCGAAACCGCATCGGATGACGAGAAGCCCAAGGACGCAACCCCCCACATCCTTGTAAATCACCCAGATCCACAGATCTCTGCCCTCGCTACGGAATACACGGAACTCGAGTCCGAGCTCGTCGGCTCAGGCCCGGAACGCGTACGCTGGCCCGAGAACATCACGTTCAAGAACTTTGCTGTCTATCAACTGATTCCAACGCTTGTTTATGAGCTCGAATACCCCCGTACAAAGAGGTATGCCCATACCCTGGAAATAGGTTGCTGCGACTGACCATGTCATATACAGAATCCGCCCGCTATACCTTTTCGAAAAGACAGTCGCGACCTTTGGCACCTTCGCTCTGCTTTACACCGTCACGGAAACGTTCATTTTGCCGTATACCAATCCTGAACCTGACCAGTCCTTCGCTCGGACGTTACTAGACTTGGCGCTGCCATTCATGCTAGCATATCTCCTTTTGTTCTACATCGTCTTCGGTGCGTTCGATCCTGGCACAGTTCTGCAGCTCGCCATCTAATGACCTGCCTAGAATGTATATGCAACGGATTCGCGGAAATTTCATAGTAAGTGATTCTGTCAGTGACTATGCCCCTTCATATCACTAAGCCACTCACTCAGTTTCGCCGATCGCGGATTTTATGAGGATTGGGTAACAACCTTTCTCAAATTGTTCTAGCGGGTACTGACGTGGGCCTCCCACAGTGGAACTCGACGTCCTGGGATGAATTCTCCCGCAAATGGAACAAGCCCGTGCATAACTTCTTGCTGAGACACGTCTACGCCTCGGCCATCACCTCATACCATTTCTCCCGCTCCCGCGCTATGTTCGTCACATTTCTCCTTTCCGCCGCGGCCCACGAGCTTGTCATGGCCGTGGTCACCAAAAAGATCCGGTAAGCATACACTGGCACCTCCCTACACCTCATCTTATCGTAATCACCCCGAATCATGATAGGTTATACCTTTTTATCATGCAACTCATACAGATTCCGCTGATCGCTATTGGCCGCACGCCAGCGATCAAGCATAACAGGCTTCTGGGCAACTGCGTATTTTGGTTGGGGCTATACGCTGGGTTCCCGTTGCTGTGTGTGGCATATGTCTTTTACTGAAAGCTACAATACTTCACCAAAGATTCCCCATAAAGTATTTTACCCCGTCGCTTAATGTTTAATCCCTTCCTGTACAGTACGGAATAGAGAGAAGTCTTAGGTCTTACTGGCCCATATATAGGAGTATTCGATTCGTGATAATTAACACTAAAAATATAGCTGATGGACACATAGCTACTCATATGGCCATTCACATTGTGCGTGTTGCCTTGTCCCTCAGCAGAGAGCAGCTTTACCGGAGCATGGTTGTATTCCAACCGACTGGCCTCGCCAATTCTCTCTACGAAATCCACCGCCAAACCACATGTGGGGCCACGTACGCAACCTAGCTAGAACGCGTGGAGGCAGGATAAGCGATTATTGGATGAGAGGATCTGAAAAGTTAAAGACTGAGTGGAGAAGATATATTAGGGTCGTAATCGGCAAACGCACAGATGCTATCGCACTCGCGAACGAAAACTCACGGTTTGTGACTACTGTAGTAACGTCGGTACAAGGAAAACTCAATGATATCATGAACTTCGTATCGCTTCTTTACCCAACTCTAACACTTTTCCTCGCGTATTAAAATTCGCAAATCCCATTCGCGCGTCCATATCGTCGATCGTCCTATAAACACAGATAGAGATGGGGGAGGAGACAGATGTGGTGTATGAGGAAGGGGCACAAAAAGGTACGAGTGTGGACACGCACCGTGTCTTCATTTCGCTCGCCCATGTTATCTCTTTTAGTGGGGGTGCTTTCAGACAGGCGCCGATGATTCCGAGGAACAGCGCAACAAGAGACTCGACGACGATCTGGAGACGGAAGGGCATACTTAACAGGAATTCGAGGAGAGGAGGACCATACATACAGACGACGGAATGGACCCTTCAGGTCTCCCCAACGCCTTCAACAGGGAAAGGTCTGGACGGTAATATCTGTGCTGTAGGGCAATAACGTCACATATCTTGGGGAGACGTACGTTCATAGGCAGAGAAAGCAGCTATAAGAAGCGGATGAGTACCTCAGGATGTAACATGAGAGTTGAAAATTGTTCTCACCGTGGAAGAGAGCAAGTACGGCGACTGCTAAGATAATCTGGCCTAACATGGCTGCTATCACCGACAACTCGAACTCGAACTGAACTGACGTGTGTGTGGTGAGAGCGAGTGAGGAAAGGGAAAGGATGATGCGGGCCGCAACGGACCGATGAGAGTGAGCGTGTGAATGTCTGGGTTGGGCCAAAACTGGTGCACTCGGACCTGATTGAATTGGCCTCATCATGTCTGGCTTCGACGATCTCTTGCAACAATCCTCACGCGCTTTGGAGGAAAACCCATTCGAGGACCCCTTCGCACGCCCCCGGTCTCCTGACCCCTGGTCAAGTTACAACCATCAGTCAGCTGCCGTCAGCACTCCTACCTTCGAATATGACGCCTCTGGATTCGGTGGCGTGTCTACTACCACCACGCAAGCTGTTGAGGTACATGACGACTCTCCTAGCTCCCCTACTGTCGAATCCCACGCCTATGACGTGCAGGCAACTCCTTCGGATCCACTGGACTCAGCGAACTTACCCGTGGATGACGAAGCCGAATTTTCCACGAAACCCACGACTTCTCCTCGGTACGCTGCGTTCAGGGAGAGCATAGGAACTGACCCATCTGCACTTCCTTCTCATCCATCTGCCGCCTCCGGCGAGCCAGTTTCTGAACCAGATCCACCCAGCATCGTTCCCCCAACCCTTCCCCCTATCATATCTCCACCAGCGACCACTCCTCTGCAACTTTCTTCCCCCGTTACGCCATCGTCAGGAATCCCTACGGATGCTGTAGAGCAAACCGCTCTGCCATCGCCACCGCCGCCATCTTCCGCGCGACTGCCACAGCGTCAAGAGGCACTTCAACCATCCGCCCATCTACCCTTCGACCCCTCATCGTCAACAGTCAGTGATTCGCACCGCGTTATCTCCAGCCCTCTTGACCAACCTCCGGTCGCTGCATTTGCAAGCCTTACTTTGGGTGGGGAGAGCTTCAGCGGGTTCGATAGCGCGCAGAGTGCGTTTGTCAATAATGCCTCACGCCTGAGTTCTGCGCAGGAGGAGGACGATGATGATGACGATAAACCGCTACTTCCACGACCAGTGAGTGATACTTTCTACTTTTGCTTGGTGGGTGTAACTCATGGACAATCCAAATCAGACGGCGCCCCCAGAAAAGAAGGAAGCAGGACTACAACCAGTGTTCACTATTACCGTCGAAGATCCACAGAAGGTTGGGGACCCCATCCGTGCGTACATCATGTATACAGTTCACACCAAGGCACGTTACATCTGAATTCGCTTCCGTATCGGCTGTCGTCAACTTGTCTCCCAGACCACTTCTCCAGCATTTTCCAAGCCATCGTTTTCCGTTCTTCGTCGCTATTCGGACTTTTTATGGCTGTACGAAACCCTTTCGACCAATAACCCTGGAGTGGTTGTTCCCCCCGTTCCCGAGAAGAGTTCTTTTGGTCGCTTCGATGACCAGTTCGTACAGCAACGGCGGACCGCGCTTGAGAACTGCATAAATAAGGTCGCAAATCATCCGGTATTATGCAAAGATGCAGATTTAAAGCTCTTTTTAGAAAGTGACACGTTCTCATTAGATGTATGCGTCTCCAATGCCCGTCGAAAGCTCATTGACCTTAATTTCGACAGATCAAACACCGTAAAGCGGAGCTTGCTAATGAACGAGGAGGTTTGATGGCATCTATCGGTCAATCTATTACTGGCCCTCGCTTTGTTGAAACGGACGAGGTACTCTTCCACCTAACACTGACGTTTTCCTTGCTGACAATGCCATAGTGGTTTGACCGCCAAAAGGCGCATCTTGAAGTTCTCGAATCTCAGCTACGCGGCCTCGTCAAAGCCATCGACATTGTCTCCAGACAGCGCAATGGTCTGTATGCCACCTGCCTTAACCTATGTGACAGATCTTGACCCCATGGACAGAACTAGCGACTGCGGTGGGCGAGTTTGCGCAGACCGTTAGTGACCTTACGACATCGGACCTTGGCAAATCCCTTTTGCATTCCCTTGAAGCGCTGGCAGAGCTTGAGCGCAAAGCGCAAGAGACAGAGTCTGCGCAAGCCCGTGCAGATCAAGCGACCTTACTGAGCACCGCGGACGAGTATGCGCGTCTCGTCAACTCCGTACGGGTGAGCGCTATAACGGCTCTCATCACGAGAGCAACGCATGCTGACTTGTTTGTTTTTGTGCAGATGGCCTTCAGTTCGCGTGTTCGCGTATATCATGCGTGGCAAAATGCAGAAGCAGAGCTCCGCCGACTCAAACAGTCTCACGAGCGCAATCGCGCACAAGGCAAGGTTGCGAACGACCGTCTCGGACATTCGTACTCTCAAATCGGGGAGGTGCGTCCCTCCCCTTCCCTGCTGTACCAGCTACGGACTTTCCCCCTCTCTAACGGGTACTGTACTCTACGTGTAGGCGGAGCGACGGGTGCTGGATGCGAAGCATGAATTTGAGCACGTGTCGCGCCTTGTGAAGAGCGAGGTGGCGCGCTTTGAGCAGGAGCGTATCGAGGATTTCAAAAAGAGCCTCGAACACCTCTTGGATGGTATGATGTCTCGGCAGAAGGAGACGATTCAGGCGCGGGAGGCGTTCCAGCAGTTATTACTCAAGAAGGTTCCTGGTCCTGGTGCCAAAGGAAATGCGGTCACGTCCACGGCATAGTTGGACGTAGTTTTACCTCTCGTATGTACCTGCGCGGCGTAAAAATACGCATGCATATGTTCTATCGAGTGTGAATGCGGTGTTATCCAGGGCCCCCACATTGATTGCAGTAAGGTCTTTTTGGCAAGAGGTTTCCTTTGCCATGATTTCATGTTTGGAGCCCACCCGCCATCCAGAGGGCACCGCGACTCCATCAAAAAATACGATGTTACTGTTCATGCTTTTTAACGCCTTTTGTACTCCATTATACTTTATGACCTTTTTTGCTTGAAATTGCCTTTTTTTTCTTCTTTAACCACCTGACTTTTCAAAGGTGACGCCAACTGTGTCAAGTGTTCCAATTACAGCAAACCCAACAATTGAATAGAGTGCACTAAGTGGTCTATCCCCTATCCCCACTCTGTGTTTGTGTTTGTTAACTTATGGTTGCGGAGCAGCGGCGGTTCCACTCATTTTCACTCACTCACAAATCAGTACGACCCTATAATCCAGCACTACCTAACGTGCACACACCACGCACAACATCTGGAAAACCGAACGGTCCGGTACACCCCACCCGTACCCCAGCACCATCTAACGCACACCACGCATAACGTCTGCAAAACTGAAATGTCCTCTGGTACACCCTATGAACTTTGGGAAGGAGAGCAAAGCCCCTTTCCTGTCAGTGCATCATTGACTATATGGGTTGTACCTAGCTGATACAGGTTCGGATGTCTCCCCCAAACACAAACTCCAACTTCTCCCTATCTTGGTGTTTTGACGCCCTGCTTCGGGTAAGTGGCAAGACATGAATACTGTAATCACTACCATTCCGCTAATCTTGTAATCTTGTTACCCGTCCGCGCCACTGGCACCACAGAATGATGAGACTACTGCAGTTCAAGTTCTTGAATCTCCTTTCAAGCGACGGCGTTTGGCCGACAACCCCGATTACCCCTGGCTAGAGGAAATTCGCTCAAAGATTTGGAATAGGAAGGATCTTGAACCGGAGCTTTTCCGAAGGGTAGAGATCACTCAAGCGCATTATGCTGAATTGCAAAAGCGCCTGAAGGAGCGACACTCGGATCGTGACTTGCCGGAATACGATGGCGGGAAACATAATGTCCGACGTGTCAAGCTTGATTTCCTTCGGTCGATCACCCCTTTGTCACCACGACACCCTGTCAACAATGAGGATCGAGTAGACGACGACAACGGTCCAGCAAGCAACGAGGACGGTTCTGAAATGAATTCATTCTTCCCAACAACTCTCAGCTTTTTGGATTTGTCAATTTTGGACCTCAAGGAGAAAGTGCCAGACCGCTTACCTTTGCCACTTTTCCTTCGTCAAGAATACGACCATATCTCGGCGCTGATCAAGGAGTATTCGGTGATAGTTACTGGTCAACCTGGAACGGGTAGGGTTCTTTTCTCCCTTTCTCATAGGATCTAATCAGCTTGCCGATATCAAGGCAAGACCGCATATCTCCACCTTAGGATCATACAGTCTATGATCAAAGGTTGCCCATTCCTGTACCAAGCCAGGAATGGAACTATCTATCATGTGAATGAGAATGGTGTTAAGGTGATCAGGTCCTGGTGGTCCTGGCCACCAAATGCAGAGATTGTGGCGTTTGTTGACGGCGACGAGGAGAATGACGCACCCGCGCATATATTCTACAGGGATGCACCGCAGATTATTCTGGCATCACACCCAAGAGGCGCAAATCAACGCTGGATAAGGAAATCATGTATCACAGTACTTGCAACTAATCTGTGGTCACCCCGCGAGCTTTTCCTAGCTGGGTTTGTCTTAGGGTTGCTCCTTTTTCAACAATCAATTAATGCACTTCTTCAGGATATTCCTTCACCCCTTTGATATCTCTTTCAAGATGCTCAGGGAGTCGACTTTGTATTTCGGCTACAACCCTTGTCTATGCTTTAATGCTGCCCACTCCGTGAATGTATTGGAAAGGAAGAAGGAGGAGGTCATGTTGCAAGTCCAAGACGTCGCAGGCAAGGAGGGCAATATCCCACGACTGCTATCCTCGTCTCTAGATGGTGGACAGAGCGTGTCCCATACAATTTTTGTGATTTCTCCAACAAACAAAAAGCGGTTCATCTGGGAATACGAGTTTGGAGCTGTCTCGCCATGGTCTTTGGGTCTCTTGCTGAAAGAATATGAAACCCAACGAGCTGATGCGACCGCTGCCTTCTACCGCTATATTTCAAGGGATTCTTATGCAGCGTTGCTCTGGGGCCAGGTGTTCGAAAGGCAGGTGTTAAATTACTTGGATGGCATTGATGCCGAACACAAGTTTTCGATACGTGGGTTGGCCTTCTCCGACTCGGAGCAAATGACGTGGACCTATCGTAGACCCCTTCGACGTTTCACCTTTCTGCAGGATTTGGACTTCCTTGACGAAATTACCAAAGCGTTTCAGAACAAAAAGCCAGTGCATCTGGTACCTTCAGCTTCCAATTTCCCGACCGCCATTGATTCGATCCTCTATGATCCAAATGAGGTCCTCACCTTTATTCGAATCACGGTCCGTAGAGAACACCAGATTCTGGTTTCGGGTCTCCGGCGTATTCAAACCTGGCTCGAACGCGAGGCCCCGCTCGCAGGTCTCAGCCCTTCAGAGGAAAAGCCATGGCGCTTCATATTTATTGTGCCCTCAGACGAGGCGCCGTCTTTCGAATTGCAACGGTTGGAAGGTGATACTGCCCAGGGCGAATGGGCCGGAAAGGTGCAGCAATATGTATTAGGGTTGGATGTACTCGGGAAAAAACCAATGTTCAAGTTTAGACTTGGGTGATCCAAGCTGATTCGACTACACGGATCTGTAGATGAGTACACTGGCAGTCGTGGATGGATTTGTCCGGGTCTGAAACAGCGGCACTTTTCTTGATATACTGAATAAAAGGCTTTGGATTTTCTTTCTTTTGTGTGCCCCAAGCCAATGCTCCGCTCCTTGTGCAAGGCTAGCTTTGGGTATTATGTGATGGGTAGCAAGGCGAAGAACGCACTGTGCACCCCTTACTAGTGGCGACCTGCGTACGGTCAGGTAGGTGCCTGGCCTCCGAGCCGTCAACCGGAGAAGGGCCAAGTGGGTTGAGTACCCGAACCGAAGGGACGGACAGGGAGTATATACTTCAGTGAGTTTAATCTGGGGTTGATTCAGATTCAGACAAACATGTGGTAAGTAAGAAAGGCTGAATCCGAGTCCGAGTCATCCTGTCATTTCCACTGTATGTACCAGTATCTCCCCGTCACCAACGCTATGTTGCACGTCCCGTTCGTTTCATTGGAACTTCTGCGCCCATGCTACGCCATCCTCCGCCGACACGGCTATGCTAGGTCCGCCCTTAGCACCCACCCGACTGAGTGTGGTAGCTCACCTCCACCAGCAAATTCGAGAAACGCGTATCATGATGGCGCGCGGGATCTCCTCTCCCTCGCGCGGGACCGTCCTCGGGCTGAGCGGCGTGGGGAGACGCACTCGATACAGCAAGCCGAGCCGTGTGCGATCGAAATCGCATCGAAATCGCAGCATCGCATCGAGAGAAGGTCCCCGGCGCCTCGTCACTTGCGGGCTGTTGTTGTCGGTACTGGCTTCCGCTTCCACCTCTCGGCTTCTGGCGCTGATGCTGCTAGTACTAGTACTAGCACTAGTAGAAGCACTGATGCCGCTCATATAATAGTACTAGTACCAGTAGAAGGGCATGGCCGGGGGGGCGCAGGCGCAGGCGTAGCGTTGCTTCGGGGGGAGCTTTGCGCGCGCAAACGCGGAGGTGCGGAAGGACGCATGTGACAGGGGTATGGGGGCTCTCTCCACCATCTCTGTCGTGGTCATGATAGTTGGAAAAGAGCGTCGGTCACTCACTGGCCCTGGGCGTGATGGTGAGCGGATTTTGGAACTGGCGCAGGGATCATATGATACTACGGCTTGCGTCTTGTCTTGGGGGGCCCGGGAGCCGCGCGGCCCTGGCAGCAGTGGCAGTCGGCGGGTGTCCCACCGCGGTGGTGAATGATGCATCAGATCAGAGGGTCGTCGTCGGCTCAGCAACGTCCGAGGCCCACGGTTGCATCTGGCATTTCCGCGGAAGTATGGGACCGCGATGGGTGCGAGGGATGTGCCAGTGCGTGTGTGACGGAGTCTTCGGACGAGAACTACTGGGGTGTGGCCATTCAGGCTTGCCGCCCTGCATGAGAGCGCGCTGAGGATGTGTCTGATTTGTAAACCCCACTGTAGAAACCGAGGACATGATGGGGGACCACGGGCGTGATGATGCCATGGAACTCCGCGAGACACTTCGTTGGTAGTATGGGAAACACTTCCCGACGGTAGTGGTGCTGTGGGTTGTGCACCCTCGAAAGGACGCAGCGTAAATACGGCGGGTCTGTGGGGGCAATGGTCTTCGTTCGTCAACCCACCTTGCTTTTCGCGTTATCATCGCATTCCACTGGCTCGTTTCTGACCGAAGATCCTCGTGCCGCTTCATGTCGCAAAGCAAAAAAGGTACTGTAAAGTTCACCCTCTCGTATGTAGTCGCGGTAAAAAAAAATCATTTATTCGCCTCTAGTACCAATGGCCGGTAGGGCGGAGCTCTTTTCGTGCGGAAATCAACACGCATACTTTCAATTAGTGGGCATCTTGAGGCACGTCGTGCGCAGGCCGTCTCCGCTCCACTTTGAGACTTCGATCAGCAACTCGCGTTTCTTGTCGGCCGCGATGGATGACCGAAGCTCGTAGAGCGTGGCTGTAAATGAGGTTACAACCGAGTTCAGGAAGTGCGAAGAGTATAAAAGAGAGGAGGAGAGTGAAGCACGCACAAAGGTTGAAGAGGAAAGGCTCTGCCATCGCCAAAGTCGAGGGCGACGCCTGCAGAGCCGCATCCAGGACCTGAGTACCCTCCTTCAACTTTCCCTGACCGAGCAGAGCGACGGCCAAATTATTAACGGCCTAACAAAACGGAATAAGAGAGCAAACAACAAAAAAACCACCCCCTCAAATCAGCAAACATGCACCAACCAACCAACCAACCAAAGCAAAAAAAATGACGGAACGTACAGCATAGTTCGCATCGTCCTCCTCTACGAGCCCGCGCAAGACCTCGCCGGCCGTGTCCCAATCCCCGCGCGCGGACGCCACAAAGGCGGCGTTGAGCGCTTTGGTCGGTTCGGGCACGCTCGCGTCTGCGGCCACCAAGGCGAAATGCGCTTCGGCCTTGTCGATCTGTCCGGATTGGAGGTAGACTCTTCCGAGCGCCGAGCGCAGCTCGCCGTTGGCCGTCGTCGTTGTCGATGGCTGGTTTTGTCGCTGAGTGGCGAGAG
>Ga0307510_10007358_pt1 | contig 13121 bp, 15 predicted proteins | sample 12_EM_MG_FD_207224 | JGI IMG/M metagenome (GOLD analysis project Ga0307510, IMG submission 207224) | Populus trichocarpa ectomycorrhiza microbial communities from riparian zone in the Pacific Northwest, United States - 12_EM | ecosystem: Host-associated > Plants > Roots > Unclassified | place... | reverse complement strand
TGCCAGCTTTTATTGAGGATAGAATCAAAGTGAATGTTTAACTCTCTCTTTTTCAAGGGAGTTTCGTTTCCTCTATTGAAAGAGGAAAGTGAAGGATTAGAAAAAAGAGTCCTGTTCTTTGGATGGAAATACTGGATCTCATGTCATTTATAACGTCTTCGTTGGTGGGACTCGGATTTCTTGTCTCTTCCTTCTGAATTTTTCGATCTTGGACTCTCATGTTAAATTAACAGCATGTTTAAACTGAATTTCATGTGAAATTTAATTATAAATTTTATATATGGAACAAAATATTAAATCATTTAATTATATTTAATTATATTGTTTAGAATACATGTGGAATTAAATTAAATTAACAATCTTGTTTATTGTACCCTTAATTTAAAATTACATGGTATATCTTTTTAATGAATAATCTGACATTGTAACTAAGAAAAATCACGAAAAGAAATGCATGGGCTTAGCAATTTTTTTCCTGTTTTTAATTGGTGTTTTTATCTGTTAAAAGGCAAAGATGGTAAAATGGCCAAGTGCCAAAATTAAGAAGAAGAAAAAATATCATGTCATTAAGTTCACGCTAGATTTTTCAAAAAAATTAATTAGAATTTTTGTTTTTTAAAAAATTGAGAATAAAAAGACTACAATCAAAAAATAAAAAGAAGAAAAGAAAAGTGAAACCCTTTTTCATCATTGAAGAGAAAAAGAGAAGAAATCATGCGTAGAGGTCGAGGAAAGGGGAAAGGAAAAGAAAGAAAGAAAAAATCACTAGAGATGCATCGAAGTTGCATTGCCACCATGTGCTGCCATAAAAGGAAGTTGGTCAAGATGATTCCAATGGCACAACTAAGGCCACCATCAGAGCTTAGAGAAAATTGCATGCACCTTCCCAAGACAACCTTCCTCACATATTAGTGCAAATGTTACCCTTGTTAGACACTTTTTGCCCTCTTCATTCAATTTATTTAATGATTATCTAATAAATCTTCAATTCACTTGGGCCCAATCGTGGAGAGAAGAATGCTAGAGAAAAAAGAAAAAGATAAATGGGTCAACCGGGTTAGCTCACTATGGTCGTGTTCATGACTTGATGCGATCCTGGCTACGACATCAAATGATCCATTATGAGTGTTCATTGAGTCTATTCTAAGGCCTAAAATTAAGTGGTCCAAAAGGAGTTTAATAAGCTAAGTCAAGAGGCTTGGGTTAAAAAGGCTTAAATATGTCAGTCTGGACCTCTTGTCTACTTTTTAGGTCTTAATTGGATGCTATTTCAATTGTGTTGGAAACTAGATATTTGTAACTTTTCAATAATATATTGTAATCTCACTAATTCATCCGAATGAAAGAGAATAACGTATTTGAAGTTGGGTCTAGAATTTGTCAGTAAAGTGCAAAAACAGAAAAAAAAAATATTGTTTTTTTAAGAGGTATGGATTCCATTCACTACAAGGAACCTTTAATGCTATTGGGGACTTATGTGGCACCCTTTGACTTACTTATTTTACAATGATTTTATATCAAACAAAAAGAATTAATTGATCATAAATTAATTCTTATTTTACAAAGAGCTTTTGTTTAGCAATGATTCTTTAACAATTATTTATCTTCGGTATTTTTCACTATTATTTGTGAAAAAGAGTGAAAAATAATCTAAGACTATTGTTTGACTTGCTTTTATTACTTCAAACCTTATTTTAACTAGTTTGGGTTTTTATTTAAATTGAGTGCATGTCTAACCCATTAGTTCTAGGCATAGTTTTAAAACCCAGCCCGCCCCAGCCCAGGGGGTGGACCTGGGACACGGCCGACCTGGGGCTGGAACCGGGTCGGGTTAAAGAAAAAACAGGGGAAGGAAAAACCTGGTGTGACCCGGCTAAGCCGGCAACCCGATTGACCCGGAAATACCCGGGCAAAAACTCGGTTGCAATCTGTTGACTTTTTTTTACTAAAACGATGTCATTTTGATTTTTTTAAAAAAAGAATTAACCCGGTCAAAACCCGGAACTCGGGCCTTGAACCGTGCCGGGTCTAAAAACTATGGTTTTAGGGTTTACTTATAAATAATCTTATATAATGATTTTTATTCAGTTTTGACAATAAAAATATATTGTGTCTGTATGTGGTGAGTGATTCTTATATTTTAATTCTTGATTAAACTACTCAAATTTATTGAAGGATTAACTAATCTTTGTGGTTTTTTCTATACATCTTGGTCATGTCTTGATATAGGCATAGGGTAGGAGTGGTCTTTTTTATAGTCTTGGTTTCAGAACAAGGTTCTTGCTAGGTTAAGCTCAAATTCAAACATGATCTTAGCTTTTTTGGGAGGAAATTAATTTATCTATGGGTTCACGAATCCTTATATATGTAGGGTTTGCATCATGACCCGAGTTATGAATTTCAAGGGTTAACCAAAATCGATCCAAAATGTCACAGTCTCAATATATTTTTTAAAAAATATTATCTTGAATTAAAAAAAAAAAACATCAAACCATGTTGTTGCTGCCCAATTTTTGACCCATGTTTTGATAAATTTTCAAAAAAAAAATTAAGGGTTTACATGTGACAATAAATAGAGCATTAGGGCTAATATTAAGGAAGCAATATGTAAATGAGATGATTATTTAATCATATATAATTACTGCAATATAAAATACCATAGATATATGATTTGATTCGTGCTGGTTATGGAAAATAATCACCGCAATATAAAATACCATATATATAGGATTTGTTGGTGCTGGTTATAGAAGACAATCTCTGCAATAATTATTGCAATATTTCCTTAAATAGCACGTGTAGAGATTTTCTATATAAGTGAACCTCCAACCATATGCACTAGGAGGGAGAAAAATTTACACAAGGGGAGCAATTTAGAGATAAAAAATAAAGGGCAACCACAAAATCCTAAACCTAATTTTTTCTCCCGACTGAAACCAAGCCGCCGCCCCCATCTTTCTTTCTTTTTTCCTCTCCAAGCCAGCCACCAGCAGCTCCCCCGACTTTGGAGATTTTGGTCACAGAACCCCCAAGCCTCAAACAGTCATCCCCGCTCCTTTCCCTCTCATTGCCTCAACAACACAGAGCCACCCCCATAAACCCATATCAGCCGAAGACAACCCCTCACCCTCTTTCTTTCCCTCACCGTCGCTCTCCCTTGCAGCCAAGACAACACCACCGTCCACCACCCGGCCTCTCTTCCCCGATCTGTCTTCCTCTCATCTTCAAGTCCTAGCCAACAAACCAGCCCCATTTCCCTTTCTTTTTCCCCAACTCCCAGAGCCAGAGAGGGACTCTTCCCCATCGCCATTTTTCAGCACCCGAAGACCGGCTCCTTCCTTCTCCCACAGACTAGCCACCCGAACACCCCCACTTCCACATACCTTCCCCTTCTCGGCCACAGATCTTCCCTCTCTCACAGAACCCAGGTCGGTCTTCCACCACAACTCAGCCTCCCTGCTCACCGGCTTCCACAAAATCCACCCGAAAGACAGCCAAGAAAGGGCGAAGGGGCAGAAAACCGAGACTTTAATGGCACCGATCTCCCAGCCATGGAAGTGGTGGGCGACATTGCCGGTGTAGAAATGAAGGAGGAGAGGAGAAGTAACCGATCTAGCCATCCATACGTCTGGCCTGTCGGCAGCGCATGCACTAAACCCGACTCCAGATCAGCTCATCGGAATGAAAAGCATAAGAAAACCAATCTACAAAAAAACTTAAAACAGACTGCTTGTGTTTCTCTTTTCTTGTTGCAGGTCACGGTGAAAGCTACCACAGGCAGGGAAGAGAAGAGAGGAGGAAACCGTTCAGACCCCCCTGTCTGTGTGGATTCTTGCAGTGGCGCGTGAACCCACGTGCCACCACTGTTCAAATGCCAGAAACCTTCCAGCCACTATTCATGCAGTTGCAAAAGGCCTTCCCTGCAATTCTTGTAGATTTTCAGGGTTTATTTTGTAATTTTTGAATTGTATTTGATTTTTTTTGAATTTTTGTTATTTTTTTAATGTAAAAGATAATGTATGAGAAAAACATAATAAAAACAGATGTGTGTGTGTTTGTATTTTTTTTTATGTATGTTATTGAATTATAAAATAAAAAAGACAAAAAAAATGAATTTAATGTTTTAATTTGTATATGACCGTCAAGTATCTAAAGGACAAATAAAATCATGTTGTATTTCCCGTGAAAATATAAGAACATGTAGATATATTCTGGGATTTAATATTTGATTTATTAAAGCCTTAAGAATTTGACTAAAATGTTTAATTGCGATTAACTGTGATGTGTTTTTTACAAAGAAAATATAAAAAATATTTTTTGTGTGTTGCATACGGCCAATACCCTAACATATTTTGAATTTCCTCTTTTTTTTTAAAAAAAAAACAATATTTGAAGTTTAAAAAAAATGTGTTTTAACATGGATTTCTTCAACACAAAAAAATTATTTTCTTGCATTCTGGATTTTACAACATGTTTGCAAAACTCCAAAGGGTGTTGGCCAATATTCCAAAAAATACAAAAATCTTATTTTTGGGGGAATTCATCTATTATCCACCGCTAACATTTGGATAAAGAAATCCCAAAGGGATGAATATACAAAATATTATTTGGAATAACTTGTTATTATTCGCTGTTAATGTTTGGATAAAGAAATCTCAAATGGATGAATATCCAAAATATAATTGGGAATAACTTGTTATTATTCGTTGTTAATGTTTGGATAAAGAAACCCCAAGTGGTTAATATCCAAAATATTTTTCTAGGAATAATAAGTCATCACACATCATTGAAAGAAGCCTTGATTATAATTGAGGACATTTGAATTTTTGACTCCACGGTTTATGAGCCGTGAGAGTATGAAACACTAAGGCAAAAATAGGCTTTTAAAGTGCCCTGAATTTCTTTAGATTTCTAAATTTTTGTCCCTCCTTCTTGCGATTTACGAGTTGCAAACTCTTGAAATACTAAGGTAAAAATGAGCTTTTAAAGCACATGGAATCTCCTTGGATTTCTATCTTAATAAATTTAGTTTGAATCAAACACAGATTTCAAGAGATCTGCATTGGTTCTCCTTGGTACTTTGTAGACATATCTAAAGGTGTGATCCATATTGGTCAAGGGTTCTTGCTTTTAGACTTTGAACCCAAATCCATTCATCATAGCAAACCTATACTAGGAAAACTAATTAAGAGAACACCAATACCATAGCAATTATAAGGCAAACAAAACACCAAGCAACTTACCTTAGGTAGGGCGTACTAAAGGTGCTTATACCTTCCTTTTACGCAACCAGTCCCTTACCTTAGAATCTCTGAAAGACCAATTAGGGTTCCTAGTAACCATAATACTAGATGGTGACTCCCTTATCACAAAAACAAATAACCTGAAATCAACCGAGGGTCGCCGCGATGCAGCGCTCCGCCGCAAGGGTGCGACAGGATGGCGACTCCATAGGGGACCCTAGGACTAGGCTTGGTAATTTGTTTCTTTATGCTATGTATTGTTGGTTTTTGTTTTTTTTATATGAATGATACTTTGTTTAAAAGCTTTAGCATGCATTTTTACATTCTGTCATACATGATATAGTCATTCATCACTTTATTATTATTATTATTATCTTTTCGAAGGCACACCATTAAATTTTAAGTTAAGTGGAGGACTAGCAGCTTGCCTATGACTTGAGTCAAGGTTTAAGTTTGTGTAAACCCCAACTCTTTGCTGAGTGTTTAGACTGATAGTGATTGGTACACGTGACATCCCACTATCTGCTGAACCCCCATATTGCCTTTATGAGGGTGATTACTGGGACAACAAGAGACCCTTTTTAGAGACCAAGTAGTAAACCTACCCTATGTCTCACGTAAAGGAACTAGAACCTATCCTTAGGGTGTATGCTCCATAATATCTTTTGCATCAAAACAAGTCTAACCCTAAGGCATCTTGAATTGCAGGACTTGTGAATGAAATGGCCACCATTGCTAAATTTTCCATCATAAAATATGGGAAAAATTCTGAACTGTCACAATTGACTAAAAGAGATGCCTTAGAAGCGATGCTAAGAAGCTGTCACCAATCAAAAACCTGAATTGCATTATGAATGAGGTGAACAAGTTAACGACTCACTTTCAGAATGTGGATAAGGATGCATTTTTTAGAAAATATAGACGTTTGGTGGAAATTGCAAGGGTAGAAGTTTTAAGCCCAGCTGTACAAGCCTTAGTTCACTTTTGAGATCAAGACTACCGGTGTTTTTCTTTTGGAATCATAGACCTATGTCCCACTATGGAGGAATATGGGATGTTGACTGAGTTTCCAAACAATCTGTATAGGATTTATTTTCCTTTGAGATCTGACAAGATCATCCCGGAACTGTCAAAACTGCTCAGAACTCCAACTTGGAAAAGTTTTTGGAAAAGAATGCTATCGATTTGAAATGGAGGATGCTAGAAATTGAACTGGAAAAGAAGTCAGGATTAGAAAAAGAGAGATTGATTGCCTTGGGCATATTTGGCCTTGTGTTGTTTCCAAGCCAAACGGGTGTAGTGAGTTTGGAGGCTGCTGCTGCTTATGTAGAGTATAAGAATACACAAATCAATCCAGTGGCTGCTATTTTAGCTGAAACCATCTTGACACTTAACAAAAAAGGAGCAATGAGATGTTGCACATAGTTGTTGCATATCTGGATGGTTAGCCATATTGAAACAAAAAAGCCTGTCTTCAACAATTTTTGGTGGTTCACCCAAAGACCCCTGAAGTTAGTAGAAGAATAAGAATGGGGAGATCTAGACAACCAAGGTTAGGTTGACAAATTAGAAGGTTTGCCTAATAGTGATTTCAAGTGGAAAGCCCCATGGGTAATGACAATGAATGTCTTGATGAGTTGTGGACAAAGACGTTGGGTGCCATTGGTAGGGATTACATGTTATGTGAGTTATGCTCCTGACCTTGTGGTAAGGCAACTTGGGGGCATGCAGTTTGTTCCAAGGACTATGAGAATTGCTCAATTCTTTTGTTTGTTCAAAGATCCCATTGCACAAGAAGTTTTGGAGATCATCAAACAAGATTGGAAGCATCTGGTTTTGGTTGAGATAGAAGGTTTAAAGGATCCAAGTGCAAGTGAAGGATATGCAGATGGAGAGACTTAGTTGCTTCAGCCATGCCTTGTGTAGGAGTCAAATCTCCTCAAACTGTAGAAGAGCCTATTAAGAGGAAAAGGGTAAAAAATGAAGAGGAGTTGAAAAGACAAGTGGAAAAACTTCGGATAGAGTTGAGCAAAAGCAGAAAAGACAATGCAATGTTGGAAGAAATAATGCTGGGAAAGAGATAAAAGGAGATCATTTCTAGATGAGCAAATACAATCTGGAGATGCGAGAATAACAAAGCTTGAGTTAAAGCTGGGTGAGGAGAAGATTGTTAGGGAAAAAAGTGAGAAGGAGCTAGGAAGGATGAGTTTGGATTGGATGCAAAGTTGCTCTGAACTTGAAGCAATGTAGATTGACTTTAACGATTGTAAAGGAAGTGCAGAATATTACCAAGAAAAATTTGCACAAGTTCAGTTCGAACTGATGGATAGGATTGGGAAGTTGAGGATTTAAACAAGAAATATATGGAGTTGGAAAGCCGTTCCACGAGGATTGCAAAAGAAAGTAAAAGGAAAGGTTTTGAGGCTGTTGAAGCAGAGTTAGTGGTTAAGAAGAATGAGATAAAAGTTATGAGGATAGAACTTGACAAGGAATGCGAAAAGGTGAAGTATTTAGATGAGAAGCTAGCAACAATGGAAAAACACAAGGATCAAATCGACACCAACAACACTGCTTAGAACAAAACCAATATATTGCTCATAGAAAAGATGACCAAGACATATGAGCAAATAGACAAAGTTGTTGCACATGCTCGGATCATTAGAATCAATGCGCGAAATGTGGGAGGGGAGATCATTCGCTATCGCCGAAGCCTTGCTGAAACCGATGCCTTTCTAGGGAAGATTGAGAACCGCGGCTTTGCCTTTTTTACCTTTGGCCAGAGAGTTTGTGGAGGAAATGGATTAACATAATTTTGTATTTCCTTTTTATTTCTAAACGTAATAAACTTATCAAGCATTAATGAAAAGGGCGATGACCCATCTTTCTTATGCAAAATCTGTCTCTTGGTGAATATGATTCAAACAAACGACTCGAAAGGCAGTACTCCTAGCAAAGCAATGTGACAAGAGAACCTATGTTTATAAGGTGGTGGCTATTATTTGTTCACAAGAAGGTTGCATCTATACCCAATATACAAAGCATTCTTATCACAATCATGCATTTTCTTATACATCTATGCACGCATCTACAGACCTAGAAACATAGGTTCCCCTTTCTAGAATCCACAACACTCGACTAAGGAAAAGGATGGAAATAAAGAAAGGTCACACCTAGAAGCTCAGTACCAAAAAGAGCTTGAAGAGGTTCAGAATGATGTTGCGCACCTAATCGGTTTGCTCGAGCAAATGTTTTAAGCCAACCTTTTTCCTTTTAATGAGATCATGCATTTTCAAAATGTTTTAATATGCATTTACACATTAGTTTCCACTTTCAAAAACCCTGAAAGTGAATTTTCCACAAACAACACGCATTTTATACTGAGAATGAATGGCCAAACTTAGAGGAAGAGGAAGAATGGGAGGAAAATAACATTAGGGAATTCATAAAATTAATAAAGCAGTGTGAACAAGCTTGGAAACCCGCTAAAGAGGAACTTGAAACCATAGATGTGGGTAACGAAGAAATTAAGAGAAACAACTAAAGATAGGGACTATGATTACTCCGAGATTATGTAGATGTTTTTGTTTGGTCCTATGAGGATATGTCTGGCTTAGATACGGATACCGTAGTACACAGGGTACCGCTGGTAGAAGGATACAAACCAATTAAGTAAAAGTTGGGAAGAACGCATCCGAATGTCTTGATCAAGGTAAAGATAAAAATTGAAAAGCAGTGGAATGTTGGTTTTCTAGAAGTAGTCAAGTATCCACAATGTGTGTCCAACATAGTGGTAGTACCCGAAGAGGAAGATAAAATCAGAGTTTGTATGGACTTTAGGGACTTAAACCGGACTAGCCTTAAAGACAAATTTCCTCTATCACACATAGATATGTTAGTTGACAATGCAGCTTGTAACTCCATATATTCCTTTATGGACGGGTTTTCGGGCTACAATTAGATAAAAATGGTGCAAGAGGATAAGGAGAAGAAACCTTTGTAACACCATGGAGAACTTTTTGCTACAAAGTCATGCCATTTGGGTTAAAGAACGTTGGGGCCACCTACCAAAGGGCCATGGTAACTCTATTTCACGACGACATGATTGCTAAATCTAGAGAGGAAGAGAATCATATCAAAATATTAAAGGAATTATTTGAAAGACTAAGGAAGTACAAGTTGAGGCTTAACCATGTAAGGTGTTCATTCGGGGTGAAATTTGGGAAGTTGTTGGGATTTATGATGAGTGATAAAGGGATAGAAGTGGACCCTAATTAAGTAAAGGCTATTTAATCTATGCTAACTCTTAAGACCGAGAAGGATGTAAGAAGGTTCTTGGGAAGGTCGAATTACATTGCTCGGTTTATATCCCAATTATCCACGACTTGTGACCCAATCTTCGATTGTTAAGGAAGAAGAATCTCAGAATTTAGAATAAAAGTGTGAAGAAGCTTTCGAGAAAATCAAGCAGTACCTACTAAATCCACCCATATCTATCAAGCCGAATTGCAAAATGGCAAGTTCTACTGGCTGAGTATGACATAATATATATTATAAGGAAAGCCATGAAAGGGTGTGTCATCGCCGATCACCTAGCTAACCATGCTATGGAAAATTATGAGCCGTTAAACTTTGATTTTCCTGATAAAGATGTGCTTTCAGTCGAGGAAGGGAAATCAGATTGGTGGATTATGTACTTTAATGGTGTTGTGGTAATGGAGTGAGGGCAATGCTAATCTCTCTTGATAAGAAACAGTATCCGGTTTGAGTTAAGTTGCAGTTTGGTTGCACTAACAACACAGCTGAGTATGAAGCTTGCATTCTCGGTTTTATAAGCTGCATTGGAGCTAAACATCAGAAAGATAGATGTGTATGGAGACTCAATGTTGATAATTTGCCAAGTAAAAAGGAAAATGGCAAACCAAGGACGAACAATTAAGACCTTACCGAGAATACCTGTCTAAATTAGTCGGAGAATTTGAGTTAATAGAATTCACCCATCTAGGAAGGGAAGGAAGCCAGTTTGCTGACGTTTTGGCCACACTAGCTTATATGGTTAGAATAGATTTTGGACACAAGGTACAACCGGTACATATGGATATCAAGAATAACCCAGCTCATTGTTACTCAGTCAAAATCGATGGAAACCCTTGGTACTACAATATCAAAAACTTTTTACAAAACCAGGCATATCCCATGGGGGCATCCAAAATAGATAAGAAGACCTTGAGAAGGTTGGCTATAGATTTTTATCTTGATAAGGAGATTTTGTATAAGAAATCATCCGATGGGACTTTGTTGAGATGTTTGGATGAAGTTGAGGCCAAAGACACATTACATGAAGTCTATGAAGGGATTTGCTCAACCTATGCTAGTGGACACATGATGGCTAGAAAGATACGAAGGGCTGATTACTTTTGGATGACATTAGAAAAGGACTGCATCGACTATGACAAAAAATGCCATAAGTGCTGGGTGTACAGTGATAAAATCAACGCCCCTCCAGTTCCTCTGTTTAACTTGACATCTCCATGGCCCTTCACAATGTGGGGAATTGATGTGATTGGGCCTGTCAACCCAAAAGCCAGCAATGGTCATGGGTTTATTCTCGTGGCTATCGACTACTTTACAAAATAGGTAGAAGCCAGGTCATTTGCTCATGTGATGCAAAAAAAAGGTGATGAAGAAATTTATCGAAAGAAATTTGATCTATCGATATGGTTCACTAGAAAAGATTATAATTGATAATGCCTAGAACTTCAATGGCAAGATGATAATAGAACTCTGCGTTAAATGGAAAATCAAGCATTCCAATTCCTCACCATATAGGCCAAAGATGAATGGTGCGGTAGAAGCTGCTAACAAGAATGTCAAAAAGAGTATTTAGAAGATGGTGGTCACCTATAAAGATTGGCATAAGATGTTGCCATTTGCTCTTCATGCGTACCGCACCGTGGTCCGAACTTCAAGAGGAGCCACCCTGTATACTTTGGTATATGGAATGGAGGCGGTGATGCCTTTAGAAGTAGAAACCCCCTCATTAAGAGTATTGGTAGACTCTGAGTTTAGAAGAGGTGGAATGGGTAAAAGTTAGATATGAATAGTTGAATCTAATAAGTGAAAAGAGGATAGCTGCAATCTGTCATCATCAAGGATGGCCAAATCATATGATAAGAAGTTCCGACCTCGAGGATTCCACGAAGGAGATCTTGTACTGAAGAAAATATAGCCTTTACCTGGAGAAGATTAGAGTAAATGGGCGCCAAACAATGAGGGCCCTTACGTGGTAAAGAAAACGTTCTCGAGAGGAGCTTTATTGTTATCTAGAATGGATGGAGAAGATCTTGTTAAACATGTGAATGTTGACTCTATAAAGAAATACTATGCTTCCCGATCAATAAAATAAAGTTCAGCCATGAATTCTCTCTATAAAGAACATTTTCTTCATAAAGCGCATGATCTCATAGCATTCAAAATCTTTTACTTAAAAGAACTGTTTTTACACATGACTAAGGAGATGATTCCATCAATTCTCAAATTGGAGGGATCCAAACCAAATTTAAACCTGATAGGTATTGCACACCATACTGGGGGCAAAAGTGCACATAGGGGTCTATAGTGAACCAAAGCCCAAAGGGGTATATCATCATAGAACTTCTGAAACACCTTTTATGAGAGTTGCTTAAAACAAAATATGATGATTGCATGGAAAGTTTTAGTTTTCATGAACAAAACCAAATTTTTTGAGTTTTCCTCTTAAAAATAATTTCTCAAAAATGGAAACGGCAATTAAAGCATTGGCAAAAGTATAATACAAAGCAACGTTCAATGAAGTAAGAAAGGGCCTCATAAGCAACTAGAGATCTCTTCACCAAGCATAAAAAGGATAGGAAATATAGCACGTGGAGCATATTCCAGTTCAAGAGGATAGGTCGGGCAAACAAATGGAAATAGGAGCTTGAAGAACTTTACAATGCAAAGGGGGGGACCTATGTTTCCAAAAATAGGTAACAAAAACATGCATGCTATATTATCATAACATTAACCTAGCCAAATAGTTCCAAGTTTTTGGGAATCGCTGAGATACAGAATCTCAGGTCAACAGAACTATGGAAAAGAATATGAATTGTGAACCAGCACTGCTTCATTCCTCGAGGTAAGATAATTTCTTTTGAAATTCAAAACGGGTAAGTCACCCGATATTGAGACCATAAAAAAAAAACATGGAGTTTTTCTATATATATAATAATAATAATAATAAATGAAGTTTTTCTTAAAAGCTTAAGATGGGCTGGTCACCCGATATTGAGACCATTTTTTAGAAAAAAAACATGGAGTATTTCTAAAAATCTTAAGATAGGCAGGTCACCCGATATCAAGGCCATTATTTAGAAAAAGTGTGGAATTTTTCTAAAACAATTTGAAAATAGAAAGGTCATCCGATATTGAGACCATTCCCTAGAAAAAGCGTGGAGTTTTTCTAAAAATAAAAAAATAAAAAATTCTTTGAAACGGGTAGGTCTCTAGATATTGAGACCCCATTCTAAAATCCTTTTCTCTTACATCTGGGTAGGTCACACATCATAATAAGACCATCATCTTCCACTTGGATAGGTCACTCATCATAATGGGACCATCATTTGTTCTGGGTAGGTCACCCATTAGAATGAGGTCATTCTTCTCTCTGGGTAGGTCACTCATCATAATGAGACCACTCTTTCCTTTTTCCACTTGGGTAGATCACCCATCACAATAAGACCATTATGTAAGAACATGTTTCTACATATATTATGGGATTTAATAGCTGATTTATTAAAGCCTTAAGAATTTGACTAAAATGTTTAATTGTGATTAACTGTGATGTGTTTTTTACAAAGAAAA
>Ga0307510_10007357_pt1 | contig 13123 bp, 10 predicted proteins | sample 12_EM_MG_FD_207224 | JGI IMG/M metagenome (GOLD analysis project Ga0307510, IMG submission 207224) | Populus trichocarpa ectomycorrhiza microbial communities from riparian zone in the Pacific Northwest, United States - 12_EM | ecosystem: Host-associated > Plants > Roots > Unclassified | place... | reverse complement strand
AACTGTCGAGCCAACGAAGCGCGACGACGACGACAAAAGCCATGATAATAAGAATGGCGACGGAGAGGAGGAGGGGGTCACCAAAGCGGCTTAGATGATTGCCAAGCTAATGTTTTTCCCCCATAATAACTTTCGTTACTATTTATATTTCTTCCCTTTGTTTTATTTAATCCATCGGGTTGGAGTCAGCAGTTCCTCATTGGGTCATACATGGATGGTTGGCGTTATTACTTAAAATCTCCTTTCGCTGTTTCTCTCTCCGACCTGTTATACTTCTGTATTGTATGTAATATACTGCACTGCAGTTAAATTATGAAATTTGCGAGTGATGCGATGTGATGTGACATGAGGGGTGCAAATTGGTAGGCTGGCTTGAGTCGTATATATGAAACCGTAGTGATATTCGCTTCTATTGGGCATAATATCTCGGCGGGGGAGTGTGCGAGAGAATTACTGAGAAAAAAGGGACATCGTACCTAAGTTAGAAACTTGAGTTCAGAGCTCTATCGATATATCCTTTCTCATTGTATTCGACGAAATTGTAAACCACCCACTGGCGCTGTTGTCGCCTACTTGTGAACTAACACTCACGAACTCGGGAGGTCACTTCAATAGCCTTCTTATACAAGTCGCATCCCCAGGTACAATCACTCACGCCACCCGCAGTGCAAAATGAACATTACAGTGTGCGGCACTCTCAATATGAAATGGTTCGCAGGTGTGAAGTACGCCTCTTTTTCTTTTGTTCTCTTGTCAAAGAGAGCCCTGCTACTAGCTTCGGTTGCGATCAAGTTCTTGGTTTGCCTTTGTTGAGAGAGGTGGGGTTTCTCATATTGGGTTAAGCACGTTCAGCTGGCAAGGTTGAGGAAGTGGGTTTCATTGTGTTGGAGTACTCATAAGATACCAAGGTCTAGAACTAAATACTTTGAGTGTAGTTTTCCGGAAGAACGTTTCATTGTTTGTTTGGTTCTTTGTTTCGTGGCAGCTGGTAGTTTGTTAGGAGGGGTGAGGTTGATTGTTTATTGTACAGTAAGTGTTGTGAACTAGGTTGTGCCTGCAGCCTAGTCCATCTTATTCTAGTCTAGTTTAGCGCAGCGCAATGAAGACAAAGGATAACTCTCCACAAAATTTGATGAGTATTGTATACCTCTGCGCATGGATTTTCGTGAGCCTCGTCGCTCTCTTATAGCACCACGGGTGTAAACCATGTCTGCTGACAGTCTTACTGATTGGGTGTTACGGGGAGTTAACTTCCGGTATACCGGCTGGCTTGAATTAGGTTGCAGTGCTGGACGGACAACTTCCCGTAGACATTCAGATACATTCCGTAAATTTCGGCTAGCTAACTTCATACCCCTACAAAACAAGTGCCGCTATACAGATATGGTAGTTCATGAATAAACACCATTTCTGGGCGTTGAGAGGTTATCTGTCGAAACCATGAGGGGGGAAGTGCCATGCTTTGCGGTGTTATCAACGCACGGAAATTGGAGCTCCAGAACTCGAGCCCACGGGAAGTAATCCAATGCGGTTTTGGAATAGGTCGACAGGTGGAAGTATTTTCACTCACTCCCGCACAATTCAGGTCTCCTACCAAGAGGCATGAGAAAGACAACTGCGTATTATCGCACCACCGTCGACAACAAGGAAAGCAGGAGGGGAAATAAAAGACCCCAAAGCCGAGTGCATGCCGCTTTATATTATACGTATATACATCAGGAACTGCGCCTAGAAGAACTTAACCCCCATCTCCTCATTCGTGCCGAATACCTGCGCGAGGCTGCGTTTGACCAGGAAGTCGAGGGCTTTGCGAAGGACGTACGGGTCTATTGTGTGGAATTCTGTGTCCGAGGAACTGTTAGTGTGATGGGGGGTGAGCGAACAAATGGGGAGGATACCTTGATTCCTAGTGAGATCCCCTTCAGATATCTCGTAAAGTGTGAGCACGCTTCCTTTTTGCCCAGTGTTATCGATCTGTCCATCCCTATCGTCAACACCTTCCCATCCCCGCCAAAAGCATGCGGACACAATTACCCATTCATAGATCGCATTGGCCCACTCCTCCGGCTTCCTCCAATACACTATCGCCGTCGCTCTCCCCACACCTTCCCACTCCACGTCGCCTTCTGTCGCCATATACTCCAGAAGCTCTACCGCGTCGCGCTGCTTGAATCTACCTACGTCTCCCGTTAACGCGCATTCCCTCCCCCAAAGGGGGGGGAGGACCTACGGTTGAGGTTCCTATTATAAAATAACTCAGTTTCGAGCGCATCGCTGAGCTGCAGTTTCCAAATCTTGTGCGCGCGGCAGTAGGATAGGACCCAGGCGGCCCAGATTGAGCGTTGGTGGGCCCATGTGGTGTCGTTGGGCTGTGTATTTTGTCTGTGTTAGTCGTGGTGTAATGCGCTCAGCGGGGAGGAGGAGGAATGATATCTTGTGAAGAAGGCGGGGAACTCGTAGAGTTCTGGGTACTCGATGTTTGGAGGTTTGGGTCTTGTGGACATTCCGGTTGCTGTTATTAGGGCTCGTAGATGGAGCTATTAATTTTCACAGGGTGGAGGTGCGTATAATACCTATTTGCGGTTGACTTGTGGGATACCGGTAGTGGGGTGAATGCTGGGCTCTGGGTGACTTTATCCGGAGCCAAGCTTTGCGGCTCTGAATCTTGCAGGTGACCCTTTTTTTATTAATTTCCGCCCAGCTGTGACCCTGATCTTTTTTGCTTGGAGTTGATGGGTTTCCCTTTTCTTCTTCCTCCGTGACGTAATAACCTATTTCTTTTAATTTCTTTCTCGGATGTCTACCCTCTCTCATGTACAGTGATAATGCCGGAAACGCAGGAAATAGTTGTTGACGGGGGAGGTGGATCAGGAAGGAAACCGCAGAATAACCTTGTACAGGGAACCTCGGCGGCGGGGGCTAGAGCTTTGGGAGCACAGCTTATCGCATTCTACTTCAGGGCCCCAGTAAAAGCGTTTTTTAGACTACGGGTGGATTATATGGTATCATCGCTCCTACGAAGGGTCGGATGGTACTGATATAATAGCTAATGAGGTCAGCACGTTCCAAGAGCTATAAATCCAAGAGTTCAAGCGAACGAGAAATGGTCGTTAAGACAATCTACTCCCGGGCTTCTATTTCATGCGGTAAAGCACCATGGATGGAAGTTCATTCCTAACCAAGGTATTGCTATACAAATCCTACTTCCACTATATATATTCTCACTCATGAGCAACATAGTTCTCCCACCCCTGGTAGCAAATGCAAGCGTCGGCACGATCCTCTACACTTCGTACCTACAAGTCCTTGGAAGCCTTCACCAACCCTCCTCACAACCTACAAAACGGGTCTACCCCCCGCCCCCATTTACTGCGGCCTTCCAGGCCGGCTCCGCAGCTGGAGCCATCCAATCCCTCGTTGCAGCACCCCTCGACGCCTTAGCAGTCCGCTTCCGAGTAAGCGATATGCTAGAGGGGAAGTACACATCTATGTGGCAATACGGAAAGCACAAACTTCACGAAATCGGCCTTCGAGGAGTTTTCTCGGGTTACTCTCTCTCTCTCCTGAAAGAATCCCTCGGATGCGGCCTCTTCTTCGGATCGTTCGAGTACGTCAAACAACAAGCTTACTTCTCATACCTAACATGGTACTACGGCCGAAGGAGACGAAAGCACCATACAGAGCATGTCACCATCCGGCCGCATTACGCCCTCGAGCCGATCTTCCTGCTCCTAGCCGGATTTTCGGCGTCGGTTACTCAACAGGCAGTTCAGCACCCGTTGACCAAGATCCAGGATGTGCATTATGGAAGACTAGAATCTATTGATTACGCGTCGAAGCTGCAGCATGCCTCGGCTCTGAGGGAGTACGCGCACAGCTACGAGAGAACATTCGCACAGTGTAAAAAGCAGGCAGCGAAGGTTGGCGGGTGGAATAATTGGTTGTATAAAGGGTTTGTCCTCAAGACGCTGAGGCAGGTACCCAGTACAGCTGCAGGATTGATCGTGTTTGAACTAGTTAGGAGGAAGTTTGGGGATGAGGGGGAGGCGATTGCTATTGAGTATGAGAATTCTACAATCCTGTTGTCGTAGGCGGAGGCATTTTGTGGACGGTGTTTGGTCGGGATGTTTGCGTATGATCGGCGCATGCTAGACTTACTTACTCTACTCTTGCTTGAGGGGTGTTAGATTCCCTGTGATAGACCTTTAGATAGCCTTCCCCATTTTTGTGCTTTCCTTTTTCCTCTCAATAGAGTGAGGTTGGTAGATATGAAGGAAGAATAGACGTAACGCGCAACAGATGCCTGTATGATATATTGCCGTACAGTCCAAATAAAGAACCAGCTTAGACTCGGCTTGCAACGACTTGAAAACCCTTGATTAGCGGAGAGACGACATGAGCAAGCATAGTTTGAAGTCCTCCGGCTCACCCAGAGCACCGAAACTGCTGCACAATCAGTCCAAACGGGCTCGTGGTTCCCATATTTTCACATGAACAAGACTGATATCATACCTAGATGGACACCCTCCCCATCATCCATTGTCACTCGCACATTCTTACATTATATTTAAACCCATTAAACTCCGACTTCGAAAGGGAGAGAAACACCAGAATGTAATAAACACCAACCATCGACGACAAAAAAACACTGAATCAACCACCTCCCGAGGCAGAGGGCATAAAATAACTGGCTAATTCCCAGATACTTTTCAATTTGCCCGCATCTCCTGTAGACTAATGGCCCGTTTACCTAAACGTCTGGTTCCAAAGTTCGGTGACAAAACTAGAGGGCTGCATGCCAACCAGCATCATTTTCGGATAGACGGTGCAAAAGTGTTTACCTAATTTTCTACCGTCCTAATTCTTGTCACCAGATGGTCAAAATTTGACATTGCCTCGGAGATGCGCTTGGAAATCCCGCCAGATGCTCGACGGTATGCTACCCTAGGTAAACACCATTGACTTGCCCACACACCCCCAACCGTCAAGCCCCCCTTAATGGTTGGCACCTTCTCACGCCGCTAGATTGCCGTCTATAGGCAAACGGGCCCTAAAACACCTTGAGGAAGCCGCGCCAGCTCCAGGTAAGGGGTGGCCACCTCGCGCCGCGCAGCTCCCTGATTGTCAGTATTGGATAACAGTGCATTGGCTGGAGAACTTGTAATTACAGTACTAGTTATATGCACGAGTTCGTTTGGTGAATAGTAATGGGGGATAGGCGAGTATGACTACCAGTAGATACATGAGAGGATCATGCTCGCGGGCTCCAGAGTTGTGCATTCTAATTGGCAGTAAGGCGTGTCTGAATTGTTTAGGAATTAGACAGAAGGTTACCCAAACGAAAAGAAATAAAAACAAGAACAAGGTTTACTTACTCTGCCCGGATATGCTAGACATCACACTGGATATTCTGGAAACCGCCCCGGACATGTTAGACATCGCGCCGGACATGCTGGACATCATGCTGAATATCCCAGAGTAGCTAAATAATGGCACCACCCTTGCCCGACCAGTTGCATGTTAGAAATCCTGGAGATCTGATCCATAACCGTATTCGTACACCGAACTAAGTCAGCAAAGTCGGGCTGCGGGCCGAGGTCAAGTTGAAGCAGTTGTTTGGGATCTTGTGCCATTCTGTCATGCGTTATGAGGACGAGTTTAGTCAGTTAGAGAGGCAATTATCCCAGTGAAATATTGTAGACGGGACCCCTGCCAGGAAGTTGTATTGCCTGTTGCTGGTTGGGTGGCAAGGTTGGGGTGCTTCGTTCCTTCTTATGGAGACTTGTCCCATACCTCTCTAGTTTGCTCGGCAATACACTAATCGTCGTAACGGTGTTCACTATCGTCGTAGTTGTGGCAGCTGAGAGGGAAACCACCTGCCATGAACCCTAACCCTTATCTTACCCATGAGATATCAGGATTTGTGCCAAAACCTACTTTGCCAGTGGCTCACGCACGGGACTGGGAGCATGGTATGTATGAGCGCAGATTGGAATATCCAGAACAGTATCGTAAGGTGTACTTTTATAGAGGGCGAACTATCATTCTTCTGCTCTTCGCTTTGGTGCTGGCAATCTGGGACCTTCACTACATTCGCCCCATCGAGAAAGCAGTGTGTTAAATATTGCTTAGTCCCTACCGATAAGAGGGAAACGTGATGCCGCTGGATCGCTAATGATGTTAACGGCGGATGACTGAGCAGGGCGATCACTCTCGCCCAAATTTGGTCATTAAAAATGCCCTCCTCTCCTCGCTAATCTCCTCGCCTTTCTTACATTCCTCCGTCACCCTTGAGAGGTCGACCAACCCATGACAGGGTGGATACCTCCCTCTGCGAGAATATTTTACAATTGATCTTCTCATTTTGCTTCTGATGGAAGCCCGTTAAAACAAAAAAACACCTAAAAAAATAAAAAAATAAGCCGGCTCCTTTGTCCGAAAATGTCGAGTTCCCAAAGTTCAGGTCCCTTCGTCGCCACTAAATCTACTACAAGCTCTTTCATTTCTGCACCACCTACCCAAGCGCCCCCGATAGTATCGTCTGGCAACGATCCGCAAAGACGTAGCGGGGGAGCAGGCCCTACCTTCGGATCTAATCTTTCTTCGAGAAGCAATTTGGCCGCTCCGAGAAGTGGCCAAGCGGGCCGCACGAACCATCGTAATCGACGTAAACCGAGTGCCACAGCTTCCGAAGAAATTGTTGCTGAGAGTCAGGTACACAGTCATTACTCACCTCCCTCACCTCCCTCCTCACCTCCAACCCCTTTCTCCCCCTTTCATTCTACCCCACCACACAGTTATGATAGTGAGTTAGAATTGACATAGGGTGTTACACTGCGAATTAGGTCACGATGGGGACACGCAATAGACGCAAGGGCACTTCGATCACCCATCTCATGAGTTGGAATGTTTCAGCCGCAGCCTCCCGAAACTCAGATGGTTACCGTTGGCATGATAACCGCCGCCATCCGACCTATGGAATGGGCTCGGGTTACCACGAGGTGGACAAAGCTCGGTAAGATTTGTATAGTCGGATTACTTCCACTGATCGGTGATAGGCTGACAAGCCGAAAAAGTTACGTCAATGCCAATTATCGCTTTATCGTCCACCCCGGCGGAGATTTCCGCGCACAGGCGATAAATCCTGACGATCCCTTGCCATGGAACCTTGTACTCCAAGTTCTCGCATCGGCAAAAACGCAGCAGCCCACCTGTCCTATCTGTTTGTCTACCCCGGTTGCTCCACGAATGTCAAAATGCGGTCACATATTCTGCCTCCCATGTCTTATTCGGTACATGGCCTCCGTTGAAGATGCCGGGTGCCCGCCGGAGAGACGACCAAAATACAAAAAATGTGTAATCTGTATGGATAGTGTCTATCTGGCGGAATCTAAGCCAGTCAGATTTTTCACCGGGCAGGAAACTTCGGCCCCCCGAGAAGGGGAGGATGTCGTTCTTCGTCTTGTAATGAAACGCATGGGCAGTATCCTCGCATTGCCAAAGGACGGAGCCCATTGCCCTACGCAAGTGGACGAAATCCCATGGCATTTCGCCGCTGAGGTGATGGACTACGCTCGGATTATGAAAGGGACTGAGACCTACATGATTGATCAGTATACGAGAGAGGTGGGTGATCTTAAGATCATGCAGCAGGAGGATGAGGCCATGTTTGGGGAAGATGGAGAATGGGCAAAGAAAGCCGCGGCATCGATTAGGGCCCAAATTGAGACGATCAAGGGAATGGGAGGCCCAAAGGGCTATCCCTCTGATACCTTTGCCGACCCCGCAGAAGTGGTGAGCGAGAGAAAGAAAGAAAAGAAGCCGGAAATCAAGTTTAATGAGAGCCAAGAGGGTGTCCCCATTATGTACCACGTATCCCATGAGGCTCGTTCCGGCCATTCATCGAGCTCCGTTTCGAGGTCGCAAACGCCTTCACAGAACAAATCTGAAGCAACAGTACTGGCACCTGCACTAGGGCTAGCGCCAACAGTCAAACTGCAGCCCCAAGTTAGCGAGCCTTCTGCTTCCCAAGTAGATGCGAGGGGCCTAATACGGCGTCAGAACGGATGCTCGGCCAGGGGTGATGCTCCGTATTATTTCTACCAAGCTCTTCCTCACTACTACCTATCCACCCTTGATATCAAAATCTTGAGAGCGGCTTTTGGATCATATTCCGACCTCCCCTCGACTATATTGCCTAGAGTAGAAAACGTGGTAACAGGTTACTCAGTCGATGACGATTTCCGGAAACGTGCAAGATACCTAGCACATCTTCCCTATGGCTGTGAAATTGCCTTCCTGGAATGCGACTGGACAGATATCGTTCCCGCGGGGGTTCTAGAAACCTTTAGCGCTGAGATTGACCAGCGGAGGAAACGAAAGCTGGAGAAAGACTCCCGGGAAGAGCGTGCCCGGATCAAGGCGGAGAGCCGACATGAAGAAAATCGTTGGGCCCTGGCTAAGCACAGGAAGGAGTTATTGGTGGATGATTACGAGCAGAGTCTGCTCACGATGATGGCTACTCAGAGTATCAACGGGACCGAGCCCGATGGTGGTACATCAAGTTCCGCTATGGAAGCCCCTTCTCCGCCTCTTGGCAACGGTTTCCACAGCGGAGAGGAATCTTCGGTTGCTGGCCTAGCATTGCCCTCCACTAGCACAGCCCAGACGCGAACTGTTTGGGGGACACCTCTTGTACACCTCCCAGGAGAAACAGAACCCACTGCTTCTATGCCCGCATCCGATAACAACGGCGGTTGGTTACCGGACTGGGAGCGGGACCTCATGCTCCAGCAACAGGTACTAGTAGGATTGGAATCCACAGAGAGTATTGCCAGTAGTAGTGGGCGGACACCCAGTCAGGGAAAAGGAGCCCAGGGTGGGAAGAAGAAGAAGTTCAAAAAAGTTACACTGATGTCCAATGGGGGGAAGCGTGGAGCCTGATTGTGCATATATCAAGCCTGCTATATGGTCCCCCTCTGAGCACTGTTCCTTGCCACTACAGGCTGTGCATTGCCTTTGCTCATCCGCCCTTCTCCCTCTTTAACCATTTAAATCTCTTCCTGCTTCTGCTTTAGAAATTCACTTTTCCTTGGTCCGGAGAAGGACCTAGAATCATAAAGCATAGCGTAGATACATAGCTTTGGCTACTTTTACAGATGGGGTTTTCGGTTTTCGGTTCCCCACCTGATCCTGCCTCGGTTGGGATCTTCTGTCTTTTTTTGTTTCTCGTTCTTAGTCTTTGGGGAAGGAGTTTTTAGGAGTTTTCAGGCTACATATATGTATTCAAGAAGTTGCAAATTCCGATATATCCTCTACCTATGAGATAAACCCTCATCTATGATACCGGCAGTTTACAGGCTACTATTCTTGAGCTGTGATTTAACTCGAGATATTTCCGACAGCTAGTATTCACATTCCTGAACCCTAACCCATACGGTTCGGTAGTGCTGAATTGTGCTGGTATACTAGTTTTCTCCCTGTGCAGTTTGAGTGTTTTGGTGAGTAATAGAGATCTTAGCCCAATTGATACTGCATGGTCACAAAATCCAGAGTTAGGTGACTTATGCCGCGAGTCCGCAATTGTCCGAAATTGACCTGGGGCCCACTATACTACTTCTCTGCTATCATCATAGCTCGACAACCTTCCCCTAACACCCCACAATGGCCCCCACCACCACTACAGCAACAACAACAGCAAGAAACAGCCTCAACCACAAACCTCACGATCGAAATCCCTACGACTCCGATAGTGGTTCGAATAATGAAGAAGACGACCTTTCACCGCCTCCCCCGGACGTCAATTCCTGCACAACCATTGAAGAACTTCATGCCGTCCTCACCCATTTAACCGCCCAAGACGCTCACATAGACAGCAAACTCCGCACGTTGCTCTTGAAGCAATCCGAGCTGGAGCACTCCCTTACCCGCCTAGATTTGCTACGAGCACATTTAGGCACACAAGTCGTGGCGGCCCGCACGTTATCAAACACAATGCTCTCCCCTGCTGCAACTACTGCGCAGCGAGTCTCCTCCGCCGTGAAGCGCCTGGATATCGAGCAATCCCGCGTTAGAGCAACGCTAGAGGTCGTCGAGAAAGTTGCTGAGCTGAAAAATTGTGTTTTGGGGGTCACTGGGTCGATGGGTGCACCACAGGATTGGGAAACCGCAGCGAGCTTCTTACACCGTGCTGGGAAGATCCCGCAGGAGATCATCCGTGGAGAGTTCGCAGAGGAAATAGTACCCAGTGCTGAAGTTCCGGATCTTCCTTCCGTTACATTAGAGAACGCGGCGGAGTCGCTATGTGGGCTATTTCTCCGGGAGTTTGAGCGTGCGGCCGAAGCTGCGGACGGGGAAAAAGTCACTAGGTTCTTTAAGCTGTTTCCTCTAATTGGTAGGACAGATGTTGGACTTGAAGTATACGGGCGCTATGTGTGCCAGGGTGTTGCAGCAAGAGCTAGGGATGCGCTCGCGGCGAAGAGACAGGCTGTAGCGGATGGGGCTGGTGGGTTGGGTGACTTTTTCTATGCGAATGCGGTTACGAGGCTGTTTGAGCATATCGCGAATATAGTTGAGCAGCATGGGAAGCTGATTGAGAGGCATTACGGTGAGGGGAGGATGGGGAAGGTCATTGAAAGGCTGCAGGTTGAGGCCGATACCCAGGGGGGGATTATTATTGATACGTTTACGGATGAAAGGAGTATTGATAGGAAGGTGTGGCCCTCTTGTGGTGGGTGAGGTCAGATTATATGTGAGGCGGACGCTAATAAGTATAGCTTACGGATATCAAATCATATGCGTTCTCATTTCTGGTTCAGTCCTACATGCCTTCGACCAGAGGGCCTATGGGTGGTCCTCCTCGTTCCGGCTCACCAGCTCCCGGTGGCGCGGCGCATAGGAATAGTGAAGATGAAGGTGTTGATGTTAGGGAGGTAGATATGCTACTTAGTGAGATTGGGGTAATGCTTGGCCGATGGTCATTATATTGCCGTTTTCTCGCACGGAAATGTTTGGTAGGAGCTAATTTTTTCCTTTGGATCCAAGCTTTCTAACTAGATACTAGCCCCCTGAGCCCCAGGGCCTAGAAGAGACCGATACCCTCCCACCCTTCACAATTCCCCTTGTAATAACAAAATCTGCATTATCCCGGAAGGTTCAAGGCCGACTAATAGTCCCCTTCAATGTTATGACCACCTTCTTCTGCCGTCGCTCTGTCGAAAAGGCCTTCCAGCTCGACGAATCCCCCTCTGACCTCTCGTTGTCACTCAACTCCCCTGCATCCTCCTCCAATCCACCATACATCACCTCCGCCGTCGACGACGTGATGTACATTGTAAACAACCTCCTTCAACGTGCCCTGCGTACCTCCCAACGAGCCCTTGTTAGCAACGCAATTTCCACCGTCGGTCGAGTCCTGAGCTCAGACTTCGTCGGCATGATCCAGCGCAAAATGCAAGTAGAGAGCTACCCTAAGTCCTCCTCCGGCATTCCGGGGGCTCCAGTCCCAGACGACAAAATCCTCGGCTTCCTGGTCCTCCTCAACAACCTAGATGTAGCATCAGACTACACCCACCGCCTAATCAGTGCTTTTGTCAACGCCTCATCAGGTATCCCCCGGGCAGACAACAATCTAGGAATGGATGCCAGCAGCGACAACGCAATACCACTGGAAGAGCTCTTCCCCTTCCAAACCGACGCAACAATTGTCCGTGACGCTCTGAAAGGGATGGAAACCGCCTTCGAAGGAAAAGCCGGGGAACTAATCAATGACGGAATAATGGTCTTCTTCAACCAAGTCGTCAAACCGAAACTCCGACCACTCCTAGCAGAGGCGTTCCGCGACGTGGAGTACCTCGTCTCACCAGAGGGCGATGAAAATGCATACTCCCGCTCGGACCCGGACGGCGAAGACGAGCAAGAGGGGATAAGCCCCGAATCCAGAGACGAGCTCGTAAAACTACGCTTTCAGTCAGGTTGGGACGCGCTCATGACACCATACAAACGAATCCTTACAGGGAAGGTTTTTAACAAACTGCTTAATACTACGGCTAGTTACTTTTCCAAGCTCTTAGAGAAGCGGATTTGGGGATACGCTGGGAGGATCAGTGAATTGGGGGCTATCGGATTGGAGAGGGACGTTGCGGGTGTCGTGGGTGTCGTAGTTAGGGGCGGGTTGTATGGAGTTCGGGATGCGTTTGCTAGGTGCTCGCAGATTTGTCTGGTGGTCAATATGGAGGAGGATGAGGTTGGGGATTTGCTCACAGAGGCGGGTGATGGCGGGGAGGATGGAGATGGAGTTGAGTGGGTGTTGGAGATTGAGGAGAGAAGGAGAGCTAGGGGGATGGTTGTCGGAAAGCGGTAGGCAGAGTGAGAGATTTGGTTTCGTGTTGATGGTAAAAAAATGTCTCTAATCCTACAAGCGCAACCTGGGTGGTTCCGTCTCAGAATGGCTCGGGCGTCCTGGATGTCACTCGCTTATCGGGTAGCGAATTTAGAATCCCGGGTCTCAAAGCGAATCCTAAGTATTAGTTCCGCTTATACCCTCACTCTCACTTCGTTCAAGCCCGTGCAAACCTTGATCCCCCCGGTCCATTGTCAACCTCCGCCACCCAAATGCCCGTGAATCACTCACGGTCACTCGAGTGCAAAACCGCCCGTGCCCCAGCATCCGCTGTATGATATGGGGTAGAACTTCCGATTTGTGCGGTGATTTGTAGCGTCGAATCGGAGCCAGTGCACCATGGCCCTCCACTGCCACCACGAATTTTAAAAAAATTTCCTTTTCCTTCCCCCAACAAGTTATGAAAAATTGATCATCTGCATACCCGTATATCGTAACAAAGCAAAAGAGAAGAGGGGGGAGGGGAAAAAAACATCAACCTAAGTTCATCCCGTGATATTACCACAATCATAATCATAATATAGAAGAAAGAAAGGAGCCACAAGTAATTTCCCTCTCTCCTCCCCCCTCCCCAAAATAGAAAACACCCCCACCCCTTCCCTTGAAAAGGCCCCTACCCAAGCCTCTGCAGCAACCGACTCTTTCTCCTCTCTACCAAAAACTCCGTAACCTCGTCCAACCCGGGCACCACCCACCCATCGGGAATTGGTGTCCAACCCTCAG
>Ga0307510_10007356_pt1 | contig 13123 bp, 10 predicted proteins | sample 12_EM_MG_FD_207224 | JGI IMG/M metagenome (GOLD analysis project Ga0307510, IMG submission 207224) | Populus trichocarpa ectomycorrhiza microbial communities from riparian zone in the Pacific Northwest, United States - 12_EM | ecosystem: Host-associated > Plants > Roots > Unclassified | place... | reverse complement strand
TCACAATCACGTTATCAAACTATCATAACAGAGATCCTTCGAGATAATTATAATTCTTTTAAACATTTGCGAATAATTGATTGATTAAGAAATTGTTTATTGGTCAAACTCTTATATATATATATAACTCGGGTTATATTCAATTTGGGCCATGGCATGCTCACAAAGATTCTTGGCAACAGGTCAGCCAGCGTTCTGAGCAGAAACCCAACGTCATGCAAGTGGCAAAACCAATGTACCTTAAGAACTCCTGTATTTTATTATCATGAGATGGCATGCGCGCATGTTGCCATGAATTTATAAACACAAATATTAATAATGTTATAATTATGTATCAGCATTAGATAAATAATAAAAATTAAAAATATGATAGAATTAATATTTTATGATGGAAAAAAAATTATATTGGTGATAAAAAAACTTAGAGACTTAACAAAATAATCTGTAGCAATTCACAGTGTTTTGGGAGGAAAGACACAGTGTTTTCGCCACATGATTTAGATTTTCTGTTAATAAAAAGCAAAAAGAATTATAAAGCTAAATTCTCTACCAACTTAATATAAAAAAAAAAACCAACAAGGATAATTTTGGAATGAAAAATTCCTATGAAAAAAAACATTGTAGCAATTGATAATGTTTTATGAAGAAAACTACAGTGCTTTCCCCGATAAAATAAAATAAAAAACCATTTACAGAAATACTGTAGCAATTCATAGTGTTTTGTGAGAAAATCTGCAACGCTTTTCCCATATGATTTAGCTTCATTGTAATTATAATTCTTAACCAACTCAATATTAAAAAAAAATCGACAAAGATAATTTTGGAAAAAATCATAAAAAATCATATGGGAAAACACTACAACAATTCACAGTGTTTTAAAGAAAAAAAATTACAAAGCTAAATTTTTAATCAGCTCAATATTGAAAAAATCAAATCAACAGAGGCAATTTAAAAAAAAAAACAGCAAAAAAAAGGAAAATCATGTTGAAAACACTCTAACAATTCACAGTGTTTTGTAATGAAAGCTACAGTGCTTTCCCACATGATTTAGCCTTGTTTGTAATGACTTATAATTGTAATTCTCAACAATGTTTTGCGAGGAAAACTATAGTGCTTTCCCTACATAATTAAGTTTTATTACAAAGTTAAATTCTAACCAACTCAATATTAAAAAAAATAAAATCGACGAAGATAATCTTAGAAAAAAATATTACAAAAAAAGAAAACACAGAAGAAACTGGAAAAAATCATGCGATGAAAAACCGTATCAATCCATAGTGTTTTGTTAGAAAAAACTTGTATTTACTTGTAATTGCAATTCTTAACCAGCTTAATATTTAAAAAATAAAATTAACAAAGATAATTTTAGAAAAAACATAACAAAACAGAAAAAAAAACCATGTGGAAAAAAACATTGTAGCAATTCCTCAGTAATTTGCGAGGAAAGTTACAGTGCTTTCCTCACATATTGTAACTGTAATTTTTAACTAACTCAATATTAAAAAATAAAATAAAAAAAGATAATTTCGAAGAAAATCATAAAAAAACAAAAATAAAAAAAACCACGCAGAGAAACATTGTAACAATCAACAATGTTTTAAAGGAAAAAATTACAAAACTAAATTTTCAGTCAGCTCAATATAAAAAATAATCGACAAATATAATTTTAAAAAATAAAAAAATAAAATAGAAAAACTATGTGCGAAAACACCGTAACAATCTATAGTATTTTAAAGGAAAAAAATTACAAAGAAAATTTTTTAACCAGCTCAACATTTAAAAAGTAAAATCAACAAAGATAATTTTGAAAAAAAATAAATGAAAAAAAAAAAGGAATGTTGGAAAAAAAAAGGAAAGTAATTTTGAAAAAAAAAATAAACATAAAAATAGAGGAAAAGTTGGAAAAAAATGAAAAAGTAAAAAAAAAAAAAGAAAAAAGCACCGTGGATTACTATTGTAATCCACAGTGCATTAGGTGTGGGGGAATAATGATTTCCCCTACACCCTTTAGTTTTATGTATAATAATATTTTAAAAACATAAGGTATTCTGATCCAACTTACACACACCATATTAAAAATATGTTTGGAAATATTATGCAAATTATATTTTTTTAACATGTAATTTCTTTACTTAAAATTAATTATTTTATATTTTTTAAATTTTTTTAATATACTGATATTAAAAATATTATTTTAATATATTTTTAAATAAAAAACATTTTAAATTACAACAACTATTACATTTTCAAACTCACTCAAAATCTTTTTTTATACAGGATCAAACCCTACAACCTGCAGGCCCAAGAGATATATTGATAATAATATTTGAACCCACCTTGTCTTTCAGTTCTGCTGTCTTTGCGAGGAAAGCTTTCAACGGTGCGGTGTACATCATAAATCTTATATTTACTGTCACAAATCTTCTTATAGCCACTAAAAGTTTACTTTTAATTAATTTTAAGTCCAGTAGAATTAATTAAAATTAAAAATAAGTAAAAAAATAAAAAAAATAAAAAAAAAACCAAAAAAACCAAATCTAAAAAAAAAACCGATTAAAATTTAAAAAAAACCAACCGGTTCGGTTTCGATTTATAAGCCTAAAACTGAAAAAACCGAACTAAATCGAAACCGAAAAAAAACCGAGCTAAATCAAAAAAACCAAGCCAAACTGGTTTGAATCGGTTTTTGTCCTAAAAATCGAATCAAACTGAAACTGGTTTTGGTTTTTTTTATAAAAAAATCAATTTGATTATTTTTTTAATAAAAACTAAACCGAACTGAAAATAATTATTTCTAATTAAAATTAAAATATACGTAAGCTAATCCTTATATTTATCTAAAAACATAATATTTGAACGTGGAGCATATTACGTCGATCTTAGCTAAATGCCGCCAAAACAACCCCTCCATTAAACTGTTGTATTAACTAACAGCGTTGACAATTTTTTTGAGCGTGGGTGTGGACATCACTCCTTCCATGGAAACCATGCTCAGGCTGGACCTGTTCATGCCAGAGACTAATTAAATGGAAGGAGTAAATAAATGACTGGACATCTAGAAGTTGCTAGTTGCTGTCGTCATTACCAGCATGGAGAATGAAGTCAACTTTTAAGAACCTAATTCACTATTAAACTAAATTAAAAAATAAGAATACTAAAAAAATAAAAAGTACATTTTTTAAACTTGATTTGTCTTATCAGAGGTTAATAAAAAAACTCCAAACTCAAAACCTAATCTAAATTTTTAGCTAAACCGATAGCATTGATCTGAAAAACCCTGCAGTACTAGAATTCAGTGATCTAATTCATCGTGACAAAATGATGTTTTAATAAAAATAATTAATTCAAATTAATAGGATAATCTAATAATTAAAACTTGTTTATCTTATCAGATAATTCGGTTTTTATATAAAAAAAGTAATTAAACCAAATTTTTTTTTAAAAAAAACCGAAACCGAACCGAATCCGGTTCAAATCGATCGGTTTCGGTTCTGTTCGGTTTTTTAGGAAAAAAATCGGTTCAAATCGGTTTGACTTGATTTTTTCCGGTTTGGCTCGGTTTTGGCTCAATTTTTCGATTTGACTCTGTTTTTTTCCGGTTGGATTCGGTTCGGTTTTAGGCTTATAAAACCAAAACCGAACCGGTTAGTTTTTTTTAAATTTTAATCGGTTTAATCGGTTTTTTTTCACGGTTTGGTTTTTTCAGTTATTTTTTTTCCGGTTTTTCCGGTTTTTTGGTTTTTTTCTTCACCCCTAGCACTAGTATTGAAACCAATATGTTTAAAAAGTATAATATATTTTTTAATCTATATCAAATTAAACCCAAGTTCGTAAAAACATGACAAGGCATGCTTGCCAACGCGTAAGGTGCCCTATCAAACCATATTAAATTTATTATAATCTCATATGATAGTTAGTGGCTGACCATTTTTGTCATTTAATATAAAGTAAACCCATGAGCATCACTGGTGATCCAATCTGGTCAATGAAAAGGATACAGTGATTCAATCCTTTGCCAGCAACAAATTACAAAACACCGACGAAGATTCCCTCCTGCCATGATGAATCAATTAATATACGGTATTTACGTATAGGTTATTTTTAAAATGTTTTTTATTTAAAAATATATTTTTATATCAGCACATAAATAGAATTGAAAAAATAAAAAAAAATTAAAGTAAATTAAAAATTATTTTTAATACATAAAAATTAATAGACAAAAAAAATAGAGGCATGCTTTGAACTTTTCCAATAGCCTTTTAGTAATGATTGGAATGACGGGAATGACTTTTCACAAAAGAGTTTTTTTTTTTATAATATTTTTATATCGGATATTAAATATAAAAATAAAAAAAATATTATTTTAATATATTTTAAAATAAAAAATAACCACAATTTCAAGATCCTCTAAACAAAGCCCAGATTCTTCGTTAAAACAGAAAGGAAAAGCCCATACGGAAATGGTAAAAACACCATGAAGAACCATTTTATTTGGCGTCGCCCGGACTCGAACCGGAGACCTTCAGTGTGTTAGACTGACGTGATAACCAACTACACCACGACACCGTGTTTGCTCGGCTTCAATATATGTATTATAATAATATATTCATTAAACTGTTAAGAATGGTAATTATGAATCCTTGGACAGCACGCATTGAATTGAGAGAAAAAGGAGGGGAGACGGTGGCATTAGGGCTTGAAACGGCCGCCAATACAGGAAAGGAAAAGGAAACCGACTAATTTTATGGTTGGTGGGGTTTTGCTGATCATTGTTGACCTATCCTTTTTCCTTTGGGCACCCACTCTTTTCCTGAATTTTAGGCGTTTCTATGCACTACAAATTCTCTCAATATCAATCACTTCCCTTTCATACTCTCCTTTCCTTCATTTCTCTCTAAACTTGATTTTTCTGGAGAAGGGGATTTCTCTGTTTCTCCTTCTCTCTTGCAATTCTAGCATGGCTCCCTCACGATGGATAAGGCCTGAGGTACGTTCTTCCACCGTCTTGTTTCCGTTATGTTCCGGATAAAGTCAAAGAAAAAAAATACTAATTAATTAGCGTTCTTCATGACATGATGAACAATGAGGTTTGAGGGTTTTTAGACGAAGAAATATGAATATAAGCAAGTATTTTCTTGTCTTGTTTCATGACTAAAAAAATTGGTTCTTGTAACAGGTGTTTCCACTCTTTGCATCTGTTGGTGTAGCTGTTGGCATTTGTGGCATGCAACTTCTTAGGAATATAACCACCAACCCTGAAGTAAGGTAATGCTATGCACAAGGAAGAGGCTCGAACACGCACGACACTTTTGGATAGAATTCTGTGCATTAATTGGATCTTGACAATCAATTTGATTTTATGAATAATTGCTGTTTGTTTAGGCTGATTTTGTTATTTATCTATTATTGATTTGAATCTGGCGGCGGTGGCTCAGGGTGACGAAAGAGAACAGGGCAGCAGGAGTGCTTGACAACTTTAAAGAGGGCGAGAAATATGCAGAACATGGTCTTAGGAAGTATGTCCGAAAGAGAACTCCTCAGATCATGCCATCCATCAACGGTTTCTTCTCAGACCCAGATCTTCCAACTAACTAAAACCCGCTGACCACTCTATTTAGGATTGCATCTTTTCAAGTTTGAGATCTGGAGGAAGAAAGCAATGACAACGTTATTCATTTATCATTTGCATAGGATAAGGAAGAGTATGATACATTGGTTGTTCCATCTTTTTGTTACTCTATCTCAATACAATTTAATAATAACAGAGTTCTTCTTCTAATCTCTTTTCTTCTGAGTTTTTTTTTTACCATCATACTGATTATTTCTTATTTTTAATTATGTATCCCTGATGTAATTTTGCTGTCAGATGTTCTTGCGCGGTATGATTTTCAATTTCGAATATTACTATTGTTAATCCAGTACAAAATTCAATCATTATCATGCATGCCTGAATTGGCTGGTGTCTCCAATGAGCATGAAACAAACTAGCTCTTCACCAGATGAGCATCATCAACCCCTGGCTGCACCAGCAGTCTTGGTCTTTACCCTAGCACATCCATCTACATTGATACTCACCCAAATCCCAGGTGGATCAGTTCAATCGAGCAAACTTTCACATGTTGCTCCATTCTCATAATTTAAGTAGACTAGTGGAAATTACTGACACAAATTTCCTGAAATTTACATCATGCCATGATGAACAATCCGATGACTTTTGATGTTGCTTCTCAGCGTTGCATTCTCAATTACTTGTGGAAATATTATGGGTCACAATTTACATCAATAAGATCTGCTTAGAGGCTTTTCAATTCATCCATACGACCGAGGTTTTTGGTGTGCTCTTCGGCCCATATCGACTGCCTCTGCACATGGAGCATGCATGATATGCTCCCTGCTTTGTGATGAAAGCCTGTGCCAAGGTGAGCGTATCTTTGTTCGTGCCTGCCATTTCGATCCGAACTCCCAGAAGGCACGCTTGAGAGATCTGTGCTCGAATTGGTCGTGACAGGACCGACACTGGTCTTTAAAACTTCAGTTAATCTTCAATGCTGATGCTTTCACTCTAGCTTTCGTAGAATCATTCCTTCAAACTTTTGTAATTCGGAACAAGCATCTCTTGTAGGTTTCCAGATAGTAAGGCAGGATGAGAAGCTTCGTGATCCAACACACATATCAATACAAATAGTAAGGTGATGTTAAGTTTTCATCTCTAGAATTCCATGATCTAATTTCTCATTATCATAGGATTCAGTGGTTCTTCAAACCTTTGCCCTCCGCTCCTGTTAGGCCTTCTCAGGGTTCAATGGCCATTTTAATAAGATCATACAGTATCCTCCAACGAAATATATGACCAGATTCTAACCTGTGGCCTGAGGATGAAAGACTGAGGTGCTTAATCTCTACTGTCGTCAAGACAAATCCTTTTGGTGGTTACTCTTGCATTGATCTCCTCAGGAATTCTGTGACCAACTTCGAAAACGAAGAAGAGTTGTCCTCGAGCAACTTCACCGGGGAGTCATACTCTACAACCTTGCCTACAGTAACCAACACATTTGCAGCAATATATTCAAATGCTTCAAGGAAAATAAAAAAGTATATGCCAACAGCCTAATGATGATAGGCTATGCTATTTTATGTTCTCAACATTATTTACTTTGCGAGTTTAATCTATATTTCTACAAGACAGAGTAATTCATAATGTTGGGAAATTTTGCCTTACCGTCATCAAGAACCAAAACCAAGTCATTGTCTATGACAGTAGGTATTCGATGCGCCACAGTGATGACTGTGCATGTAATTGTTTCTTCTCTTATTGTTCCTTGAATGATATTATCTGTTGCTGTATCAATGGAAGCTGTGGCCTCATCTAATACCAAAATTCTCCTTTTCTTTAGCATCACCCTAGCCAGGCAAACAAGCTGCCTTTGTCCAACACTCCAGTTTTCTCCATCTTCAGCAACTGATCCATTGCCAGATTCCAGCATTCAATAACCAAGAAATTGAATTTACGAAACTCTGAAAATGAAAAAGAAAAAGGAATAGGACTTCAAGTTTCTTTATTGGAGTAAAATATGTACCTGGTGCGTCAAGAAGTCTTTTATCTTGTTTCACTGTATCTGCAAGGCGGCACTTGTTGAGAACCTGAAAAGCAGAATGGTGTTAAGTTAATGTATATTGAAATCCTAATCCAGTACGAAAGAGTTTTGATTCTTACCTCCCAGATTTCTTGATCCGAGTGTTTCTCCAAAGGATCCAGATTAGTCCTTACAGTTCCTTGAAACAAAGTGGGATCTTGAGGAATTATGCCAAGCCTGGACCTCAAGTCCTGCAAACCTATCTTGGAAATATCCAGTCCATCAATAAGAATCTGTCCGCCTGATGGCTCGATCACTCGAAAGAGAGCTTGAATCAGAGTAGACTTTCCACTTCCCGTCCTGCCCACAACACCGATTTTCTTTCCTCCAGGGAAGGTGCAAGTTATCCCTTTGAGAACCATTGGGAGAGAAGGACCATATTGAACATGAAGGCTTATCAGTTCAATTCTTCCATCCACTGGCCATTCAGGCTTTGGCCCACAATCTTCAATCACTAGAGGAGCTTCGCTAGGTATGTTAGTGAATTGAAGAATTCTTTCAACTGATATCATTTTGTTTTCAACGTTGCATAAATTCCAGATAACCCAAGACTGAAGAACATTCAAGTTCAGACCGTAGGTTGCTGCGAGCCCCGCCAAGCCTGAGATCCATTCAACCAACCATTAGACTACAAGTATAATTTATGTTTCAGAAAAGAATCGGAAATGAATTAAAGGTAGAAATATGCTTCTACTTGTCTATATTTCCTTTTTCTTGCAACATTCAACCATCAAATATGATTAGGAATTATTACAACAGTAAGCGACTGATCAAAAGTGACATCATCATCTACGGTTTGTTTTCTTGTTTAATATTCTCAATGAAAAATAGATATACTATAGATGCTTGATGCGAATGTGGGATACTAGACAATGGTTTCATTACTCCATTTCTTTTCTTCTTTGAAGCTTCCTTAATAGAATCTAGCTAGATGGATTTGGTTATATATTCAAATTATGTCAGCTTTTGCCATTGCATCACCTACGAAACAATGCACTATTTGTGAAATTCATCTACGAAACTCCAAGTATTCTCGGTTGAAAATTGGTGCGCATAGTTTCTCATTATGTTGGTTCACTAACAATAAGAGATAAGAGAAGCTCACTGGGATTAATGGCTGACTTAGGAAGGCTGACCAAGATGATGAGAACAAGAAAGAACCCAAGATTGAAGAGAAAGTTGATCCGAACGCACAACCATTCCATTGTGCCTGAGTTGTGAAAGACTATGCGAGAATAATCATCAATTAAGCTTAGGTTTCTCGTCAGAAAGCGTTCTTCCTGATTGAAACAGCGAATTGTCGCTGCTCCTGCAATAGATTCTGAAAAGTGATGCAAGATAGGAGCCTTTCTGATTCCAACCATTCTGGCTAATTCTCTAGCAGTTGTAATGTAGTAAGCCTGCATAAAATTTTGATTAAGCTCCATAATGTTTAAATATGAGTTGAATGGGATGAATCATCTAAGATTCGGACTAGAAATATCCATGCTTTTTCTTTGGTCGGTGCAGCATAAATGATAAGGAACTGTTCTTGTATTTTTAATAAACTCTGGCTTGGGAGATCACCCAACCACGACCTTCATGCAAATCATATCTATGTTGCACCACATGATCACTGCTAAGCCATTAAAATCTCTTTAGTGGCTGACAAGGTTTAATCTAATACAAACATGATAAGAAGTTGAAGCAGGATTTTTTATATACCTGATACCAGATGGAGATTCCTAGTATGACAAGAAAGATGGGGAAGACCTGCCAAGCCACCTGAGACATGAGGATAATGATGCTTAATAGCTGAATTAGCGCAAATGCCAATCCAGCCAATCTGTAGGGAATGTCTGTATCTACTGTGCTTTGATCTGTAGATGACTGCCAGGACAAGCACAAAAAATAAAAATAAATATTTTTTTCTCGGAAGCATGTGAAGACGTTAGACAAAGCAAAGAGTGTCGAACTTGGAATAGCAACAAAAAACTAACCCTGCTGAGGATCCTACTAGAGGGAGTAGCATCAAAGAAAGAAATACTAGCTCGAAAAACTGATGAGATCATTCCAAGGAAGAGACGCTGAGCAGTCTCAATAGCAATTGTTGCCAGAAAAACTGCTCTTCCCAATATAAAGACCGAGCTTCCACCGGACAACAAAATGAATATGCCGATCAGCTTTTCTTTGGTGACCTTGTGATTCTCCTCTGTTGCCCATGCAATCCAGTAATTGCTGCCCATCTGCAGTCCCTGGAAAAGGACTTGACACAGAAGAATGATTGGAACAAGGGCTCCTTTGTAAGCTGAAGTAATGAAGGTTGAGTAAACACTCCATTTCACTCTGCCAGTTTCAGATACTTCTTCTTGAGTTCTCTCTGAAAATCTATCAGAACTGCTAGGCTCTTCAAATTTTTCTTCTGTGACTTCAATTTGATTTAACTGAGATGGTATACTGGTTAATGAGTTATCTTCTTTGGGTGGATTCACTTGGTTTAGTGATCTTCTATGGGCAACCATTTGTCTAACAAGTTCACCCGTGGGATCTGCAATCAAGTCTTCATATTTTCCTGACTGGACAATCATGCCATCTTTCATCACCTATAAAGACACATTTAAAAGTAATGGATAAGAGGCTTGGGAGGGCCAAATTCATGTGATAGTTGGATATCTAGTCAAAGTTTCAGGTTATGTACCAGAACAAGGTCTGCATCCTCTAAAAATTCCAGTTGATGGGTAGCATATATGACAGTCTTCTGAGACAAGAGTTGCATGAGACATTTCTGCACAAAAACATTCCAAATCTGAGGAAAACAACAAGATGGGAATACAGACACAGAAGTATAGTTGCATGAGAGATGGTAAAAAGCATAGAAAATAGTGGGAAGATGCTTGCCTTGAACAAATGTGTTCCAGTATGCGCATCAACAGCACTAAAAGGATCATCTAGGATATAAACATCTGAATTACTGTAGAGAGCTCTTGCAAGTTGAATTCTCTGCTTTTGTCCGCCACTCAAGTTCACCCCTCTCTCTCCCACTACAGTCAAATCTCCATCAGCCCATTGTTCAATATCCTGTTTCAAAGCACACCCTTTCAAAACATCCTCATAAAAATCCCTATTCATATCCTTGCCGAACAACACGTTGTCTCTTACAGTTCTGGTTTGAATCCAAGCTCTCTGTGGAACATAAGCTTTTGTTCCATGAACCTTGATTCCTGCCCCAGAAATCCTGGGAATCTCTCCAATTATGCTGCATAGAAGGCTTGATTTGCCAGACCCAACTGATCCACAAACTGCAACCTTGTACAGCTTCATTATTTTCATGTTCTTGGTAATTTTGATGGTAGTTTTCGTTGAGATTTGATCTTTTGTTTCCCAAGCGTATTCTCCACTTTTCATTTCGATAGCAATGTCTGATGCTTGAGAAGTTTGGTAAGGAATCTGCTTCTTTTGATCTTTTTCTCTTAGAAAATCTTGGATGCGATCGATGGAGACCTTCGTTTGAGCAATCATGGAAATGAGCTCTGGCAGGTTGTAGATGGGCTCTTGGAGAATTCGGAAAGTTGCTAGAGCTGAGAGGACTGTTCCTGTTGTCAATGGTGTTTTCAATATAATACAGACACCGAAAGTGACAACGGAGACCAGAGTTGGTGAAGCCCAAAACAGAAAGGCCATTGCTGAACTTGTATAGAGGTATCTCCTCAGCCAGTTTCTCTCAGTCTCTCTAAGCTGAAGAAGCTTCTTAAAAAATGTCGGTTCCCATGAATACAGTTTTAAGACTCTCATGCTCTTGAGAGTCTCTGATGTTGCTTTGATTCTTAAGTCCTTGGCTTCCATGATCCTGGAGTGGAGCCTTTCTTGCTTACTGGCCAAAGGAGTGTTGCTAACCATCACCAGAATTGTGGAAGAGAGAGCTGCAATTGAGGGAGCAGCACCCAGGTTTCTATAGAGGATAACAAGGGCCAAAAACACCTGGAATGGTAGCAGCCAAACCCCATGGATGTTCCAACAGAAGTCACCAATTCTCTCTACGTCAACATTGATCATATTTATGATTTTGCCATTGCTTGAACCAGCAAACTTCACTGATAAAGATTTCTTGTAAACTAGTACTGAGAGAGCAGCTCTCACTCGCACGCCAATACGCTGAGCGCCAAAGTACCATTGCCGCTGTGTTAAGGACTCAACTGTCTTGGAGAAAAAGAAGATGAAAGCAAGAACCAGCCCGTTGAGGTATCCTGAATCATCATGATTCTCCGACAAAAAATTTACAAAGTTGGTGATCAAAAGAGGACCCATATAGGAGGCAATTGTGTTTACTCCTGCAGAAGATGAACAGAATTAAGCATAATAGACCTCCTAAACAGAATCTAAAGATTGATGCAAGATTGAACAAAGAGATACCTGCAAAAACTCCATTTAAAGTCAGGGATTTCCAAACAGCATATGCTATGGCTTTTGGCAAATTAGAAGTCTCGTTTTTATTTTTTCCAAACGAATCCTCAAGCAATGAGGAAGCATACCCGGCCGTTTCTGATGCAGGAACTGAAGGAACATGAGATAGCTCAAGTTTTTCCATCCTCCCCCTACTAAACAGTGGGTTTATCCATCGAAAAGTAAGCTTGCTCCAAATTCCAGCATTCCTATAGCAAGCTGAATCTTTGAACAAACTCTCATGCTCTTCTTGAAGCAATGGGGTTTCAAGATCATTATGTGTCTTGGTACTTCTACATCTGAATGTCAGAGCATTGAGAGAAAGCAGAATTGACAGTGGTAAGGAAGGGAAATCAGCAATATTAGCTTCGGGCCAGGAATAAGGCAATTCTATGGAACTAAAACGGGTGATGAAGTGAATGGAAACAGAAAGCGAACAAAAGATGCTGTAAACGACCCACCAAAGAATAACGACTCCGGGCCATCTGTTGTTTTCTCGAAGAGTTCTGTTTTTGGAATAGCAAGCAACTAGAGTAGCTAAAATCCAAGTCACGGATAAGAACACAGATTTAGAGGTAACAATTCCAAGGTCCCAATACTGATAAAACCCAAAACCAAGGTACAAGATCGAGATTATAATGTTAGAAAGAACAGCAACTGTAGTGAACAGCACTGTGGGTTGTTTCACTGCTTTGTGTTCTCTGCTGTGTAAATCACCACCGCCTCTCCTTTGTTTCAAGATGTCTACCAACAGCCATGCCAGTAACAGTACGGCAAATGCTGCATTGACAATCTCTACAGAAATGTCCATTCCAGTCCCCAGCAAAAAAATTCCCATCTCAACTTGATCCTCACCCAATCAAAATTCAAGACAAAAGCTGAAAAAATGTACTCCAAAAGAAACCCACCAGAGAGAGCACTCTAGGCAACGTGTAAGACCTGCAAAAACATCCTCATCTATGTTAACGTTAAAACCAATGACAACCCACTTCAGATACCAAGACAGAGACACAAAACAGCAGAACTGAATCTACAATTCCCCTCTTCGGAACTAGAAGGAAGAAATGGAT
>Ga0307510_10007355_pt1 | contig 13124 bp, 8 predicted proteins | sample 12_EM_MG_FD_207224 | JGI IMG/M metagenome (GOLD analysis project Ga0307510, IMG submission 207224) | Populus trichocarpa ectomycorrhiza microbial communities from riparian zone in the Pacific Northwest, United States - 12_EM | ecosystem: Host-associated > Plants > Roots > Unclassified | place... | reverse complement strand
TGAACGCCTGCTCGCCATCTCCCTCTACGGCTCCAACATCGACGAAGTGCTGATTGTCGATGGCAGTGCGCGACCCATGCCCGAGAAGGCAATCCGCTGCGTTGATGAGCGCGCCGCGTTGACCGCCTTCTGCGACAAGGTGCGGGAGCTGGATCCGGACGTCTTCACCGGCTGGAACACGATCGACTTCGACTTCACAGTGTTGCAACGAATTGCAACCCGCCTGCGACACCCGTTCGTCCTGGGCCGCGATTCCGGCGAGCTGCGCATACGACGCGCCGAGGGTTATTTCGGCAGCGGCCAGGCAACGATCCCCGGCCGGCTGGTGCTCGATGGCATCGATCTCCTTCGCGGCGCCTTTGTCCGGATGGAGGACTACTCCCTCGACGCGGTTGCGCGCGAGGTATTAGGCGAAGGCAAGGCCCTCGCGTCCAACGCAAAAGACCGCGTGGCCGAGATCATCCACAACTACCGCCACAATCTCCCGGCCTTCGCGCTGTACGCCCGTACCGATGCCCGCCTCGCATATGACATCGTCGGCAAGCTGGATCTCATTCGGCTCGCGTTCGCACGCAGTCAACTGGCGGGAATGACTCCGGACCGGGTGGCCGCAAGCATTGCCTCATTCGACTTCGTGTATCTGAGCGAGTTGGAAAAGCGCGGAATCGTCGCGCCGACCGTCCGCTCCGATGACTCGCGCGTCTTCGCCGCTCAGCACGGGGGGCACGTGCTGGAACCTCTGGCCGGCCTGCATCGCAATGTCTGGGTGTTCGACTTCAAGAGCCTGTATCCCAACATCATCCGTACATTCAACATCGATCCGTTGTCCTATGTTGCAGACCCCGGGCCCGGCGCCGACCTGATCGAGACGCCCGGCGGCTCGTTCCGGCGGGTGCCGGCCATTCTGCCCGGGCTCCTGGATGACCTGTTTCCGCGCCGCGAAGCGGCGAAACGGGCCGGTGACGCGGTGGCGGCGCAGTCGATCAAAATTCTCATGAACTCCTTTTATGGAGTGCTGGGCACCAGCGCGTGCCGCTTCTACAACCCGGCGCTCGCGAACTCGATCACGGGCTCGGGCAGAGAGATCCTGCTGTGGTCGAAACGGTGGTTTGAAGATGCGGGTTTCCGCGTTCTATATGGCGACACTGACAGCCTGTTCGTGGGCTCGGGCAGCGTCGAGCCGCCCCCGCCCGGGCAGGGGCCGCAACTGGCTGCCAAGCTCAACGATGAACTGACGAGCTACATCCAGAAACGCTGGCAAGTGCCGAGCCGGCTGGAGCTGGAGTTCGAAAAGACCTATCTGCGGCTGATCCTGCCCCACGCACGCCACAGCACACGCGGCGCCAGCAAGCGCTACGCCGGGTTACTACACAACGGTGAAAAGGCGACGGTTGAGTTTGTGGGCATGGAAGTGGTCCGCAGCGACTGGACAGCCCTCGCCAAACGAGTGCAGCGCGAGCTGTATCAACGCCTCTTTACGGACCAACCCGTTGAAGTGTATCTGGCCGACATCGTGCGGACGGTCCGCGATGGCGCGCTGGACAACCTGCTCGTTTACCGCAAGAGCCTGCGCAAAGGCACGGAAACCTACACCGCCACGACTCCGCCCCATGTAGCCGCAGCGCGCAAATCGCCCAAACCCGCCGGCAACTCGCTCGGCAAAAAAGTCATCGAGTATGTCATGACCACGGGCGGACCCGAGCCGCTCGACAACATCCAACACCCGCCGGATCGCGAGCATTACGTGAGCAAACAGATCCGGCCGGTCGCCGAGCCGGTCCTGGCAACGCTCGGGCTCGATTTCGATACCGTGGTCGGCGACGGCCGCCAGGGCGAGTTGCCGTTCTAGGCGCAGCGCACCAAGCAGCATGTTGCAGTGCTCATTGGTTGTAAGTTGTTAAGTAACATCCAACAATAGGGGATCGGCGCCCCGGCGCCGTGGCTGAAGTTGCGCACCTATGGATTCTGTGCCCACGATCCTGACAGGCAGCTACGACATACGCCTGGTCGTCGTGTCGGTGCTCATTGCGATTCTGGCGGCGGGGGCCGCGCTCGATCTTGCGAGCCGGGTGACGTCGGCACGCGGGATGACGCGTTTCTGGTGGCTCAGCGGCGGCGCCACGGCCATGGGAAGCGGTATCTGGTCGATGCACTACATCGGCATGCTGGCATTTCAACTGCCGGTGATGGTGCTCTATGACTGGCCCACGGTGTTGCTTTCGCTGCTGGCGGCGATCGCTGCATCGTGGGCGGCGCTGTTCGTTGTCAGCCGCGAAACCATGACGATGCCGCAGGCGATTGCCGGATCGCTCTTCATGGGCGGCGGGATTGCTGCCATGCATTACATCGGCATGGCAGCCATGCGACTGCGCGCGATGTGTGACTACTCGCCAATCGGGGTGTGGTTGTCCGTAATTCTCGCGGTCATCATCGCCTTTGCAGCCCTGCAGATGTCCTATGTTTTTCGCGGCGCGAGCGGCTGGACCTGGTACAAGGCCGGCACGGCCATCACCATGGGCGCCGCGATTCCCATCATGCACTACGTTGGGATGGCGGCCGTGGCATTCGTGGAGATGCCGGGCGACCGGCTCGATCTGACACATGCGATCGGCATCTCCCACTTAGGAGTTCTGAGCATCACAGCGGTGACGCTGACCCTTCTCGGCCTGGTGTTCGTCACCTCGACAGTGGACCGGCGCTTTTCCAGTCAATCGCGCGCGTTGCAATCCAGCGAGCAGCGGTTTCGCATGATTGTCGAAGCAGCCCTCGATGCCTTCGTGGAGATCGACACCGGGGGCGTGATCACCGACTGGAACGCCCATGCGGAGGAAGCCTTCGGCTGGTCGCGCCTGGAAGCCATTGGATTGAGGATCGAGGCCGTCATTGTTCTCGACGGCGAATCGGAAGGCAGCCGCGCGCTGCGCGAAGCTCTCGACGCACAGGGCACAGGTGACGCCAGTCGCATCGAGGTGACTGCGCGCCATCGAAGCGGTCACGAATTCCCTGCCGAAATGACGCTGTCGGCCATTCATCTCAACGGACAAACCTCCTACGTGGCTTTCATTCACGACGTATCCGAGCGCAAACAGGTTGAGAGGGAGCGGGAGGAAGCCAAGGCGGCCGCCGAAGCGGGCAACCGTGCGAAGAGCGAGTTCCTCGCCAACATGAGCCACGAGATCCGCACGCCCATGAACGGTGTCATTGGAATGTCGGAGCTCCTGCTCGACACGCCGCTCGACTCCATGCAACGCGACTATGCGGAAAGCATTCGCGACAGCGGCAACGCCCTGCTCACTGTCATCAATGACATCCTCGACTTCTCGAAGGTAGAAGCCGGCAAGCTGGGCCTGGAGCTGTTGGAAGTCGACCTGCGGGATACCTTCGAGGATGTGGCGCGCCTGCTGTCGATCCAGGCCCATGCCAAGGGGCTCGAAGTCACGGCCCAGATCGATCCGAAGCTGCCGCCGCTGGTGCGCGCGGATGCCGGCCGGGTCCGGCAGATTCTCCTGAACCTCGCCGGCAATGCCATCAAGTTCACTCGCGCCGGTGAGGTTGCGCTGGAAATCAAAGTTCTCGAGGCTACGCCGCGCGGCACGCGCGTCCGCTACGAAGTCCGGGATACGGGAATCGGCATTCCCCTGGAGCGCCAGAAGTCCCTGTTTGCGCCGTTCACCCAGGTGGATGCAACGACCAGCCGCAAATTCGGCGGCACGGGACTCGGCCTGTCCATTGTGCGCCGCCTCGCCGAGCTCATGGAGGGAGAGTCGGGCCTGGACAGCACCCCGGGTGTCGGCTCGACATTCTGGTTCACGGCCTGGTTCGGACCGGCCATGCAACCGGCGCAGGCCTACAACACTCCACCCGCAGCCCTGCGCGGCCAACGCGTCATCATGGTAGACGACAACTCAACCAACCGCAAAGTGCTCATGGGACAATTGCTCCAATGCGGTGTTGATCCGGTGTCCGCGGGTTCCGCGGGTGAGGCAGTGATGCTGATGCGGCAGGCGGCCGCGGCGGGCCGGCCGTTCGATGCTGCCCTGCTCGACCATCAGATGCCGGACTGTGACGGCGCGGAGTTGGGTCGCATCATCGTCAACGATGACACACTGGACTCAACGCGCCTGATTCTGCTGACCTCATCCGGCCAGCGCGGCGAAGGCCAGATGTTCGCCGATATCGGTTTCGCGGGCTACCTGTTGAAACCCGTGGCCCAGCGGGACCTGACCGAATGCCTGATGTTGGCGCTCGCTTCCGAAGCCGACACCTGGCGAACCCACGCGCAGCCCATCATTACGCGGCATGCATTGCGCGCCCAGCGTTCTCACATCCACAACCGGATCCTGCTCGCCGAAGACAACGCCGTGAATCAGAAGGTCGCCGTCCGGCTGTTGGAAAAGCTCAACTACCGCGTCACCGTCGTGGCCGACGGTGCGGCGGCCGTCGCGCATTGGCAGAACGGCACGTTCGACCTGATCCTGATGGATTGCCAGATGCCCGAAATGGATGGTTATGAAGCGGCCCGTGAGATCCGCCGTCTCGAAGGCAATAGCGCCCACATTCCCATCGTGGCCCTGACGGCGCATGCCATGAAAGGCGCGGACCAGAAATGCTTCGCCGCCGGCATGGACGACTATCTCACCAAGCCCATTGACAGTGACCACCTCGACAAGTGCCTGGAGAAGTTCCTGCCGGGCACGCTACCCGACGGCAATGGCAATCACGATCCACCCCCGGACTGGGACAACCAACAATACCGCCGCAGTCTATGAGACATCCGCCAGGCGTCGGTTTCTCTGCCCGAGCAACTCACGGACAAACTGCAGCGGCCCATTGCGAACCTGCAGTTTGAGCTGCCGCGAGATCTCCAGCCGCTCCTGCGGCTCTCCGAGTGTCAGGGTTACCGCCACGGCACCCAGGTCCGCAGGCAACGGCGGCAGCTCAACACCTTGCGGCGGTTGGAAGCTCAGGGACGGATAGAAGTGCTTCGCGAGGTTCAACAGCAGCCAGCAACCGGCCACCCAGTTACCCGCCAGCGCCTGTTGCCAGAACTGCGTCCAGTTGATGCCGGTCTGCTCCAGCAGCCGCGCAATATCCGTCAACACGATGGGATGACAATTGCGCGGGTCGTCCCGCAAGGTATGCAGGATCAGGTGCAGGAGTTGGTCCTCGGGCGCGAGATACCAGATCTCTTCCTCCGCCACCACCCGGCTGATCAACCGGTTCCAGGTTCCCGCCTCGAAAGCCGGATCGTAGCGCCGCGACTGCTCTGCCAACCGGGTATGGAACTCAACATCGATTCGCAGTACCGGCTGCTCGGCGGGACGCCCCGGGCGACGCAGGATCGAAGTCCGCAGCGCGTGTGAGGCTTCCGCCACCTGCTCTTCCGGAACCAGCACGTCCAGATCGCGCATGGGCCGCAATCCCGGCTGGCGGTAAATGTGAAAGGCCAGGAAGGCCCCGCGCAGAAACACCGCCGGAATCTCGTTCTCGCGCATGATGCGTTGAATGCGTGAGACTTCCGCCTGCAGCTCCACGGCACGCCGCGAGTGCTTGTCGAAATTGGCAGCGATGGCTTCTGCAAAGGGCTTCGGCACCCCCGCGGCACCCGAGTCGGCGCCCGGGTCGGCACCCGCGTCTGCACCGGGGTCACCAACCAACCGCGAGTGCAGGAGCGGGCCCAGCCGGTGGCGTCGAGCCATCACCAGCAGTCTGGCCCAGTCCGTCGCGGCGAGGTCAGCAACATCCTGCGGGTCGCCAATTCCCGCAGCACACAGGTGCAAAAGCCGTTGTTGCAAAGCAGTTGCCATTGCGTTACTCCAGCAGTTCCTGGTGCGAAGCATATCACCTGGATCAACTTTGACTCGACGTGCAGCGCGCCACGCCCTACCATTTGCGGCAATGCGTTACTCCCTCTTCTCTCTTTTGCGACACAGTTTGTCGAAACACCGCGGCTGGGCCCCGGCGTGGCGCGACGCGACACCGAAACCAGGTTACGACGTCATCATTGTCGGTGGCGGCGGACACGGGCTGGCGGCAGCCTATTACCTGGCGAAGGTTCACGGAGTCCGCAATGTCGCCGTGCTCGAAAAGCGCCACATCGGCTCGGGCAACGCCGGTCGCAACACAACCATCATCCGCTCCAACTATCTGCTCCCGGGCAACAACCCGTTCTATGAATGGTCGATGCAGCTCTGGGAGGGCCTGGAGCAGGATCTCAACTACAACACGATGGTGAGCCAGCGTGGAGTGTTGAATCTGTATCACTCCGATGCGCAGCGCGACGCCTATGCACGCCGCGGAAACGCGATGCGCATGCATGGAGTGGACGCCGAGCTGCTCGACACCGAAGGTGTCCGCAGAATGCTGCCGTTCCTCGACTTCGAGAATGCGCGCTTCCCGGTCCTCGGCGGCCTGTTGCAGAGACGGGGTGGGACGGCGCGCCACGACGCGGTCGTATGGGGGTATGCCCGCGCCGCGAGCGATCTCAGCGTCGACATCATTCAGAACTGCGAAGTAACGGGATTCATCCGCGAGGGCGAGCGGATCGCGGGTGTACACACATCGCGAGGTCCTATCCGGGCAGCCAGGACGGGGATAGCCGTTGCGGGCAACACTTCCCGGCTGGCAAACCTGGCCGGCCTGCGGTTGCCCATTGAAAGTCACGTCCTGCAGGCGTTTGTATCGGAAGCGATCAAGCCCTTCATTGATTGCGTCGTTACTATGGGCGCAGGCCACTTCTACATCAGCCAATCCGACAAGGGCGGACTCGTGTTCGGTGGTGACATCGACGGCTACAACTCGTACGCCCAACGGGGCAACCTGCCGACAGTCGAGCACGTCTGCGAAAGCGGGATGGCGCTGATCCCTTCCATGGGTCGCGTGCGAATCCTGCGCTCCTGGGGCGGAATCATGGACATGAGCATGGACGGCTCACCGATCATCGATCGCACGCCGCTCGAGGGCCTGTATCTGAATGCCGGCTGGTGCTACGGCGGATTCAAGGCAACACCCGCGTCCGGGTGGTGTTTTGCCCACTTGCTCGCGACCGAACAGGCCTACCCCGTGGCGCGTGGCTTTCGTCTCGACCGCTTCGCCACAGGTCACCTGATTGACGAGAACGGCCGCGGCGCCCAACCCAACCTCCACTGAGCCCAACTGTAATGAGGGAGTATGCGAATCCAGTGCCCCTTCTGTGGTGAGCGCGACGTGAATGAATTCGCGTATCTGGGTGATGCCGAATTCAAGCGCCCGGATCCCAATGCTGCGGATGCCGCCGCACGCTTCTTCGAAGCCGTGTATTTGCGCGATAACCCCGCCGGGCCTCACGATGAGCTGTGGTATCACACTTACGGTTGCCGAAGCTGGCTGCGCGTCACCCGTGACACGCTGACCCACGAGATCCTGCGTGTTCAGATCGGGGATGCTCATTGAGCCGACACGCAGGTCCTCATCGACTCGAGAACGGTGGACTGATCGATCGAAGCCAACCCCTGGCGTTTCAGTTTGACGCACAGGATTACAGCGGATTCGGCGGTGACACGCTGGCTTCCGCCCTGCTCGCCTGCGGTGTCAGGTTGGTCGGACGCTCGTTCAAATACCATCGACCTCGCGGCCTGTTGACCGCCGGTTCCGAGGAACCGAATGCGCTCGTCGAGCTGCGCACCGGAGCGCGCCGCGAACCCAACACAAAAGCCACTGTCGCCGAGCTGTTTGCAGGGTGCGAGGCGCATAGCCAGAATCGCTGGCCGTCCCTGTCCTTCGATGTAGGCGCCATAAACACGCTGTTCGCGCCGGTTTTGGTCGCTGGCTTCTACTACAAGACCTTCATGTGGCCGCGAAAGTTCTGGGAGAAAGTCTACGAGCCCGCGATTCGCCAGGCCGCCGGCCTGGGACGCGCCAGCCAGGAACCCGACCCGGACCGCTACGAGAAAGCCCATCTTTTCTGCGATGTGCTCGTGATCGGCGCAGGGCCTGCCGGCCTGGCAGCGGCGCTCACGGCTGCGCGCAGCGGTGCGCGAGTGTGTTTGTGCGATGAGGACTTTTTGCTCGGGGGCCGCCTGAACAGCGAACGTTACGAGATCGATGGCGCGGGTGGTTCGGCCTGGGCACGCCGGGTCGAAGCCGAGCTGTCATCGATGAACGATGTGCGCATCCTTCGACGTACCACCGTGTTTGGTGCGTACGACGGTGATTTCGGTGCCATCGAACGCGTCTGCGATCACCTTCCGGTGCCGCCGCCGCATCTTCCACGCCAACGTCTTTGGAAGATCGTCGCAAAACGAACTGTTCTGGCATCAGGCGCGGTTGAGCGCCCTGTTGTCTTCGGTGGTAACGACCGACCCGGCGTCATGATGGCTTCCGCGGTGCGTACCTACCTCAATCGATTCGGTGTCGCGCCAGGCCGCAGGGTGGCGATCTTCACCACGACGGATGATGGTTGGAAAACCGCATCGGACCTGACCAGGGCGGGTGTATCAGTGGAAGCGGTCATTGATGCGCGCCGTGACGCCGTCCCGCCAAAAGAGGCTCGCGTGGGACGCACGTGGCTCGGCGCCCAGGTAACAGACACCCACGGCTCAAAATCCCTGCGGGCAATCACCATTCGCGATCGCGACGGCAATACAACCCGACTGAGTGTCGACACGCTGGCCGTCTCGGGTGGCTGGAATCCCGCTGTGGGTCTCACCACTCACCTGGGTCACCGGCCGAAATGGTCGGATGCGATCGCCGCGTTTATTCCCGGTGAGTTGCCCCGCGGTATGTTGGTGGTCGGAGCCGCGGCGGGCGAATTATCTGTGGGAGGCGCGTTGAAAACAGGGTCGGCGGCGGGCGCCGCGGCAGCGAGCGCTCAGGCCACCGCTATTCACTGGCGAACCGATGACGAAAGCACGGGCGTGACGCCCCTGTGGTTCGTTGAATCGCGCTCCAAGGCATTCGTTGATTTCCAGAACGATGTCACCACCGAGGATGTCGCACTGGCCGCCCGGGAAGGCTATCGCTCGGTTGAGTTGTTGAAGCGGTACACCACCTTGGGGATGGCGACCGACCAGGGAAGGACTTCCAACATCAACGGCCTCGCAATCATGGCAGCACTCACCGAGCGCGCCATCCCAGAGGTGGGCACGACCACTTTCCGTCCGCCCTACACACCGGTAGCCATCGCCGCGATGTCCGGTGCACATCGGGGCAGGCATTCCAGTCCGACTCGATACACGGCGGGACATGCATGGGCCGTGGAGCGCGGCGCTTCCTTCGTCGAAGCGGGCGACTGGCTTCGTGCGCAATGGTTCGCCACGCCGGGTGAAAGTAACTGGCTGGAGACCGTCACGCGCGAAGTGCAGGCGGTGCGCTCCGCAGTCGGAGTGTGTGACGTCTCGACACTCGGAAAAATCGACATCCAGGGCGCGGACGCAGCGGCTTTTCTCGATCGTGTCTATACAAATCTGTTCTCGACACTGCCTGTTGGAAAGACTCGTTACGGCCTGATGCTGCGCGAGGACGGCTTCGTGATGGACGACGGTACCACGGCCCGGCTGGACTCTGACCGTTACATCATGTCGACAACAACCGCCAATGCCGCGAGAGTCATGCAGCACCTTGAGCACGCGCGGCAGATCCTCTGGCCTGAGCTCGATGTACAGCTCGCCTCTGCGACTGAGCAGTGGTCGCAGTATTCCATTGCGGGTCCCCGGTCGCGCCAGGTGTTGGAGCGCTTGCTGCAAGGCTCGCTGGATGTGTCCAACGAGGCGTTTCCCTATATGGCCTGCGCGGAATTCAACTGGGGCGGTCGGACCGCCCGCCTGTTCCGGATCTCATTCTCGGGTGAGCTCGCTTACGAGCTGGCGGTCCCTGCTCGCTATGGGGATGCCACCATTCGCGCAATCATGGCCGCAGGCGAGCCGCTTGGAATTGTCCCCTATGGACTCGAGGCACTGGGCATCCTGCGGCTGGAGAAAGGTCACATCGCCGGCGGCGAGCTCAATGGAACCACGACGGCTGCCGATCTGGGCTTGCGGCGAATGATGTCCACCCGGAAAGACTTCATCGGCCGCGTCCTGTCACAACGCCCGGCTCTGACCGACCCGCAACGGGCCGTGCTCGTCGGAATCAAGCCGGTCGACCGCTGGGCGCAGTTGCGAGGCGGCTCGCACCTGGTCACGTTGCGAACCGATCCGACTCTGGAAAACGACCAGGGCTACGTCACCTCCGCGAATTATTCACCCATGCTCGGCCAGTGGATCGGCCTCGCCCTGCTGGTTCGCGGCCGCGAACGGCTCGGCGAGCGGATCCGCGTCTATGATCCATTGCGGGACGGAGACTTCGAAGCTGATATTGTGGACCCCGTTTTCTTCGATCCCGAAGGTTTGCGATTGCGAGCATGAACATCACGAAGCGCGACACGCTCGCCATCGCGCGAATCGCCGCGCGCAAGGGCCGCGCAGCCGACCTCGCACGCGCCGTGCGCGAGCGGTTTGGTATCGATCTCCCGGATGGGCCGCGCAGAGTTGAGTCGACCGGCCTGGCATTCATTGGCATCGGTGTAGATACCTGGCTTGCGACGCGGGACGATGAGCCCGATACGTTCGCCGCGTCACTTCGCAATGCCCTCAACGCTGCAGCGACGGTGTCGGATCAAATCGGCGCCTATGAAGTCACGCGCCTCACAGGTCAGCAGTCCTGCGAGGTGCTGGCAAAATTCGTCGCGCTCGACCTGCACCCCGGGGCTTTCCCGACCGGGTCGGCCGCAGCGACACTCGCCGGCCACATCCCTCTGACCCTCTGGCGACTCGCAGACAGCTTCGAGCTGGCCGTGCCCCGCAGTTACAATCCCGACTTTCAACACCTGCTGGCGGCGAGCGCCGCCGAGTTCACATGGCCGCACTGATCATTCTCGTCGTCACCATCATTGTCAGCGTCATCGGACTGAGCTCACCGAGAGTCATCGAACGCTCGTTGCTGCGGCCCTACCAGGTGGCGAACGGGAGTGGCTACGCGGGATTGCTCACCAGCGGGTTTGTCCACGCCGATGTCGGGCACATGATCTTCAACCTCATCACCTTCTACTCGTTCGCTTTCAAGCTCGAGCCGGTGATCGGCTCGGTGAAGTTCGTGGTGTTGTATTTCAGCTCGTTGCTGATTGCCGGGCTGGGCACGGTCTTCCAGCACCGCAACGATCCGAATTACGCCTCCCTGGGTGCGAGTGGCGCGATCCTGGGTGTGCTGTTTGCATCGATCGTGTACTTCCCACGGCAGTCGCTGTACATCCTGCCGCTGCCCGTACCGATTCCAGCTCCCCTGTTTGCGGTCGGGTACCTGGCCTACACCTGGTATTCGTCGCGCACGCGCCGTGGCAACATCAACCACGATGCGCACCTTTTCGGAGCGCTCGCGGGCCTGGCGTTCGTGTTGCTGACAGACCCCACGGCCATTCCGGCAGCCGTGAGGTCCTTCGGCTGATCAGCCCTGCATGAAGATCAAAGCCGCCTTCTGCAGCGTCACCCAGACGCCCCACAGGAGCGGAATAGCCACCGGCACCCACGCCGCGTAGACCAGCAAGGTGGGTGTCGATCCGACAGTCGATGTGGCGGCGCCGGACTCGATCGCTTCCGCCGGTTTGTCCAACGCGTCGAGCTGCGCCCCGGTCATATACAACTTTGACGAGACCGGCTTGATCAGCAGGTTGCACACAAACCCGATCGCCAGCAGGCCGGCGAGCAGGTACATGGTGATGCTGTAAACCTGGGCGCGCGGCACGCCATGGTCGAGTTGATACTCGCGAACGTAGTTCACCAGTACCGGGCCCAGCACGCCGGCGGTCGACCAGGCGGTCAGCAACCGCCCGTGGACGGCGCTCACCATCCTGTCGCCGAACAGGTCGGCCAGGTAGGCCGGCACCGTCGCGAAGCCACCTCCGTACATGGACAGGATGACGCAGAAGAACCCGACAAACAGGGCCAGGTCGCCATCCGCGGCCGTCCAGGGAATGGAGGCATAGAGAGTCAGGCCGATCAGGAAGAACACCATGTAGGTGGCCTGGCGGCCGATCTGGTCGGACAGGGATGACCAGAACAGGCGGCCCGCGATGTTGAACAGGGACAGGAGGCCCGTAAAGCCGGCGGCAATCGCCGCAATGGCGCTCAACTGGGCCGGGCTGAGCTGGTCATACGAGGCCGTCACGCCAATCAGGCGGCCGCCGAACACTTCCTGCAACAATGGCGAGGCCATGCCGAGAATGCCGATGCCGGCCGTGACGTTCAACATCAGAACGCCCCACAACAGCCAGAACTGCGGGGTGCGCCAGGCAACGTCCACATGGACCTGGCCTTCGCTGATGAGCTTGCTTCGGCGCGGCCCCTGCCAACCGGCCGGCTTCCAGTTGGCCGGCGGGACGCGGTAGCCGAGCGCCCCGCACATCATGAATACGAAGTAACCGGCAGCCAGCACCAGGAATGTCTGCCAGACACCCACCTGGGTGGGTGTAGCAAACAGCTTCATGAGCCGGTCCGCGAGCGGCGCGCCGATCATGGCGCCGCCGCCGAATCCCATGATGGCCAGGCCCGTTGCCATTCCGCGACGGTCGGGAAACCACTTCACCAGGGTGGAGACCGGCGAGATATATCCCAACCCCAGGCCGATCCCGCCAATGACGCCAGAACCCAACCACAACAGCCAGATCTGGTGATACATCACACCCACTGCGGAAATCACCAATCCGCCGCACCAACAGAGGGCGGAGACTACGCCGGCCTTGCGGGGTCCTACCCGCTCCAGCCAGCCGCCCATGATGGCGGCCGCGGAGCCGAGGAATATGAAAAACAAAGTGTAGGTCCACCCCAGCATGGAGATCTTCCAGTCGCAGCCGGTAGCGGTGATTTCATCAATGAAATCCATGGTTTTCGGACACGCCACCGAGGTGGTGATGCCGACGGCCTTGGACAGAGGCAGCCAGAAGACGGAGAAACCGTAGGCCATGCCGATACACAGGTGAATGGCGAGCGCCGCGGGGGGCACCAGCCAACGACTGAAGGCCGGACCTGCAACCGTCCGCTCCTTGGTGAAGAAACCAGGTGACGTCGCGATAGATGACATGGGACTCCCTCTTGGAGACGCACTGTTGGTTCAGT
>Ga0307510_10007354_pt1 | contig 13124 bp, 8 predicted proteins | sample 12_EM_MG_FD_207224 | JGI IMG/M metagenome (GOLD analysis project Ga0307510, IMG submission 207224) | Populus trichocarpa ectomycorrhiza microbial communities from riparian zone in the Pacific Northwest, United States - 12_EM | ecosystem: Host-associated > Plants > Roots > Unclassified | place... | reverse complement strand
ATGCTCAGAGAAAGAGGCTCAATTGGCTGGTTCCCATACTTGATGTTCGTGTCCGATGGAATTCAACTCACAAGATGATCCAACGTGCTTTATATCTTCGCCCTGCGCTCGAGCGCCTTCTCGCTATTGACAATTCTCGCAAGTTTAGCAAAGCTCGAGTACCACTTACACTATCACACGCTGATTGGAAAACCCTCGAAAGTCTTGAAAAGATACTCTGTCTTTTTGTAGATGCAACCGAATTCGCTAGCGGCTCCTCTTATCCTACCTTAAGTTCCCAGCTTCCCTACTATCAGTTTCTACAAAACTCTTTGCATGAGTTAATAGCAAGAGAGCGTGATCGCGAGAATAACCAGGATCCGGACTCGCCTGGGCGGAAGATTTGGGCTGCTGCTGATGATGCATACCGGAAGCTCAATCAATATTGGGTGAAGACAGATTCAAATACCGGGCAGGTAATTGCCACAATATTGGATCCCCGGATGAAGCTACAACTGTTTCGCAATCTTGAGTGGGAACCTGATTGGATTCAAAATGCACGCGAGAAATTTATCCGAATATTCAACACTCGATACGCGAGACTCCCGCGTCTACCTCCCCAGCCTACTACTCTACCCGGAGAACCACTAGTAGTTCCCCCGGGCCCAATTGCTGACCGGCCTAACGCTCAAGCTGGAGAAACTCACCGAAACCGAACACGCTACGAAGAACTCGTTTTTGGTTCGCGAGAAGACGTCCTTGATGAGGATCTTCTTGAATCCCAAGTTGATATATACCTTCGTGAACCTCGAGTGGACAGAAATATGGATATTACTCAGTGGTGGAAATTGCATGAACATAGGCTCCCGAATCTGGCCCTCATGGCCCGTGATTATTTAGCTGTTCCAGCAACAAGCTAACATCCCTCAATTGATTTCTATTTAATCTTACATTAACTCTATTATTTAGTGTTCCTTCTGAGCAAGCCTTTTCCGTGGCTGGGGATATAGTTACAAAAAAAAGAAACCGCTTAGAGGCAAACACGGTCCGGCTTCTAATGCTCACGAAAGCATGGCTTGGATTGGTTGAATATGAGACGGAGGAATTTGTCGAAGAGTTGCTTGGAGAAGAGGGGGCTTATGAGGCTGATGAAGAGAGTGCTGCTGAGAGTGATGATCAGGAGGCCTGTATTGTTATGGAGTAGTGTATAGCAACAAGCATCTTGAAGGATATGATCATTTTGTTGTCGGCAGAAGGAATTTATGGAATTGGATATTGGACCTAGATCGGGGGAAACATAATTCTGATACTTAAAAATGTGGAAGCCAGGGGGGTGTATTGTTCCAACTCTATGAGGCCAGTAAAGTCCACGATAATCGAGCATCATCGATCATGCTCGATCATGCTCGATCATGCTCGAGCAGTAGTCATGATCGATCACTCGATCAAAATCTACCTGCTGATCGATCATTCAATCATGGACTCCTCTCGATCAGATCATACTCGAGCATGACCTCCATGATCTGCTCGATCATGCTCGTGTCCATCACTAGACTGGAAGGCCCCACATTTTACCTGAAATCAGAGGGCGCCTTGGTGGGGGGGTGACAAGTATATCCATAAGTCCCAAGTGTGATGATATTATCACATATCTCCGCAGCAGGCTGGCCGCGGACACAACCCCGGATGCGATGGACAGCACTCTGGAGGTAGACATTCTGGAGAAAATCCCTAGCGATATTTCGGAAATGTATGTAGAAGCAACAACACTCAGGAACCGATCTCAAGTTATCTGCTAATAGATACATATCTAGATTTCTTCTGGTCTCGCTGAATGTCGATGCGGTCTTACAAGAAACTACAGCCCGTCGCAGGCGACAAAAACTAAACGCAATTACCGATGGCTTGGGGTTGGAGAGTGCTTATGGTGAAACACTGTCTCGGATAAAGAGACAGGGTGAGGGCAGAGCGAGGCTTGGGATGGCGGCTTTGATGTGGATCTCTCACTCGGAGCGGCCCTTGAAGACTGATGAATTGAGTCACGCCCTGGCGGTCGAAATCGGGTCACCAAATCTCCATCCCGATGATGTTCCGTCAATAGGAACATTGCTGACCTGTTGTCAAGGACTTGTCACCGTAGACAAGGAAGCTTCCACGGTCCGGTTAATCCATTTTACTCTTCAAGAGTACCTCCGGGCCCATCTCGATCTTTTTGGCAAAGTTCACTCCACGATGGCTGAGACCTGCTTGAGTTATCTGAATTCGCAACAGGTCAGAGCTCTTTCCGCGGAGGCCTCTCCCGATCTTCAAGGCCAACCCTTTCTTGAATATTCTTCGCTTTACTGGGGAGTGCACGCCAGAAGAGACCTTTCGGATTGCGCGAAGCTGCTTGCATTGAAGCTGTTTGACGACTACGATCACCACATATCCATCAAAGTCATCTTGGAATCCCAGCGAGACAGTTCCTATGATATTGATTTTAATAAACCCTACCTCTTTAGTGGTCTACATTGTGCATCTTTCTTCGGGGTTGCAGAGATTGTAGCTCGTTTCATACAAGTGGAGAGTTGCGATATCAACCAAAGGGACTGTGTGGACAATACACCTCTTGTGTGGGCGGCTCTCAATGGGCACGAGCGAGTAGTTGAAATGCTGCTCAGACAAAGTGATATTAGCCCCGACAAACCCGGGGAGGACGGCCAAACAGCACTCTGGCTTGCCGCTTGGAATGGGCACGAGGGCGTGGTGAAAGTGCTTCTCGAACTGGACGGGGTCAACCCTGACAAGCCTGGTAACGATGGCCGAACACCGCTCAGCGGTGCTGCTGATAATGGGCACGAGGGAGTGGTTAAAATACTTCTCGAACGAGACGAGGTCAAACCCGATGAGCCAGATAACAACGGCCGAACACCACTCTGGTGTGCTGCTTGGAATGGGCACGAGGGAGTGGTGAAAATACTTCTCCAGCGCGACGAGGTCAAACCCGATCAGTCAGATAACAAAGGTGAAACACCGCTCTTGAGTGCTGCGCGCAACGGGCACGAGGGAGCGGTGGAAATACTTCTCGAACGGGGCGAGGTCAAACCCGATAGACCGGATAACGACGGCCGAACACCGCTCTCTAATGCTGCATGGAATGGGCACGAGGGAGTGGTGAAAATACTTCTCGAACGGGACGAGGTCAAACCCGATAAGTCAGATAACGACGGCCAAACACCGCTCATTAATGCTGCATATAATGGGCACGAGGGAGTGGTGAAAACACTTCTCGAACGGGACGAAGTCAAACCCGATAGACCGGATAACGACGGCCGAACACCGCTCTCTAATGCTGCATGGAATGGGCACGAGGGAGTGGTGAAAACACTTCTCGAACGGGACGAAGTCAAACCCGATAGACCGGATAACGACGGCCGAACACCGCTCTTGAATGCTGCCTGGAATGGGCAGGAGGGAGTGGTGAAAATGCTTCTCGAACGGGGCGAGGTCAAACCCGATAAGCCAAATAACGACGGCCGAACACCGCTCTGGTGGGCTGCTTGGATTGGCCACGAGGGAGTGGTAAAAATCCTTCTCCAAAGAGACGAAGTTAACCCCGATAAGCCAGACAACAATGGCCGAACACCACTCTGGTGTGCTGCTAGGAGTGGGCACGAGGGAGTGGTTAAAGTACTTCTCCAAGGGGATGAGGTCAGCCCGGATGAGTCAGATAACGACGGCCAAACACCGCTCCGGTGTGCTGCTGAGTGTGGATATGAGGGAGTGGTGAAAACACTTCTCAAACGGGACGAGGTCAACCCCGATAAGCTAGATAACGAGGGGCGAGCACCACTCTGGTGTGCTGCTAAGAATGGACATGAGGGAGTGGTGAAAATTCTTCTTGAACTAGCCGAAGTCAGTCCAGATAAGCCAGATACCACGGGGCAAACACCTCTCTCCTGTGCCGCTTCGAATGGGCATGCCCAGGTGGTCAAAATCCTAATCGAAAGGGGCGAGGTTCACCCCAATATGCCAGACAACGGCGGCCGAACACCACTCCGGCATGCCGCCCGCAATGGACACGAGGGAGTGGTGAAAATTCTTCTCGAACGCGATGTGACCCGCCCCAACAACCCACCAGACCACGGCCGAACACCACTTTGGGCTGCCGCTTGGAAAGGGCACTTAGGAGTTGTGCAAATGTTACTCGAACGAGATGATGCCAACCCCACTGAGCCTCATTAGGACGGCCGAACGTCGCTCTCGTGTGCTGCCGGGAATGAGCACTCGGGAGTCGTGAAAATACTTCCAGCGTCGACCCCAGCAAACCAGACCAGAACGGCCAAACACCACTTCGACTGGCTCTCGGCGGGGCCACACCCCGTTGGTGGTGGCGTTTCTGCTGCCCGAGGTTCCCCAGTGTGGCTCAAAAATTTCATCATAATATTTCCTTCTATTATTATTTTCTTCTTAGATATCCACTTGGTTCATTTGTTCATTTTTTTCGTTTTCAATTTCAATTTTCCTCTTCCTCCCTAGAGTGTAGACCTGAGAGTTGTTCGGATAATATAGAATGTCGTTTGGATAAATATATGCTTGATGGATGTGCTTTTCTTCATTGCGGAAGTGTGAATCGTTCAGGAGACATGAAGATCATGCGGATACGAGAGATTGTTCAACAATAGATTTCACAGATATGTTTTTATTTCATTATCACGGAAGTGTACGGAGGAATAAAGGCATGTGGGGAAATACCAAGATAGGTGTGGTGATCCACGGAAGGATCAGGATGTGTTATTTGTGTTTTACATATACACATACCTTTACCGTTTGTTAAGTTTTACCGGAAGCGAACGAGCAGAACGGATGAAGCGCAAGTGTTCGAAGTTACATTTCATATCCTTCTTACAAAGTATCATACCTAAGTTCCACGTGTATTCTCCTACCTTACCCTCTACCGGTGCGCTACCCTTATATTCCGACATTGACATAGTGTGAGGTAATGAGGGATTGCTGACCTATGTCGGAGCGCTTCTTATATTAGCAGAAAATGTCCTAGGGTTTTGGGTGAGCGTTGTGTGAAGGACATATAATACCTCTCTTTCCGGGAGAGCCTCACGAACGCCGCTGTACCAAACGACTCCACCGGTATTGAAGGGCAGGTTAAGGTAAATGCCGCAACCTACGATGTCGCCACGCTGCTTCACGCTCTAACAGCACCGGTCTGCACTTGGGGATTTTGATACCGGTGTAGGGCATGGACTGTTATAGGGTAGTTTGGCGGTCATACGGAGAATTTTCTCCCACTATGACTGGTCCACTTTGTATCTAGCTCAGCGTGCATCCTTCTCTCTTTCCTAGCTAGACAACAAGGAAGACAACCTCAGCAACAACAACGGATGGTCATCAACACCCAGGCAATCAATCAATAGACATCGTTTCCTTTCTATTCCAATTGGGTTCATTTCTCTCTCTTCTATTCTATCCTTATTCTCTCGACTAGCAACAAACAACCACACCAAGGAAAACAGCCAATCAACAACCTTTCCTTCCCTTCGTTCCAGGTTCACTCTTTACTGCTTTTGTCTTTAGCATATCAGTCAGGTTAGTAGGTTCTTCTGCCGAGTTGTATTTGCTCAGCAAATCGCGGATCACAGAGGGATTGACTATACCCAAGCCGGCGGGCGCATTTCATTCTTCTCACATATCCCGCTATCAGCTTCGTGCCCAGTGGTTGACCAAAGACAATTGCCTTGCGTGAGGAGAGCGGAGTGTGTCTAAAAGCTTGACGACTTGGTTCTTCCTTCCTCCCTGCGCTTTTCTCCTTTGGTTGGACTTCACTTTTAGGCTCGACACTTCATCTCTCTCTTGCTTACTTTCATCGGGGGTTTACTCTTTCCATATCGACGGCATTACACCACACCTCTCCGGGGTCAATTCAATTCTCTCTACTGTCCGGTTTATCAAGAGGTCACAGATACGCACGGGAGGGTGATTTCGGCACGCGCGACACACCATCCAAACTAAACGGGTCCTGCGAAAGTAGCCCAACACCGGTATATATATCAAAAGCCAAGATTTTTATCCCTGCAGAACCTCCTATTGTCTAAGGTTCCCAGGGGGGTCTCTTTCTAGCATCTACCAATATCGCATCACGAAATATGCCGTAATTCTTTCGGTTAGGCTATATGTTAGATTCGCTTATAAGGCTTGTTGTACCTGTATGACACCACCTTAAGTTAGACTAGCCGATTTTGCTACGGGCGCTCTAGGGTGTTGTTGCGATGAAGTGGGAGATCTGTGTTGCAGCGCGGGATAGGGTGATGTATCTTTTTTGAATCTATGGCACGCATTGAATAATTTTACGAAGTATGATCGCGCCCGGAGAATCCAACCCGACACGGATTAGCTACCACCAGTGGAGGGCCGAATCTGACCAGTCAACGCGGCATTCGGTGGCATACCTGTAGTGCTGTACAAAGGTAGCGAATAGGCATATTATTTAAATCAAACTACAAAATCGGCTTATTAAGTTATCTTAGGGAGTGCCCGTTTAGTTACATTTTTTGTGTTAGTGTAATTGAATTGAGGGGGGTTGGACTCTCGGGATGCGTACTATAGCAGCTACCACCATTCTACACTCTTCCTTCTTTTCACCAAAACCATTCTCATGGCAGCCGGAATTTTAATCTTATTACCTCACCTCTACAAAGTCTTACGAAGCACGGTATATTTTGTTGAGCTATCAAGATAGAGTATTTCATGCAACTAGTATATATCCTCTGTGATGCGCCTTCTGTCGAATTCTTTACATAACATAGGCATGCTTTGCTTGAAGGCCCTAGGAGGAGTTCAGTCAGTCAGTGGGCGGGCTGCGAAAGGACGCGGGGGCAAGAGAGTGGATGAGAAGAAAGGGGGGGACGGTCGCTAACCGAAGGAGTACAGTAGGAACTGGAATAGTTGAAGAGCTAGCGGTAGTGGAATTTATCGCTCAGGCTGCCGGTTGCTAAAAAGTACCAGTAGGAAAATTATCCAACTTTGAATCACGCGAGGGTGAATCAGTAATAGGCATTGGATGCTCCTGATTCGCCGAGGACAAACCTTATCTCGACATCTTATCAAGGCTCCGATTAACTTATCCCTGTAACCCCCCCGCCCTTCAACATTTTTAGATGGAGCCGCAATGTCTTGGCAACCACGCGAGAGCAGCGGGTCGATGAGCCGCCCATCACTTACCGTAAAAACTCGCCAAACTCGCTATGCGGCTAAGAAGAGTTCGGCCCTAAGGCATGCACATGCAGCCAAGAATATGCGAGTGACCGGCAACACATATAAAGTTTTTCAGCCAAGGTGGCCCGGTGAGAACACCCAGGCCAAGCACGAGTGGTGCAATAGAGCATGAGTATCACTATTCATTGCTATCATTGTAATCTACAAGAGTATTCTCGTCCTCCGCCTCATGAATAATGTCCTGAAGGTCTCCGTTCTCAACAGCTATATCCCGTCTCCAGTCCCCAATCACCAATTCCTCATCTCTGAAGCCTTTTACCCGAAGCTGTGAGTCTTGGGAGGGATCAATAGGTAGGGCAAGACCAACATTCGGGAATGAGTCCTGAATGATTTTTTCCCCCAAATCCCGCCCTGTAAACTCTGCCCATGCCCGCCCCACACACCAGGTTGTTGCTATCCTACGATCCCCCACTGACCACTTGTCCAAGCCATTCTGTTCCTGGTGGAGAATTTCTTGCTCAGTCGTATCGCGCAAGATGTCTTTGAATCGAGGGTTCACGGAGATGTCTAGTGGCTGCACAAGGCCAGTACAGCCTGAGTGGATGAAAGATGGTGTAATCTTGTGTGACTTTAATTGCTCGGGGATTGTGGGGGTTTTGTGAAATTGGGCAACATCCATGGCAAATAAAGAATGTCGTCCTCCGTGGGCCGGAACTACGTAGTCACTAATATAGGAAGAGAATAGTGACTCGTTACTGTAGGCTGTAGAATTAAAGCGAACAGTAATTCTGGGATCGTACTTTGGTTTTTCTTGCCCCAATCGTGGACCAGTGCCATGAAAAATAATGACTGGGGCAATCCGGTCAATCCCATCTGCGAAGATACAGAGTAGCAAACTGGCCTGTCTCTTGTCCCACCCTGAGCGTGTTTCTTTCACCCACACTGTTTTTGCTCCAATGGGATTGTAGGTTCTGCCAGAGAGGTATTCGAAGGGGAGAGGCGTTTCATCCAAGTTGCAACTATTGCTTCGGAGAAATTTGCCGTACGGATTGGGAGATAGGATCAAATCGAGATATGGATTGGGTTGAGGCTGGGAATTCCTTCGATTGAACCTAATCCAATCAATGATAAGAGAGCGGTATTCTTCTCAAACCTTTTGAGCCTTTCGTGTAATCAACCGGAGACTGATCTTATATCGTTGTAGGAAGTTACGAAACCACCCGTTCGAAAAACCAAAAACACTCTTTCCCTCAGTCCTGGCAGATGAATGGAATTCACCCCCTGGCCCATAAAGTAACTGGAACAATTGTGTTGCTGTTCTTCTAAACCACCCATGACGCACAGCTCTTCCTGCCTCTCTCTCTTCGAGAAACCTCTGGTGCAATACTGCTTCCATCTCAGGCCATCGACCGGGAACACTATTTTTTATACACCTCTCTCCCTTTGAAGAGTGTAAAATCTTCTCACTACTCCGTAGCCAACCACTAATCGTAGTTTGTGGGATTTGGAATAGGGCAGCAGCTTCATCCTGCAATGGTGCTCTTGAAGCTGGCTTAATTAAAACCCCGGTATTTGATTCAACTTCTGTACTAGGTACTTGACCCTGAAGGAAGTTGAGTACTTGAAGCTTTTTTGACCGTGAATAGGATCGGCAGGGTCGCTGAATCTGGCTCGGTATTGCTACTTTTCGCTCAGCCACAGACTTTGGCTTAGGTCCCCGACGAGTGGTGATTATATTGACTGACTGTGGTTCCAGTGGCATTGTCGCAGTTGCTTTTTGCACTTTATTTCTCGATATAGGGATAGCAATAACAGAGAATTTACCGGAGCTTTCTCTCTAACACTACCAGTACCAGTATCATACTCATGATGCCTTGTTGTCATTTTCCACGATTGTTCACACTAATGCATGTCGTACCTGTCGCATTCCGCTCAAAATATTCTTGGCTGCATAGCGAGTTTGGCAAGTTTTTACGGTATCTCGCCAGGCGAAGCTACGCACAGGACCTGCCACTTCCACCACAGTTTCATGGAAGAGTTCCGTTGGACTCCGATCTCGTTTCGGTATAAGGGGTGCACATCATTACTGCGCACCGGGAGTCTTTTGAAGGGAGCCATCACCGATGGGTATAACGCATTAGTGGGAAGACCCAGCGCGACGCAACAACTAGAGCTAAAAGATTCCTATCCTCCTCTAAGCGGAGTACTATCATCCCGGAACCGACTACTCAAACGTTCGTTCAGAAACCACATACAGTAGATTGATCACGTAAGAACAACCCCCTATGCGACCCCGCTAACACACCCCTTCTCCGAAGATCTCTGTCCAAACCTGTGCAACAACCTCCGCTTCCCGTCGCCCTTATCTTAGCGGGCCACAGGAAGAATAGACGACATCTGACACCACACCACGTGCTCCGCTTTTTCCACGCCGATCCGGAGCAGTTCGACGTCGTCCTCTGTGCAAACGCCACCACGGGAGTAAGGCAAATTCTCGAGGCATACACAGCTCAAAATGGCGGCTTCGAGTACCAATTCCATGTGCACTCCCATACAAGCCTCGTCGGAGCGTGGGAGTTACCTAGAGAGTCAGTCTGCTTCTCCCCCGGCGCTGGGGTGGGGTGTGGCTGTGGCGGGGAAAGCCCATACGGAAGGCTTTTGAAGGCATGTAAAAGTTCGGCGAGTGCACCCCCCGGGTACTACATTCCTCCACTTTTTGCAATCTCTGGGTTGTATACTGGTGGAATGCTAGCTCCTTGACCCCTGCTGCCGCTGACACAACGTGTGCGTGGGCCAGGAAACGGCGAAAAAGAATCAAGAGTCGTACGTCACGTTGGCGAAGACGAAGATGATAGATAGGCGGAAAGGTTTTTTTCGGGCAGCATGCTATGCACTTGCCACCTGAGAGCAGGTTCAGGATGCCAAGGATTAGGATTGAGGTGTTGGCAGTGTGTGGCAAGGCGGAGACACGGAAGAGGTGGATGAGGGTTGCCGAGTGCGTGAGGCGGGTCCTAATTGGAGATTTTTTTCTATTTTTCCTACCCCCCGCCGTCTACTCCTCTGGCTCCACAGGGTCACCCTGACGGCACTTCTTCTATCTTTATTTTAACTATTATTTTTTTGGCATGATAATATAAAGTAGTACTTTTTTCCTACCAAACTGAATGATTGAGGCGCGATTTGTAATGCCAGAACCCATGTCTATATACCGTAAAAACTACAATACCGATAATTAAACCTCGCCCGCGGGCGCCAGAGCCGCCTCCGCTCTTAAGGCCCAGCACTTCGTCTTCCTCATCTTAAGCTAGAGCTGAGGTGGCCAGCTTTCTCAGTGCTTTCGCCCCCTTATCGAAGAGAAGGAATTTTGGACGTCTTAGCACAGTGTTTATTTATCATTCCACATCTAACAGTATGGGAATGCGAATATTCGAGAAACATCGGTGTTGGGCGCCAAAGTAACCTTATATGCTCTTACAGTCCCGCTCATTCTTTCATCCAGAGTTTTCAGTGCCGGAGCAATGTCTCCATCATTACTCCACATCTATCTCGAAGGAGTATCCAACCGCCTGTATCAACAATACTCCCCTCTCCCCGTAGGGAAATTCCTCCAGTCAAAAGGCAGGAGTAGATACCTCCTCTTCCGTCCCTTTTTAATTGCTGTTGTTAGGTCCGTGTCCAGCTGCTCAGCGGTAGCCGCACCATGGTGCTATTGGATGTACTAAATGCAAAGGCAGGAAACGAGAGGGAGATGCCATCTCGTGAGGAATAGATAGGTGGGTTGATATAGGAGACCGGGTTCGCTTGTGCGCTGAAATGGTGTGATCGGGTGCTAAATTTAGCATCAAGCCGAGAAGTGATGCTCGCAATCTTAATCTGCCACCAGTGCGATATGGGATAGTCACCCATTGGGAGAAACCACAACTTAGGAGCCGCAGCAACGTCTGGGAAATGGGAAAATAAAAGTCACATCTGCTCGGCCATTCAGAGGCCTGACTATGGTATGATCTGCTAATATGCGACGGTGAGTATTTGTTGGTTGGGGGTGCAAATGCAAGTTTAGTCCGACCATCTATGTCTCAGGATCAGTAGAAGGGCCTACAATTGGTAGCCTGATTGTCCAGCGCAGACGTTTCAGGCTCATGTATGCATCCAAATAACCTATGCATTAATCAATGCGTAACTCATTGTTGGAAGTTTCAATTCAAATACTATCGTCTTCCCCCTTCCCCCTCTTCACCAAATTTTGCGTGTCTGCTATCTACTTTCTTTAGTTATAGCACTTTACACTAAGTTACAGTTACACGGAAACCATGTAAGTCTCCGATCCTTTTTTTTTTTGACCCCTCCAGGAACTCCATTGGACGTCCAGACCCAATACTACCTGAACTGCTGATTCGCGACGAAGGGGGCAACCCACTCGGGTTACGCCCCGGACTTTGCAATCTCCCGCTGTATGAAGACAAGGATGGGTGGTATTCAGTTCTCGGTACCTGGAACTGTACGACAGATAATGCCAGCCCAGCCAATCAGGTAACCGAAGTAAACCAAGAAAACAACCCTGCCATTCCCGCCCCCGAGGTAGACCCTGCAAGGAATGTCCATCCTAGCTTCGTGAGAATCTTCTGCCAATACTACAGGTGCTCTGGTAATAGGTTAGAAATTCCTTTTTACTCGCCACTATCCCTACTTGCTGCATCACACTAACATGTATCCATAACCTCCGCAGCGGTCCTCATACATGCGCCCCAGGCAGATTTACCTGTGAAGCCCCGAATTGCTCTTGGCCAGGAACCTTCAAGACAAAGCAAGCGTTCAACAGGCACTACCGAGCAAAGCACCACAATGACCGTGTGGATTGTCCGGTTGAAGGGTGTGTGCGTGTTGGAGCTCAGGGGATTAAGCGTGCAGATAATCTTGCTGCTCACATGTGGAACAAGCACCGTATTCATCATGCTAGGCTACGATTGAGGGATTAGATTTGTCAGTGCCGGGACCATTTGTGTTGCTGGGGGTGTTGTTATCTTATGTTTTTGCTTAACGGAATAGTCCTTTTCTCATAACATTCATTGTCTTGCCCTAAGCTTTTCCTATTTCCTATGTGCTCAACTCTCAATCCCATACACTTACCCCAACTACGGTATGCTTTCAAGTCCTTTTGTCATTTCATATCATCAAGCTTCCGACATCTTGTCGTTCCACAAGTTCAACACCCATTTTTAAGCATTTCCTCTCTTTTGTCCCTTTCGTTACTCATCTTTCCTCTCTCTTCAGACAAACCACTTGGCTCTCTGCTTTTCCTAATCCCCCTTCGATTCCCCTTATGCACCCAGATAGGCTTCCAGTATACAATCAAGTTGAAACTTCTCCTCTCCCATGTATTGGTGCTCCCCATTGCATGAGGTTGATCATTGTTTAATTGCCGGTTCCTTTCCTAGGGGGATGTGATAGTAGCAGGCGAAGCAAGTGATATACAGGAGAGTGTTCCCCGGAAATGGGGAAATGATAATTATTGCAGTAAAAATACCTCAAACCCACTATCAGTGCTTGGGCTCCTGGTCTCCTCAATGTCGGACAAAACACGCTGCGAAGGGGCAGCATTTTCTCGACAGGGTATAGCTTATGTAAGTTTAGCCAGTTAGATCCCATTAACTTGTTTCTGTGGTTTGTTAGGTTGGCCAGCTAAGCCTAATGCGGCTGTGTGCAGCGATTTTCATTGTCATATATATGTTGGATTTAACTTACTTTAACGTTACTTAGATGTTTTATAGCAGTGACTGGCCAATTTTAACCCCAGCTAGAGGGAACTTGCTTGGGATGAGGTTAGTGTACAGTTTGAATTGGTTGTGACAGGGAGTAGGCAATCACAAGGGAAGAAGTGAATTCGGAATTGGATGAAGCAAACAATTTCGATGCCAGTATTAATATTGTAGAGGCTT
>Ga0307510_10007353_pt1 | contig 13125 bp, 14 predicted proteins | sample 12_EM_MG_FD_207224 | JGI IMG/M metagenome (GOLD analysis project Ga0307510, IMG submission 207224) | Populus trichocarpa ectomycorrhiza microbial communities from riparian zone in the Pacific Northwest, United States - 12_EM | ecosystem: Host-associated > Plants > Roots > Unclassified | place... | reverse complement strand
TTGGGGATGTGATGGAATGACGTACGTGAACTCGTTCTCGTCAAGGAGGACATTGTAGTGTGCAGGCTTGCTCGTGCCGAGCAGCCCCGCATGGCCATAGAGGTAGTAGTCAAATTCCACTGGGCTGACGACGCCTCTGTCGACTACTGTGCCGGCGGGGCAATTCCCGCTACGGTCGGCATAACGGGGTGATGTAGGGAAGAACACGACCTTGTGCTTTTTCCCAACGACGATGAGTGTTATTTTTGGTTTGAAGCCCAACTTGTCGCATGCACCTGTAGTAAGATAGGAAAAAGGCGGTTGAGAACACAAGGAAGGAAAATGCGGGAAAGCAAGACGTACTTCGGATGAGGCGGAGCTCTTCATCAATGATGGCCTTGAATTCACCCTCGGAGACGCCGTCTGTGAGAAATATATCATTTGGGTCTCGTACTGGACGAGAATTAGCATCACTAACCGCGGTAGAAAAGAATACGCTTGGGGAGCCTGCCCATCTCAGCCCTGTACTGCTCGAACACATCCTGGCGTTCAATAAGTAATTACCGATTTTTCGTCAATATGGCAGCTCAAAGTACACACCACACACATATTCTCCATGTCCTCGATGAGTTCCCGAGGAGATGACTGTACCCCAATCCTCGAAACATATTTTGCCGCATTACTATCAACACTTCCAACGACGGAAGTGAATGACGGGCGGTCCTTGGAACCAGGAGGAGGGTGAGTGATGTCCGCACCTAGTGAGCAGATCATGCGTGAGGCTAGCTATGTACCATGAGATGGGGGTTATACCGATGATCATGGCCGGGTTTGCGGAGTCTGTAAGGAATGATATGTCGTGTGGTTCTGCTACGGCATTAGTCCCGCCGAGCTTCACATTGATTCTGAAAAGTTGTTCAGTTAGCGAAATATAATATTATTTCAAACTGCCTACTTCAACGTAATATTTGCATAGTATTGGGGCCTTGCGCGGAAGCACTTTGAGGATTTCATGCATTGAGTGGCGACACCCGCCTGCGCGTGAAAATCAGCTCGCCGAAAATGACCGCGGTGGCACGTCAATTACCGAGACATCACCAAAGCTGACGCAGAAGGAACATCAAAAGATCAGCTATACGAATTCAAATAATTAGGCAATTACTTCTTGATGGCTGTGTAGATGTCGTTACCACCATCAGGAAGGATGGCGACAATAAGCATTGGCGGGGCCCTTGAAATTCGTTGGCACTCCTCGCAGGCAGTACGGAGTTGCTGGAAAGTGAGTCAGCTATGAGTGAGGTAAGCGGCGACATGACGCACCCGACCAATGTCTCCTTGGCCGGATTCCCATCTCACGAGGGCCGGCTCGTGGTTGGTCGTGATTCCTATCAAGATTCAGCATGTCTAGTGGTTGTCGAACTCGCTTTAACTGCCCTACCGACTGCTTCACAAGCCCTCACCAAGTCTGCAATCATCTTCCTCGCGACTTCTTCGCGGAAGCGATTCTGACGCTCGTAAATAAGGACAACCCAGTGGGGAACTTCGGCTGGTTTATACATGATTTTGTCGATTCTGCGAGAATGCTGGTCATTACGTGAGATAATTTGGTCGGACGATGATACAACCCACAAGTTCCACGTGCCAACGCCCCGTTCCAATTCCTTGTCCGAACACATCAACTTATTTCATCATCCAAAAAAAGCAAGCAGCGCGTACCACGTTGGGTTGCCTGGATGCGGGGTTGTATTTTAGTGTCGGGGGATTGATGATCCGGGCATCGAGGTCTACCAGGGTATTCGAAACGTCCATTCCGAATCGGTGAACATATTGCGATTGCCCATGTTGTAACACCTGGTGGTCCGTTGTCAGCGGCGCAGCCAGCGCACCAGTGAGAACGTACTCCTAAGCCATCGTGGATACGCTCCATGCGTTCATTGGGGCTCATTGTCGAGAATTCAAGTATGGAACTGGTCTTATCTTGGGGGATATGTTTACGGACGAATTGACCTGGTGGAACCTGACAAAGTTCCAAGGGAATTACGGCACGTGTCGAGAGCTGCAGGGCGTCAGTATGCATGAGAACATAGGACGAATGTTGTACAGACCTCGACGCATATCAAATCCGGGAATTGAAGCGGTATGTTCAACTCATCTCGAAAATACTCCAAAACCGTCATGGTTTGTCCATCTCCGATCTCGAATGTCCTATCTCGGGCACTCTCCCGGGTCAACTTCTTTACTAGACGCCGTCTCTCGGGATCTTGCGCACGGTATGGAGTGGTGACCTTGATCCCCGAAATAAACTGTTGAAGCCGCAAACGCTCGCGGTCTGGAAGTCCTTGACGGCCCGCTACGGCGCCCGCCTGTTGCGGCGCAAGAGCATTTGGTGTCGACTTGTGAAGTACTTCAAGCGCAAGGTCGATCAATCGTCCGGGCTTGTACATGGTGCCAGTAGCAGTGTCGACGTTGATGAGTACGCGATCAATCGCAGGTCGCAAAGATTGAAAATACCCCCGCCACAGGACTATCCCTGCACCAATGGGTCTTGCTTCTTCGATTTGATTAGTGAAAAATGAATTCTTGTTCGACGGGTACCGGAGGCTTGGTTCCATCCGAATAACGATATTCAATGCCTGACTGGAAATGATGGGCCCGTCTTTAAAGAAGAGAGGAATTCGCGCACCATTATCGCCGTCAAAACGTCTTCGTCGTGGCTTTGTTCACCTCTCACAAAGCGCGAGAGGACTCTAAAAATCGCATGAACATCCATCGATTTTGTAGGATCGGAAAAACGCGCACTCGGGGTTAATTGAGGCTACGTAAGTCAGGCGAACCCTGATCTCAGCGCCCATAAGTACGACAAACTGTAAAATAGGCAACATTTTGAGTCGGGGATAAGTGACCGTGATGACTGATATACCTCTTGAGCACCGGTTTCAAATTCGAGAACGACGGGACTGAAGAAGTTCTTCCGACCATCGTACACCCCAGCGGAAAGACCTTGAAATTGTGCTTGCAAGGCAGTGACGATCTGGAAGTTGCGCTCGATAGACCGCGTCTCATTTTCTGGGAGAATGACTATATGGACAACGCTCAACGGTTGGGTGCGGCCTTCCACGAAGTCAAAGAAAGACAAATACTGACCGACTGTATTGTGGCGGTGCACGAATAAAACACCTAAGTCACATCTTCGCGGGAGAAAGACAAATACATGCCATCATAGTGATATATATCTCCCTGGTCCTGGTCGAGCCTGACCTCGACATGATTGCTCACCACGGTGATCCAATCTCCTCTGTTTCCGAATCCTGGCCGCTTGACACCGATGGCTTCAACATGCCCGGCGGGGAGAGGGGGTGGACTACCTGCACCTGCACCGCGGCCGCGGCCGCGACCCCGGTCCCCCCCAGGGGTAGTCCCACGGTTCCCACGACCGCGTCCACCGCCACGATCGCCGCGACCACGGCCCTCTCCGCGGAAGCCTCGACCGCCACCACGCTCGCCACCGCGTTCACCGCCGCGCCAACTGCCACGCTCGCCACCGCGCCAGCCACCACGCTCACCACCTCGACCACCACCGCGGTCACCTCCACGGCCACGACCGCGGTCACCACCACCACGCCCGCCACGACCACGACCACCACGACTAGGACCAGCATCAGGGGCGATTCTGGGAGGCATAATAGAGACTAATGATTAGGGGATAAATTCGCAAGGCAAGGGGGACGGCGCAAGCATACGCAGACGAGCGCAGGTTTTGTATTCCCCAGGATTGGCTTGGTGGCAGCCGGAGGGACATCGGACCGTATCGTCAGTTCACATGAGCGATTCCTGCCTTCGTCATGATGTGATCCCCGTTCTGCGCAATAATACTGCGGAAGCCATGATAAGAGCTGTCCTAGGGATCGATGCATCTTCTGAGAATACAATAGCAGAACGGGGCACACACCACATCGACACCCTTGAAAGGACGCTGCGGATGCATCATGCGCAACGGCATGAAGTGCTATGACAATTTTGATGCGTATTTGTACTTCGCATGTCCCCCCTTTGGTTGATTTGCTTGGTTTTCCGCAGCAACGGAAAAGACGATGCAGTCCGCTGTTCTTTCATGTCAGAAATGCGGATTGGCCTCGTATGGTCCTCCAATGATGAGGCCACCAGGCATGGCAATTGATCACATAGATACCTTAAATCACAACCTGGAGACTCTTTCGTAACCCGGTATCATGTTGTGGGGGCCCGCATTTGGAGATTTCTGGGCGTTCAAATTACAGGTAAGGCACGTCATCGAGGAAAGCGGCGGCCTCACAACCCACAACTCTGTTCAGACAGGCGCAAAGAAGATGCTGCGGGAATACCGTAGTAGGCTGGCCTACTGGAGTGGTGTCAGGCTGGTGTCAGTCGCAGCCGCAGGAGCTGAGACAAGAGGGCGTCAACGTATGCCGGCGTCTCGGGGATTACCGGGTCTTCGCGCCTGGGGACTTGCCACGGCCTCAGGTCACAGGTGCTCAGATTTGCCTTCAGTACCCACCATGTCTTATACTTCCAACGCGTTAAATGTCACATCGCGTTCGCGCACGCCTCGGCTGCCCCAGGAAATTCGACAACCGCTGACACCACAACTCGAAGTCCTTTCTTGGCATACCCGGGCCCCTACGACTCGGGAACAGTACTAGTGGACGTTGTTTCGGCAGAAGACTGGATTGTACGTTCGGACCTTCCAGCTTCCTTCCTAATGAAGCTCCTCACTGATCGATTGATCCATCCAGCCAAACCTCGTAATACCTTCCCGAGATTGGCCGTCACTGGCATACCAGGTCCGTTGTCGTCCCTACGCTAGCGCTGCCAAGAACTTAAAGTGCTCAAGCTATTCAAGAATCATCTTCTTGGTGTGGTACCGTTGGTGACGGACAGCCTACTATGGTAGGAGCCATTTTATTGGTGTGATCTATATACCGACATCCCAGTTTAGTTACGCGCCGAAAGCGCTACACGATTATGCGAGCTGCAGAATTTGCAGGCTTCCCCCAGCCCCCCCAGCGCTTGTCCGGGATGAAATGGACCCGACACTGTCTTCCTGGCTTAAGAGTATGACAAGCTTTCCAGCCTCATTGACCGTCTAGGGGAACTTTCGTACTCTGCTCCTGAACAACACCGGTCTCAGCTATCGAGAAAAGTGGTGACGCTGCGCGCAACCTATAAGAAGCAACAAAAACGTTGTACCGAATTTTTGCAACTGAGCGAAGAGTATGCTGACAAATATCTACTCGATATCTCCGCCGAGATTCGACAGCAGAGCTCTTCTTGGACATGCTCGAGAAGCGCTTGGATATGGCGAAGACGCTACGTCAACACACCGTTGACCTACGAAAGTCGTACGAATCGGGAACAGTTGCTACTATGAACGGTCTTTGTACAACAGGCAAGACTCCCTTCTGGTGTCTGTAAAGATGAAACCCTGAAAGTTGATTAATTTTCAGCTCTATCGCAGCCGCTTCCCGAGGACTTTGATCTGTTTAGCGAGGTGGACTTCGTGCTTTGTCAAATTCGGCAATGTTACGTGGAAATGGACAAGTTCTGGAGAGAGGAGATATGCCGTGCTGCTAAAGCGCTGGAAAGGCGTCGTATTGACCCAAGTGATGTCGAGCGCTGGAAGGATTTTCATGCAAGCCTTAAAGAAACCATTGATTCATGGAAGGTACTACCTCGTGTACTTCCGCTATGCATTTCCAACTTATCAAAATACCTTCTTCAGAATGGGTCGCCGAATGGTAGTTCCCAAAACATACGCCGCGACGATCCATGCCCTCCTACAGTTTGTCCATTCCTCTTCACTTCGGCATCCCTAAATTTGGATTGATTTTGTCCAGGGAGCGAACATCGGGGCGATTGCGTCGTCCTTATCGCCTGCGATGGGCTCGCTCGAAGAGGCCCTGAAGCTCATCCGCTCGAGTGCCTCATTAGAGCACACATCATACTCGGGCCTGTCTCTGGTCCTGAGAGTCGAAGTCGCATTTGCAAGGAATAGCGATCTGTGCCTCGCTTTCCTACGACGCTGTGCCAGCTACCGGGATCTTGTGGCTGTGTTCTATAATCACCCTATTACTTGGCCGATATCCTCCCGTGTGGGGGCCTCACACGATCTTTGCGAGCGCGCGATGAGACCGCCGTTCGAAACAAGCAATTCAGCTGAGAATGCTGATGGTATTGAAGGTCTGTCCTTGTAGTGATTGACATGTTTGGATGGTTCTCACCGAAAACCGCGGAACAATTACCTTGCAGGTTCGCGAAAGTTTAGGGCGGCATACAAGCAGGTCTTATCTTTAGAACAGAAGACGATCCTCGGGCTGAACACTTTGCTTGGGAACCTCGCGTCCTGGGTCGTAGCCACGGATGCCCTTCGTGATGAGTCGCCCCCAGCTATCGTCACTCTTAAACAACTCCATGAACTGTCGCACGCCTGGGCGATAGCGAGAGATTCTGTGCGTGCGGCGCTAGCAAGTCTGACGAGCGAACCCGCGCAGCGTTTGTATTACCGCTCTGCCTCTTTGGCCGTGCCGCGGCGCCGATCAGGGATGAAGCGATGGATAACGAGCCTTGTATGTCTTTCGTGATATCCCATATTCCACTTGTATATGTTCAGTCTGGGTACCTTTTCGTCTACTGGTTTGGGGTGTCTATCGAAGAAACGATCTCTATTCGTCTATTTCTTGGGTTACGCAGGTCTTATAGGTCAAGCTCCTTTCATGTTATGTGACTAGAGATTTGTTGAAGCAGGACCTTTATAGTGAACACGCCTGTAATCTTATTGACAGTTATTGTATGTCGTGACGGAAGTATGTTCAATCATTGGGATGTCGAAACCCAATATAGGGCGGCCACATGATATGTCTCACCGGCGGGAAAACGTCTCACCCCTCTGAACCCAACAATAACGTGTAACTTAACAACTGCTCGACGTTCAAAAGTGGTTTACTGGATATCGCTGTAAATTGCGTCGTGAATTTCGGCTAATATTCGGCTGTCCCCGAACACCACGTATCCCCGGATCGGATCGCGTTTAACTTTCAGCCAGACTTCTCTTGGGCATCCTTCTCGAACTCTTCTTCTCGCTTATCACATACTCTGCAACCCGTTGAGATCTGCAACAGGAGTCGAGCTTCGTTCTTCCAGTCTGTTGCTCTCCAGGTGCGCTATCACTTGCTGTTCATCGATGTTCATCGATCCTTTTACTTCCCGAAAGTGTGTTCCCGCACCGCTGATCTGTGTGAGCGCCATTTGGGCATATTTTCCTCTCTCAAGGGCTTGCTCTGAGCTGAGTCCACTTGGGTAGCCCCGACATTCTTGCAGGCGTTCTTTCCCTGTCTCAAGCCCCGTGCGTTTGAAGAGCCTGGCCCTTCCCATGGCCCAGTGAGGGGGATGCCGGATATACGAAGTCGGTGGGGATTACGGAGACTTGGTGACTGTCGCTCATAATAGGTTAGCCTCAGTACGTCTATTGCCGTACTGTGCTGTCGGGGATGCTGAGCATCACAACGTCTGGCTCACCGGCTTGACTACTGCGGCGATCTCACGGTGAGCCCAAATTTGAAATCTCGGTTTCATTTTTACCATTGACCGCGCCGCAGTAAGTCATAGAAAGCCACAATCGGTTCAAGGGTTTCTACACACGAGAACGTGGCGTTATTGGAGGCGCTACCAGGCCCTCAGTTTACAAAGTCCTACGTGGTCAAATTCCCGGCTCGGCAGCGGAACGCATCGTGACTCACAAGAGAAATCCGGCGAACTTTCACACTCTTGAGGGAGTTTCCTATGATCTGCCATAGTTTGTATATTGGTGGCGAGCGAGTATCCCAAGATAGCAAAATTCAGCTTCCGCATCTCTGTCTCTAAATGGGTTTATGACGGCCGCTAACGATCCTTGGTTGCTCTACCCTATTATCTTCCTGTCAGGACATACGTGCGATATATCAGGGGTTTATTGGTAGACGCCATGAAAATAGAGAGTTAATGGTCGCGCGGCCAGTGGCGAGCTCCAGTCGCGATAGTGCATAAGGTGGTGTGTTCTGTATTCAGACATAGCGCCGACAACTGTGCCGGCGATGAGGTCGTGCGGCAGTCCTTATTTCTTGATCGGAGAATCGCCGTGTGGGTAGATGAAGTCTTGACTTTGGCCCTGAGACCACTGCAGATGCTCGCTACACGTCCCCATGGACATCCACTGGAGGGCATCGTATGGGACTGGCCTTGTTTTGGGAAGGTGCTTACGGCTGCTTGACCAGTATAACAGAGCGGATTAGATCACCGGTCAAGAGCTGCAGGTTGTTGAGTTTGTGTGAGCTGGCATGAAAAGACCCACGTACTACTGTAGTACCTCTGCACATTGCACCAAGCGTCGCTCCTAACTCGCTTCTATGGGTGTTGTCGTCGGGTTGGGAAACCCATGGCCGTGTTGTGGTGGAGAGGCGTTGGGTTGGCGTTGGGGGGGGGGTCAGGATCCGTGATGACCTTGGGCACCGGGTCGCTCAGTTGATCCTTGCATGTGCATAGAGCGGGCTGATATGTTGATGGCGATAAACATGCGACCGATAGCGGGCCGCCTGAATTGGGTGTAACTCTGGCAAGAGCCTTGTATCAGGTTTGAACTCGGTCGGGAAGGAGAGGAGGTTGGCGGTAGGGTCAATTTCGGTATGGGGGCATGGGCGTCGCAATCAAAGGAAAATAGCACGCACTGTACTAAGAACCTCCATTAACTAACACCGTTGCAGGAGGCGGAGAGGTGAGTGGGGTCGGTCGGGTTCGCAACGAGTCGTCACCCCATGCAGGGATGATACGTTTTCGAACTGGGCGTGGTCGTCCGGCAACAAAGTACAGAGCACAGAGCACAGAGTGAATATGAGCATGAGCGATAACGGCTCCTGCCTCTCAGCCAGTAGAGTAGGAATAATACGAGGACCAGTGCAGGCGGACGCGGACGCGCAATCACACTCTCGCACGCACACAGAATACGTATACAACTCTTTCATTCCCTGCCCTTGCCATATCGCTTGGCAGTATATCTCTTACATCTAACCACCTTGGTGTGGTCTCGAGCTTCAACTAAATCCACACCGCCTCTTCTCTCTGTGTCGTTTCCTTTATATCGAACCACCTCAAGCTGAGTGTGGTCAGATAACGACCACACTCTTCACCCGCACAAATCGCACACCCACACCCCCTTGTTGCTGACTATACTTACTACAGAAACTTCCTTTATCGTGATTTTTCTAGTCGCAGCCCTCATGGATTGGTTCCTGGTTTCTCTATCCTCACCCTTCTACGCTCCACAGGCATCACCCCTCGCCTAACTGCCTCTTTCCTTCCTATCCACCTACCCACCCACCGACCACTATGCGCCTCCTGGTATACCCAATTCCGTCCACCCTCCTCCATCCAAACGCAAAACCAACTGGTCCAGCCCCAGCGATTCCGCATCGTATCATCAGCCGTCCCGGCCGCCAGATCCTCCACTAACAACTCTTATTCACATCAGTTCCAACAGAAGTCACGTAGTCTCTATGCGGTGATGGTCCACGGGGCCAGCCGTAGGAGCGCAACGTTCTTTGCAAGCACTCTCCACAGCACTGATCGTTCGCTGCCGTGCCGGCACGAGCTCAGCATAGCGAAGGACGTGGCACTACGCGTTTCTACACGGTGGTCCGCGCTCAAGAGAGCAAATAGTGCGCCGCCATCCCTGTCCAACCTCAACCAAACCTATCCTCCTCAGGATATGAACGCACCGATTCAAAGTCTCCCGGTTACAACTGATGGTGAGATTAATATTCCCGCCAGTCCCCGAACAGATTTTCCGGGGGAATCTCATCATCCATACGAACAAATCACGGACGACTAGCCATGCGTTGATGTAATCAATACACCACCTACCCCCACTGAGGGATATGTCCTCACTTCACTGCCTGTCTCATTACTTCCTGATGAACGGCAACGTGTTAGCACGGCCAACCTACCACTTTTCCCAACTCAGGACTATGTCCCCACATCATCACGAACCCCTTTTCGCATTTTGACACCCCCGGATAAACTGGACTCGAGGCTGACTTCCTGGCTCAAAAATATGCACAAGTTATCGCGACTCGTTGACCGCCTGCACGAACTTGTGCCCTCCGCTTCTGTAGAATACCGATCTCAGCTATCAAGACGAGTAGTAACGTTGCGCGCAATGTTCAAGAAGCTACAAGTGCACTGCATTGAGTTTTTACGATTGAGCGAAGAATTGTCTGGTCGATATCTACTCGAGGTCACCGCCGAGATTCAAAGACAGAGCTCCTTCTCGGCTGTGTTGAAGAAGCGCTCTGATATGGCAAAGACGTTACGCCGACAGGTCGTGGATCTGCGAAGGTCGTACAAGTCTGGAACAGTTACGATTTTGAAGGACGTTCGCGCAAAAGGCAAGGCAACCTTTCTCACCTGCTCAGGTAAAAATACTGAGATCGTTGATTTTCAAGCACTGTCACAACCACTTCCAGTTGACTTCGACCTATTCAATGAGGTGGACGCAACACTGAATCAGGTTCACCAATACTTCAAAGAATTAGACAAATTCTGGACTACAGAGATATACCACGCTCGTCAAGCCTTTGATATGGGTCGTGTTGATCTGCAGGATATCCAGTACTGGAAAAACGTCCACGCAGGCCTCAAACAAACCATTCGGTGTTGGAAGGTATGGCTTCGTACCCGCGATATATGTTCCTAAACTAATCAAAATACACTGTAAAGACTGTGCAACCTAGTGACGTCCAAACGCTACTATACAATAGGCCATGCGCTTCCGCAGTTTGTTCATTTCCTTTTCATTTTGGCGTCGCTTTAAGTTGACTGTCCGCAGGGAGCCACGGCAGACATCGGATTGATGGCCTCCTCTTTATCATCGGAGATGGGCTTCCTTTCCGAAGCTCTGAAGCGTATCCGCTCGAGCGCAACATTTGAACATGTTTCGTACTCCGGCCTACCCCTCGTCCTGCAAGTTGATCTCGCATTTTCAGGAGACTGTGACCAGTGTCTTTCTTTCCTACGGCGCTGTGTAGAGTACGGCGAGATCGTGACTACTTTCTGCTCCCTCTCTAGTTCTCGGCCTACGTACCCTCACCTGGAGGGCTCACAAGATCTGCGCGATCGTATATTGGGGCTTAGATTCGAAACGACAGTCGTCTCGCCGAAATGTGCTGTCATTGTCGAAGGTCTGTCCTCGTACAAACAAACGCCTTGTGACGGTTCTCACTGACGGCTGAGGGCGCTGTTGTTATCCAGGCTCACGAAAGTTCAAACTTGCATACAGACGGGCCGTGTCATTAGAACAGAAGACGATGATTGACCTGAACGCTCTGCTCAACGATCTGTCGTCCTGGGTCGCAGTCACAGATGACCCTCCAGACCATGCACACTCGTGTGAAATCACCCTCCGACAGCTCAGCACACTGTCATCCGCCTGGGCGAAAGCAAGAAATTCTGTACGTGTAGCGTTGGCGACCTTGACGAACGAAACAACACAATCAATGTAATATCATTTCACCTGATTTGCTTGACAACTCTCCCTTTCTGGGGATCTGGAATGAGGCGATGAATGATGAGTCTTGCATGTTACCAATCACGAAATCGTATATCCTATGTTATGGAAATTTTGGCCTGCCGCTTTACAAGGTGGATGAAGAAGCGAACTCTACTGTACCACTGGGTTTGGGACACGAACAAGGTCGTGTTGACAATTGCCCCATATATTGTGGAAAATTTTGCCGCGTGGTCGGCAACTGCGACGATGATAGCAGAATTACTTGGCACAGAACCAAAGCAGGGCGCAATATAAGGGCAATACGCCAGTGCAAGGGCGATGATTTAGGACGAGACCATCAAAGAAGAGCTTGAGATAAGAAGGACGACGAGCAAGAATTCGACCAGCACAGAGATGCAGAACTCGTATGCGCTGCGCGGCCCACGAAGGGCACTCTCTAGTATGTGCGTGGGTCTGGGTGCATAGTTCCATTAAGTATGTTGAAGATACTGGCAAGTCTGCCAACGCAGAGGGTGACATGAGGAGCACGTGAGACTGCTGGGAAACTAACCAGAGTACACGAACGAGGCGGAAGCAACGGGCTTAAGGAAATCTCGGGCTGTGGCCGCGATAGACTCGGAGTTCCTGTAGTAGTGTTTGATGATATAGTCTTAGGGATATCTGTGCGAGGGACTGGGTAATGAAATTGGGTCGGGCTGTAGATTAGGATTGCTTCTGGGCATGAAATGACCATTGTAGAAGAAATAAGTCTGAAACCAAGGCTATCAAACGTACAACCACCCTCACTGAATAAAAGCGATCGGGGCATATGACGACGAGGATGCACTCGGCACGTCCCCTCTAGTTCTCAACATCCTCCTCGTTTAGCTTCCGGGAAATATAGAAATATGGCCTGGGAGAATCGCTGTTCATGGTCTTCTCGGGGGTAGGGAGAAATCTCGGCGGATTCGGATTTCATAGCCGTCTGACAAGGGAAACCCTGAAAAGAGGAAGGGAAATTGACGGTGAGAAGGCGGGAGGCATGACTCATGGTAGGCCAGATGATTGCTGGCGGTAACAAGCAGACAAACTCCAGATTAATGGCCCACTGGATTGATGTCAGCAACGTGTCAGCGTTGTGTAAACGTCGTTAGCGTGTCCGCTCCCGGCAACATCCACCGAACTTGTCACTTACGAACCCTCATTATGATGAGGCTCATATACAGTACACAACGTGATGTGATCCCGAATTGATGGTGTTTTAGGGTAGACCCTCACTCGGTGCTTTTACACTTGTGTATCAATGGTTACCGGTGTGGTTATGCCACTGGGCAATCTCGGCATGTCGCGCGCCCGTTTTCTTCCCCTCTTTATTATGCATCATAAGCCCATTTCCAAGGAGCCACAGAGAGGACAGACCACCACATATGGCAGAGTTGTGATTGTCATCTCATCAGAGTCAATCATGAGCTGGTTGTTTATTACTTTGTGTGCCAAATAAAAGACACTACATAAGTTAGTACGTTAGACAGGCACACACCGGGCCGACTCGGATGCCATGTGTTGCCAGGGCGTTGCGGTTCAAATGCGGCAAT
>Ga0307510_10007352_pt1 | contig 13126 bp, 11 predicted proteins | sample 12_EM_MG_FD_207224 | JGI IMG/M metagenome (GOLD analysis project Ga0307510, IMG submission 207224) | Populus trichocarpa ectomycorrhiza microbial communities from riparian zone in the Pacific Northwest, United States - 12_EM | ecosystem: Host-associated > Plants > Roots > Unclassified | place... | reverse complement strand
GTCTCATCCATAAAGAATGCATTAACAGTAACTTGTTTGGTTTGGGCAATTTGGGCAAATGTAACATCCTGGTCAGTTTGACCCATGAGGAATGAACCTGCGGGAATATATACCATGCCATACGGCACTTCAGCTCTGAAGGACCTTTGCGCAACACCGGTGACTTCACCTCTGTCACCACCTCTGCTGCAGCTACTTAGCAGTAAAATTCCCCCGGCCAAAACTGTTAATAAAAAGTATATCTGCTTCATTTTTAAATTCAAAAATCAGTTATCTGGATTCGACGCAATTATGTCCCTTTAAATATATCAAATTAGATTAATTAGAACACAAATATTTTATTTTAGATGTAAAAACAACACGCTTACTGTAACAAATGTATAAATTAATAGTTTATACCCACAAAACATATTAAGTTATAAATTAAACTGTTACCATCGGCAGCTAATTTAATATGTGACATTATACGTCCTGCAGGTTCAAAAAGTTGCAGTGCTGTTGCAAAATTTAGTACAAATTATTTGTTTACCATCTTAACATATTGCTCTATGGCCATAGTCATGGAGGGGGCGCCGGGAGTTGGCGCCGGTATATCTAAAATTAAGCCGGCATCCAGTACAGCTTTGTGTGTCGTTGCACCAAAAGCTGCAATACGGGTGTTATTTTGCTTAAAATCAGGGAAGTTCTTATAAAGAGATTGTATGCTTGACGGGCTAAAAAAAGCGATCACGTCGTAAAATACCTCAGCCAGATCTGACAGATCACTACAAACTGTACGGAATAATACAGCAGGGGTAAAATTGTAGCCATTATCCAGCAAAAATTTCTGTGTTTCTTCTGCTGCAACATCTGAACAAGGATAAAGGAATTTCTCGCCCGAATGTTTTTTCAATACTTCAGCCAGGTCGGCTGCGGTTTGTTTACCGAAGAATATTTTCCTCTTACGGTACTGAATATATTTTTGAAGATATAAAGCGATGGTCTCTGAAAGGCAGAAATATTTCATTTCAACAGGTACCTCGAAACGCATTTCCTCACAAATGCGAAAAAAATGATCTGCAGAGTTCCGGCTTGTGAAAATAACAGCTGTAAAATCAGATAAGTTGATCTTTTCTTTTCGGAAATCCTTTGCCGGAACACCCTCAACATGGATAAAAGACCTGAAATCGATCTTCAAATTATGTTTCTTAGCCAGTTCGGCATAAGGGTTTTTATCATTCTCAGGTTTTGGCAAGGTAACCAGTATGCTTTTAACCTTTTTCTTTCTTTCTTCCAAAATCAATATAATATAAAAATCTAACGCCTATATGTTTAGTGCCTTTATCAAAATCAAAATAGGGCAAATTTCGAGGGCACAAAGATACACAAATAAATAAAACTTATGAAATAGAATGTTCGAAATGATATTTACACTGCTGCGCAGATATTGCCAGATAAATATAATCACGATCAAAACCAGGGCTATTCCCAATATGTAGGGGATGAGTTGACGTGTCAATAAACAAAAGCAAACAGTAACAGGTAAAAACACAAATGCGATATTAAAGTAAGTTAGGTATAAAACGGAAAGATATTCGCTTACCAGCTTATTGATATTGAAAACGAAACCTAAAAATTTAACAACTAAAAACTTGATGGCAAACAGGATAAGGATGATCAGAGACAGCGACACGAATAACCGTACCCCATTGATACTATAATAAACCTGGTAATACTGGGCCAACTGATATAAAAACAAGCCGAATGTTAATCCGAATAATAAAAATAAGCCGATGAAAGTCCAGGTATTAATAATACTATCCTCTTTGCTTACCTGCGAAAGCATACGTTTGCTATAAAACGACTGCCATACGCTTTCAAAATCCTTACTCATTATACGATTCAGAAGTGCGGTGTAAAGCAACAACCCGATAATAGTGGCAATCACCCACTGATCGCGGGTTTGGCGGCTGTGGCCTTCTTTTAATGAACTTTTTGACGCACGTGGAATATCCAGAAAATTATGACCTGTATACAGGTATTTTTTGACCAGGCTATCCACCAGTTGATTGTGCCGCAAAGGATCGGCCGGGCGAATGTATATTGTTGCCAATGAATCCGAGATAAAATTCTCCCGCACCTGGAGAGCCTGGGCTACGGAATCAAGAAAAGGAAGGTGACCCTGAGTGCTTTTTAATGCGGTATCATTACCCTGTTGTGCCGAAGAATCCTGTTGCGCATAAGTTTTACCTGCCAGCAAAGTAAAAAACAGTAAGGCTATGGTAATAATACGCATATGATAAACAGGGGCAAATCACCCCCCCTGCAAAGTTACCTGAATATTTGATTGTTTTATAAAAGGTGCTTACTTTAATGTTAAACCATTTATCAGGCTGATTGGCTTACAGGTTGTTGCTTTACATCGATGCGAAGCTGGTGAGTATTAAATACATTTGAGTATGGACTAACGCTTTTAGTTAAAAACACACTTCCGCCTATAATACTATTGTGTCCGATAGTTGTGTAGCCCCCCAAAATGGTACTGCGGGCATAAATAATCACATTATCCTCTACAGTCGGGTGCCGCTTAACATCAGAAAGTTCTTTACTCACCTGCGATGCGCCTAATGTTACACCCTGGTAAATACATACATTTTTACCAATAATACTTGTGGCACCAATAACAATACCTGTGCCGTGATCGATTATAAAAGGCACCCCGATTGTTGCATTGGGGTGTATATCAACACCTGTTTTACCATGGGCATATTCACTTAAAATTCTCGGCAAAATAGGGATACGCAATTGGGACAGCCTGTTAGCGATGCGATAAACTGCTATGGCATAAAATCCGGGGTAAGATACGATCACCTCGTGAACACTGGTTGCGGCAGGATCATTTTCGTATATTTTGGTGGCATCCTGTCGCAAACTTTGATAAATAACTTCCAGTGTTTCGTAAAACTCATTTACCGTGTTTTCTATATCTATTCCATTCGGATCAAGATAGCTTAACAGGATATTTTCCAGGTCTATCTGGTTCTTTTTCAACCTTCCCTCGTAAGTAGACAGCTTATTTAGATGGTTATCAGGAAATAAGAATTCTATCAGGTCACTCAACCATAACACAGCCTGCTGATTGGAAGGTGTGGCCTCCCATTCAGCGCGGTGTGTTTTATGCAGAAGATCTATAAATTCTTTCATGTTTCCTTTACTCATATTATTCTCTCAATGCTGATCAGCGCCTCCGGGTTCCTTTTAGTTGATGTAAGGTTAATACCAGGGTATCAATATCCGAACATGTATTGTAAAACGCTAAGGATGGCCTCACTGTGCTTTCCACTCCAAACCTTCGCAATATTGGCTGGGCGCAATGATGCCCTGAACGTACAGCAATACCTTCCTGGTTAAGTGCATGGCCAACTTGTTCAGTGCTATATCCATCCAGCACAAATGACATCACACTGGCTTTATCAGGTGCGGTACCGATCAGGTGCAAGCCGGGAACTTCTTTTAAAAGTCCGGTAGCGTACACTAACAGGTAATGTTCATATTGCGATATCAGGTCGATGCCTAATTTGGTCACATAATCCAATGCCGCACCTAAGCCGACAGCATCTGCAATATTACCTGTGCCGGCCTCGAAGCGCAAAGGCGCATTATGATATTGGGTGTATTCAAAGGTTACATCCTTGATCATATTGCCGCCACCCTGCCAGGGTTCGGTCTCGTTCAGCAGGTCTTCTTTTCCATAAAGCACCCCGATGCCCGTCGGACCGAATATTTTGTGTCCTGAAAAAACAAACCAATCCGCATCCAATGCCTGAACATCTACCCGCATGTGTGATACAGATTGTGCGCCGTCAACCAGTACTTTTGCACCAGCCTGGTGTGCCATATCCACAACTTGCTTAGCTGGAGTAACCGTACCTAATGCATTTGAAACTTGTGAAAAAGATACCAGCCTGGTTTTGGGCCCCAACAATTTGGAATATTCCCCAAGTATTACCTGACCATCATCATCAACAGGAATCACTTTTATCTTCAGGCCCTTCTTTGCCGCCAACTGCTGCCACGGAACAATATTGGCATGGTGCTCCAGGTGGCTGAGGATAATTTCGTCGCCGGCTTTGAGGTATTGCTCGCCCCAGCTTTTGGCTACCAGGTTAATGGCTTCAGTTGCGCCTCGTACAAAAACAATTTCGTTAACCGAATTAGCATTCAGGAATGCCTGTACTTTTTTACGGGCTTCTTCATAAGCATCGGTGGCCCTTGCAGCAAGTTCATGCGCGGCACGGTGGATGTTTGAATTCTCATGCTCATAGAAATAGCTGATACGGTCGATCACCTGCCTCGGCTTTTGCGTAGTGGCCGCATTGTCCAGCCAGATCAACGGTTTACCGTTAACCCGCTCCTGTAGTATGGGAAAATCCAGCTTGATGCGATTGACATCAAATGCCTGGCCGCTATTGTCTTTAAATTCCTTTTGTGCCGGATCAAGAGATTCAATAGCAGTCCTGAGGTGATTTTTTTCATTCAGAAAGTAAAAGCCTGAACCCAAAGGCGGGGTATAAGGTAATTGCTGATCAGGGAATGAAGTAGTTACATTTTTTAAAACCTGCAGCAATTCCGTTTCAAATGGCTGCTCTGTATAGTAAGGCAGGTGCTGCAACGAAGTTGGCAAAGTATAATTATTTGACGATTGCAGCGGTGTTTTGGTATCAAACTGCGTATAGGCATTCACATTTTCCAGGTAGGAAGAATATTGATTGCCCGACGGTTGTGGTGCAGCCTTGCTTACACTTTGCGCATTTGGATCGGGAAAGCTGGTTTGCGGGTTTTGCAGGTCGACCGCATTTTTTTGGTCAATTGCCGATGGCGATATGCCACTGCCTGCTACTGATTCAGGAACATTACCAAGGCCCGTACTGTTAGCGTCAGGTAAACTGGTCTGCGGATTTTTAATGTCCACTGCATTCCCCTGATTTACTGCGGATGGCGATATGCCACTGCCTGCAACGGATTCGGGAACATTACCTAAACCTGTACTGTTTGGATCAGGTAAACTGGTCTGCGGATTTTTTATGTCTACCTCGTTACCATGGTTGAAAGCCGATGGAGACTTACCGCTACCTGCTACCGATTGCGGTACATTACCTAAGCCTGTACTATTGGGATCAGGTAAGCTGGTCTGCGGATTTTTCAAATCCACCGCATTACCATGGTTTACAGCCGACGGTGATATGCCGCTGCCCGCAACGGATTGCGGGATAGCCCCTAAGCCTATCAAATTAGCTCCCGGCACAAACGGTTGCGGGTTTCTTAGATCGATGGAGTTGGGATTGCTGATAGCAGACGAGGATATTCCGGCCCCTCCTACTGAGAAAGGCACCTGCCCCATCCCAATAGATTGCGGCGATGGTAAAAAGGGCTGTGCATGCGGCACATCTACCCCATTTAGCACATTGGTATATGACGGCGATATTCCACTTCCGGCAAGAGACGATGGAATGCTGCCTAATCCGATTGAACCTGCACCGGGCAAATCAACAGGAATATTTCCGTAGCCCAAATTACCATACTGCTGCACTGAATCGGGATTGAAAGGCTGTTGCGTAAACTGCTCGACCTTCCCTTCTTCGGGAAACGTACCCGGCAAAGATGAAAAAAACTGATTGGCCAGCTTCTCCAATGCTGCAATATCAGGCAATCCTTCGGGATAATTATTTGTACTCATGGTAATTTCCTATTTCAACGTCCTCAAGTACTGCAATTGCATCATCAACTAATACAGCCAATGAACAATACAACGAAACCAGGTATGAAGCAATAGCTTTATTATTGATGCCCATAAAGCGTACCGACAGGCCGGGTGATTGTTCGCCAGGTAAGCCCGGCTGATACAAACCAACAACGCCCTGGCGGCTTTCACCAGTACGCAACAGGATAATTTTGGTCTTCCCACCTACAATTGGCACTTTATCCGATGGTATAAGCGGCAACCCTCTCCATGTTAAAAATTGAGAACCGAACAAGGAAACCGTCGGCGGAGGAACTCCCCTGCGGGTACACTCGCGGCCAAAAGCTGCAATAGCAAGCGGGTGTAATAGGAAGAATCCCGGCTCCTTCCAAACTTTGGTAATCAGGTCATCCAGATCATCGGGTGTTGGTGCGCCTTTACGTGTTTTAATATGCTGCGATGGGGCAATACTATTGAGCAGGCCATAATCCTTGTTGTTGATCAATTCACTCTCCTGCCTTTCTTTAACGATCTCTATCGTCAAACGTAACTGCTCGCTAATCTGGTTATAGGGTTTGCTATACAGATCCGATACCCTGGTATGCACATCAAGCACTGTATTGACAGCACTCAGGTTATACTCGCGCGGGTTCGGCACATAATCCACAAAAGTTGATGGGAGTGAACGCTCATCACGTGCAGAGCAATCAACCTCCACATTCTCTGCATCTTTAACTTTATTCAATCGATAAACGCCCGATTCTACAGGTATCCAACTCATTAGATGGGTTAACCAGCGTGGCGAAATGGTTGATAATTGCGGTACGGTTCTGGTAGCGATTGCTAACTGCCTCGCGGCGACGTCGCCAAGGGCTGTTTGCTTAGGTTTTTCTTCGGCCATAGGATTAAAAAGTTTAATTTTTGGTACTTAGTCAATTTAAGTTTCAAGTTACGCGAAATTTCGCCGCAGTTAATTAACAGCAACTACTTAGTTTTTAACAAATTAAATCTACAATCTCTGCTCTACAAGTATAGTATATTAAATCCATAGATTTAATAGAAATAAAGAATTTATTTTTAAACACTCTCAAATGATCGACATCTGTTAGTCTTTAAGACTGCTATAGCTTACTTTTGCCCATAATAAAAGCATGGCAGGTATCTATATTCATATTCCTTTTTGCAAACAGGCTTGCTATTATTGCGACTTCCATTTCAGCACCTCACTAACTCATAAAGCGGAACTGATAAAGGCTTTGCAACAGGAAATCGAACTTCAAAAAAGCTTCCTGAGTGGTGACACCATTGAGACCATATATTTTGGCGGAGGCACACCTTCTTTATTAAAAGATGAAGAGATCAACCTGCTGATTAACACGATCACAGACTTGCATACGGTATCATCAGGCGCAGAGATTACGCTGGAGGCTAATCCTGATGACCTGGACCATCAGAAATTAAGAGCCCTTAAACAAACACCTGTCAACCGGTTCAGCATAGGGATACAATCATTTTTTGATGACGACCTGGCCTGGATGAACAGGGTGCACCGGGCCAATGAGGCTGAAGCATCTGTAAAGCGTGCGCAGGATTTGGGTTTTGAGAATATCACAGTCGACCTGATCTATGGCTATCCCCTGCTGACCGACCAGAAATGGAAACATAATTTGGATAAAGCGTTTGAACTCCAGGTTCCGCATGTATCCGCTTACTCCATGACAGTTGAGCCCCGGACGGCACTAGCCACATTTATCAAAAATAAAAAGCAGGCGCCTATGAATGATGAACAAAGCTCGGAGCAGTTTATAGAGCTGATGGATGCGATGAAGGTGCATGGTTTTGAGCATTACGAAATATCCAACTTTAGCAAACCCGGTCATTACTCCAGGCACAATACAAACTATTGGAAAGGCGTAAAATACCTGGGAATAGGTCCATCCGCACATTCTTATGATGGTGAAAAGCGCCAGTGGAACATCGCCAATAATGCAAAATATATGCAGGCAATCGACAACAAAAAGATACCCGCTGAAATTGAGATTTTGACTGAAGAGAACCGTCTGAATGAGTATATCATGACTTCACTCCGCACCCAATGGGGCCTTGACCTCGGACAATTAAACAGGATAGCAAAAGGTGCTTCCGATCAACTCATAAAAGAATCTGAAGAATTTTTTGATAAGGGTTGGATACGCCGTGAAGATCAAATTATTTACCTCACCCAGGCTGGCAAATTATATGCCGATCATATTGCATCGGGTTTATTTTTTTAACATCTGAGATGGAGTTTCAATTTCATATCAAAGCCGGCCGGACCTTTTTGTATAAAAACCTGATGTCATGTATAAATGACGAAAATATTAATTTTCATAAATCGTTATCTTGCTATCTTTGACGAATATTGCCCAAAAGGTAATTCCCCTGATGGTCAATATTAATTACTGATTTGAGACAATTCATATGAGTTTTATCCTCCGTCCTATTGATACTGTAGATACGATCAGTCCTGCAGATTTTAATGAAAACTATTTAAAACCACGGCGTCCTTTAGTTATTAAGGGCCTCACCAAAAACTGGCCCGCACGTAAAAAATGGACACCAGAATACCTGAAAGAAGTAGTTGGCAATAAAGTGGTTCCGCTGTATGACAATTCAAAAGCTGATCCATCAAAACCTATTAATGCGCGTGCCGCAGAGATGCCGTTTGATGAGTATATCGACCTTATACGCTCACAGCCTACGGAGTTGCGAATCTTCTTCTTCAATATTTTTAAGCAGGCTCCTGAATTAATAAATGATATTGTTTTGCCCAAAGATTTGATGGGGGGATTTATTGAAAGCATGCCGGCTATGTTTTTCGGCGGATCAAATTCGGTTACGTTTTTGCATTATGATATCGATCTGCCGCATATTTTTCATACACATTTTGGCGGCCGCAAGCATGTGATCCTGTTTGAGAATAAATGGAAACGCCGCTTATATTGCCTGCCTAATGCAACTTATGCCTTAGAAGATTATGATGTATTAAACCCGGACATCAAAAAATTCCCTGCGTTGGATGGCGTTGAAGGTACCGAAGTTTTCCTGGAACACGGCGACACCCTGTTTATGCCTACAGGCTACTGGCACTGGATGAAATATATTGACGGCTCTTACTCATTAAGCCTTCGTGCATGGGATGCGTCCCTTACACGTAAAGCTGCCAGTCTGTACAATCTGGCTGTTAAAGGCGGCGTAGATAGTTTACTAAAAATGGCTTTTAAAGCTGATTACGCCAAATACCGCGAAAAGGTAGCCATTAAATGGGCAAATCGCGCTTTAGCAGCGGGTAAACCTTATTGAAAATAGGTAGAGACGCGATGCATTGCGCCTATACAATAATATATCCCGGATAGCGATAGGTTTAAACCCATCGCTATTTTTTTAATTCGTTGAGCTTCTTTCTCGTATCCTCCACCTCTTGGATCGTCAATGATTTGGTAAAAGCTTCGATAGCCTTTGGTTTATCTCCTGCGGCAACGTAATAGTCTCCAAGACTGTCAAAAGCATTTGCGCTTTCAGGATGATTTTTCGTGTTCCTTATAAATAGTTTGTAGGCCTGGGCCATTTTGTTTCGACTCATACAATCATAGGCCATATCATTTACTGTATTTTCTGTTGGTAAAACTGTATAGCCCAATTTTTCGGAAATCACTTTATAGTGCGCTGACAAAACGGAATCCTCATCCAATTCGGGATGGCCAATAAATTGACTTGTCCTGAACTGATAATAATCAAACAAATAACGCAAGGCATCGTATTCAGCTGCCAATTCAACGGTACCATGCCGCTCGTTTGGATAAAATTTTGATGCCCAGCGCAACCCTACGGGTTTGGCGTCTCTTACCACATGAACAAAAGGTATTACTGCCCGGGTTACTGTGCTAATCGGGTCGTTACTTCTTAAGACGGATATGGTATCCAGTCCCGGCGGGATATTATTAGCGATCCCTACAAATAAAGATCTGTTGCTAAAATCATGTGACAATTCGCTTTCATACTTTTTTATCCATTGCTGGTTCTCCCACCACAAACTCGGGTCCAAAGCGATATAGGCATTGAACAATGCGGTATGATTAAGCAAAGCATTAACCACCGCTAAGCCACCGAGCGAGTGCCCGCTGTAAATACGGTAATTTGCGACCGGATACCTGGATTCGACGTAAGGTATCAATTCCTTCTCCATAAAACTGATAAAGTTATCACCGCCACCGGAGTGAGCTATTTTACCGTTCACAGTTGGTGTAAGGTCACGTTCGCGGGTATTAAAGCCCATATTATTAATGCCCACTACGATCATCGGCGGTATTACCCCGCTTAGTTGCTCTGATATAGCTACAGCCGACAGAAAATGATCTTCACCATCAAGTATATATAATACCGGGTAACGCTGATTTTTATCCCCAACGGGAACGTGAATCTGGATGGTTCTTTTCTCATTCAGGATTTTGGAATAAATCGTATCCACGGTTCCAATAACAATGCGGTTATCCTTTTGGGCATAGGCTGATAATCCGCCTAAAAACAATATAATGAGTGTGATCTTTTTCATTTCTTATAATCAATAAGCTTTAACTTTTTTACCATCAGCCACTACCGGGCTAAATGGATGAGCAAGGAATGCAGCAAGCAATTCATCCCCCTCCCTGGTATTCAGCAACGGCCCGTGTGTTTTATCAATAAACAGCAACCGTTGACTATTAGGCATATAATGATGGATCAGGTCGTTATAATATGGACGGCAATACGGATCAGTATCTCCCGAACTCAATAACACCGGTAGATGTGAATATACCGGGGTTTTGGCTACCGGATCGACGGACTTCACATTCCAGCAATTGCATATCGGGTGATCTACATCATTAAAATGATAACCTGCAAAATAGGGGAACATCGTCTTCTGTTTATCGATCACTTTCTGATCTGCATAATTGATCTGCTCGGAACAATACATGGAATACCGCATGCCAGCTGAGGATATTCCGGCACTAAACACGCCATCAAAATATTCCTTCATATATCCTTTTTGATTACCAGCGATAATTTGCGTGATGATATAAGGTACATTTTTCAATTCACGGTTGGATGAAAGCTTATCCACCAAAACGTCAATCAGTTCGTCGCGTGTGTATTTGATGCGGATGCTGTCGGGTTTATCTTTTTCTTTATAGTTCAGGTAAAAGCTTTTGTCACTTATTGAGTTTAAATAGCCATGAAACCGCTGCCGGAGATTTCCGTACTTCACCTTGTCTGTCGAGTCCCTGTCGCAGTTGCCAAATATCTTATCAAATGATTCATTGATGCTGAATACCGCGTCTTCCTCATAGTTAACAAATCCGGGCAGGGCCGAATCTAAAATGACCGACCGGATATGCTGCGGAAAATTGCGCATCACCGTCATCATCAGTCCGCCACTGTAAGAAATACCGACCAGGTTGATGGAATCGATGTTCAACACACGGCGCAGGTCCTCAATATCGGCGGCGTTTTCTATTGTATTATAAGCATCAATATCAATACCCTCACCCACCAATCTTTTGCGGCAAGCTTTCACCGCCTGCAATACCATGCTGTCCCGGTTCAGCCCTTTGCGGTAAGATTCTTTGATTGCCTCGGGCACTTCAGTGCAGTTTAACCAGGGTTTGGTGTTGTAGGTACCACGTTGCTCAAATGCAATATAATCACGGTCTTTTATAAATGCACGGTTATGTATAAAAGTAACCCCGTGAAGTGAACTTGCGCCCGGTCCCCCCGCAGTATATAAAACAGGGTCTTTATGTTTATTTGGATTTTTACTCTCAACGTAAATAAACTGGAGTTTAATGGTTTTCCCGTTAGGCTTATTCCTGTTTTCTGGAACAACCAGGTAAGCACAACTTGTTTTAAGACTGCTATCCGCCTTAAAGGCGCATTCGCAGGGTTCAATTTTGGGTGTATATCCCTTCTGCTGGGCTGATGCAGAAAGCTGAAAGAGTATTATTAAAGTTGTTATTAGTATCAAAGGTTTCATTATGTTCCCATCTTTTCAACAAAATAAAAGCTTTGAAGTAAGGATATTTAGTAAAAAACGGACAATCTTAAGCAGCATGTTCCGTAAGCTTCTTGCCTGTAAACCGCACCACTTCTTTATAAAAATGGCTCATATCGTAATAGCCGAAATCATAAGGTGTAAAGTCGCGTCTATTTTTTACATATTGGGTTAAAGCCATACGCGCGCGCATCACCGAGAAATAACTTTTTGGCGATATACCCACAACCCGGTTAAAATACCGGTTGATAGTTTTGGAACTGACAAACATCTTTTCAGCCATTTCGCCGGTATTCGGCTGCATATCAGATGGGATGTAACTTCCGATACAATCGCGCACAAATTGCAGGTAGTAGTCTTTTTGCTGCCGGTCTTTAAAAGCATTAAGGAGAAATTGCTGCATAAGTTCACACCGTTCCGCGAATGACAAAGGCTGCTTGATCTGTGACAGGAGTTTTGCAGGCAGTATTATACCCAGGTCAAGCATCCGGTCCACACACTTTAATTGACTGATACCTAAAACAGCTTCCAACCCGCCCGGGTAAAATTTAACGGTGAATATATTATCCGACGGACTATTATAACGCTCGACAATAGAATCACGCAGGATCAAAATATCCTGGTTAGCATTTATGCGATGTTGCTGCTGACCAACTGATATTAAATAAGGCGCACCAAGATTAATATAAAAAGTGGGCGTCCAGCTCGGGAACATCTTTACCGAAAAGTTGGAATTGCCGATATATTTTTGGGTTGATTCGCTAGAAGATTCCGAGAAAAATTCGATATGATCAGCCAATTCAGGACAGGCATCGCTGAAGGTATATATCTTACGGATGTTATCGAATATCTCAATCATTGATCATAAGACGTGGATTAAAATTATTCGTTACAAATAATATAATAGTGATGATCTAAACTCTTTTTAATTAGTTGTAATAACCTGACCTATTAATTGATCCTTGTATTTATTACTGTCAATTGGCTCTATAATCAAACCTATTTCAGAAATCTTTTCTTGTTTGTGGTCAATGTATTCAATTGACTTGATTTGTGATTTTATCACATTATTATTGACTATTAAATGGGCAATATCGCCCGGGCTAATTATACCCTCAACAATAACCCCAGCCAATACCTCTCCTCGTCCTGTTAAGAGAAAAGAATTATTTATTTTGAATTTCGCCATAACTAACTTGTATGATCACAAACTATCTTCCATTCACCATTAATCTTCCTGAACCATAAGGTAAAATATCCGCCCGGCGCATCTTTTTCGCGCTTTAAATGCCATCCGCCTAAAACAAATGCGTTGTGGTCATCCAGTACTTTTACTTGTA